>SDBU01006131.1_pt1 | contig 14212 bp, 7 predicted proteins | sample 2277071 | NCBI WGS metagenome assembly SDBU01 (sample SAMN10397929, study PRJNA504765) | marine sediment metagenome | isolation source: marine sediment core GS08_GC12, 126 cmbsf | place: Arctic Ocean: Gakkel Ridge, Loki's castle | collected 2008
GATTCAAAGGAGTTGGGATGCGATGGAGCGAAACTGGCTTCAATCATCTATTACATCTGAGGCTCGCATGGGTCAACGGGAGATTCGACGAATTATTCCCGTTGGACGACTCCCCCAACTAGTAAATGCGCCCGTGCCCGCAACATGGGCAAGAATGACGTATGGATCGCAGCTACTGGATCTGTGCTGAAGGCAACACTGTTGACAACAGATACTCACTTTAACCATCTCGACAATGAGTTTCTGCACGTGCTCTATATTGACCAAAAGCTTACAGAAAAAGATACATCACCATAGGCAAGGCTGTCTGTATCTCAGGCTGTCAGGATTTCAGCTACATGCTCTCGCACTAATCTCGGGTTGAAAGGTTTCAACATATATTCGTCCGCGCCTGCCTCAAGACTCGCCTTTTGGTCCACGTCCTGTCCCATTGCAGTGAGCATGATAACGTATATATCCTTCAGATCTTCGTCACGCCTGATCTCCCTGCACACTTCATATCCATTCATCTTTGGCATACTGATATCAAGAAACACCAGATCCGGCTTTTCTCGCCTTATCAGTTCCAGAGCCATCTTGCCATCATTTGCCACGAAACATTTGTATCCTTCCCTTTCAAAGATGAAAGATAATGACCTGGATATGAAGTATTCATCATCTACCACAAGTATCTTGTGTGAGCTTGGCATACTAGATATCCTCCTGTATCTCTTCTGTAGATGGCGTTATTTACTGGTCAGTATATAAGACCAGATCTCTCAGTTCCTGTAACCTCATTTGCTCAGACACCGAAAGCTCACTTCCGGCAGCTTCTTGCTCTAAAATAGCGGTTATCTCATTATTGGTGCGATAGTATGCGAGCCGGGACAGCCTGGGAGTTAGTGGGCGCGTGTAACTCTGGTATGCCTCCACATATTGCTTGTAGGCATCCTCTCTGAGCAGATTCAGAAAAATGTTTACTATCTCAGGATCAAACCACGAGCCTGATCGGGATTCCAGCGTTGTCAATGCTGTATAATCAGGATGCCTTTTGTGCTGATCCCGCGCTGATGCCACTGTATCGTATACGTCGGCAACAGCAAGGATACGTGAACAGCAGGGGATCTCTTCACCCCGTAATCTATCCGGGTATCCCGTACCGTCGTATCTTTCGTGGTGGTGCCGTATCCAGAGAGCGACATCATTCATTTGCTCAATGTGTTGCACTATATCGGCGCCCTTTGCCGGGTGATCTCGCAATTCTGCTGACTCCATATTAGATAGCGGGTCAGCATGATCCAGGTCTGGCTCTGACATTCCGATCTTGCCTATATCGTGCAAGATTCCGGCGAGCCTCAGATCATTTACCTCTTTTCCCGGCAATCCCATCTCCTCGCCTATAGCTATAGAGTATTCAGCAACGCGTCGGCAATGCCCATAGGTATGGGGGCCCTGGGCTTCCACTGCGGCGGCCAGGGTCTCCACAGTGTTCAAAAACAGACCTTGCAGGTCACTGTAAAGTCGCGCGTGCCCAAGAGACATTCCCGCCTGTAACGCTATAGCGTATAAGAGTTTTGCGTCTTCAGAGGTGAATGTTTCCTTCGACAGCTTCCCTGACATACTGATCAGCCCGGAGACTTCGTCTTTTACGATCACTGGTACGCATATCAACGGCGGCGCGAAGAATGTACCCGCTTCATTGATCTTATCACGCAGATCCGGGTATCTCTCCGCGTCCTCCACCACGAGTGTGGTTTTGTCGTGAACGACACTCTCATATATGCTATCTTCTATCCTCATGCGGAGACCTTTCAGGCTTTCGGTGTTTATCGTCGCTGCCACCACTAAGTGATCTCCATCCGCATCAAGAAGCATCATACACGCTGTCTCTGAGCCGATGACATCCGCGGCCTGTTTGAGAACTGCGCTACAGATTGTCTCCGCATCCAGTATGTTGCTGAGAGTTTCGCTGATCTCGTAGAACATATTTAGTTCCTGATAGCTACTGATTATCTCCGAAGCCATGCCGTCAACCTTTAGTTCGTAGGATAACCTGTCCGTGAGCATTTCTCCCAGATGCTTCACAGATTCCGATGGTGCGTTTGCCTGGCCATCCAATACAAGCTCTCCTAACTGGACATCGTCAATGGCTATAGGAAGACAGTCAGCGCCATTTATCGGCCTGGCCAGATCCCCAGCTTCCTCTACGATAGAACCATCTCTGTATATCAGATTTCCATCGTCATCTATGAGCGATAGCGGGGCCGGAGATATGGTGTTTAGCTGATCCATGAAACGAAGCAGTTGTCCTCTTGCCATAAGCGACTTCAGATCAGGCTTTGCGACATTATCATACATCGAGTCCTCCCTATGGCCTCACCGCGGTATAGTAAACAAGAAGCGACTTCCTTCATCTTTTTCACTCTCAACCCATATTCTGCCACCGTGGTACTCAACTATCTGCTTCGCGATGGCCAGTCCCAGCCCTACCCCTTCTTTGACCGTTCCATCTTCCATTCCAGCGCGACCGAATCTCTCGAAAATCTTGTCATGGTATTCTGTATCAATGCCTATCCCTGTGTCGGACACGCATACGCAAATCTCTCCATCATCCATATCCACGCCAGATATAGAGTCTGACGTTATTACCTCCACGTGTATTTTTCCGCCGGGTGGCGTGAATTTCACTGCATTGCCAAGTAGATTCGTGATCACCTGCCCAAGCCTGTCTTTGTCCGCGGTTACCTTCGGCAGGTCTTCGGGGATTTCCGACGTGAGTGATATACCAAGCGGGTGAGTTTGCGCACTGTATAATGAGATAAAATGCTCTATTAGCCCACGTAGATCCACAGGCTTTTCTCCATATTCCGTAGTATTTGACTCTATCTTTGCCAGATTTAGCAGGTTGCTGATAAGGTTAGTAAGCCTGTCGCTTTCCTGTATTATAATGGTCAGGAATTCCTCATAGGTCTCGGTAGATTCATCTTTATACATGAGCGCCATATCTGCATACGCCCTTACGGAAGTCAGAGGAGTTCTCAGATCGTGTGCCACTGTACTCAGGAATTCTGTCTTCTCTTTGTCCAGTTCCTTCAAATACTCATTGGCTTCCGCCAATTCCTCGTTGGCCCTGCTGAGCGCCTCCGTTCGTTTCGTTACTTCCATCTCCAGCTTCTTGTTCCAGTTCTCCAATTCCTGCTGTGATTCCTGCAATTTGACGTTAGTCTCATTCAATTTCTTGAACAGCATGGTATTCTCTATCGCTATGGCCGCATGGCTACTGAGCATTGCGAGGAGTTCCACATCACTATCGGAGAACTTCCCAGGGCCATCTTTCCCGGAAATGTTCAAAACACCCAGTAGTCTCTTAGGAGTTTTGATAGCGGCCGTCACGCTATCCGCAGTTCTCCGCAATATCGCCTTATCTGCCTTTCTCGACTCCAGACTCTCTTTGAGTTGCGGAAGCTCACTGTCCGGGAGACTTCTGGTCGCAACAGGCTCCAGAATTGCGGTCTCATCATCCAGGAGCATCAGCGAGCCGGTGGAAGAATTTGTCTGTTCCAGCGCCAGGTCAAGTATGGACTCGAAAAGAGTGTCCTTTTCGATAGTGACAGCGATGGCTTCGCTAACTTTGAGCAATCCTGCAAGCTGCCGTAGCCTGTCGTTGACCAACGCCACCAGACGTTCACTATTGTCGTAAGCTATATCTGATAACCTCTTGGCTTGTTTGGGAAGTTTACCCGCTGATCCTTCGGAGACCAGTCTCAGGGAGGTGTAAATAGAGGTGAGGGGAGTTCTCAGCTCATGACTGATTGTTGAGATGAATTCTTCTCTGGTTTTGCCTTCTCCTATGGACCTGGCGGCGTGTTCTTTTTCCAGCATTCTCCGCTCAAGAGCATTTTTCACAGCCAGCTTTATCTCTTCCGCTTTGGCCGGCTTCTGAATATAATCATACGCTCCACCTTTGATAGCTGCCCGCGCTGTCTCCAGGCTGCCATGTCCAGTGATAAAGATAGTGGCGATGTCCGGCTGAACTCTGGACACTTCGTGCATCAGTTCCAGCCCATTCATCTCCGTCATTTGTATGTCGGTCAGCATCAGATCAAATGGCTTCTGAGTTGCCCACTCCAGGGCCTCTGCGCCATTACTCGCCGTGGTGACATCGTAATGCTCTAACTGTAGTATTCTGGATATGGCTTTTCGTACCTGTTCTTCGTCATCAACCAGCAAGATACTTTCTGCCAGCATAGCTCGCACCCTCAGACTAAAAATCTATTCCACGGTTCTGACTATCGCAGGTATAGAGGGTAGTCGCCTGGTGTAATGGAAAACGGTCGAGCATTGACCCTCTGATGGAACCGCTGAGAGGGGTAGGTTTGTCGCGGAGATATGGTGTGGATGCACTGTAGGGGCAGGTTTTCTCATGTTAAGCAGTGATCAATGACTGGTGAACAGTTGTCAGTGCAAAGAACCTTTATTTGCACACGCCTCTAAACCTGCCCTTCTTTGCCCCAGGAGGGTAGGTTTGGAAGCATTAACCCAATGTAAGCATATTGGCCATAGTGAACGTATTTTCCTGATGAACAGTTCATTTACGTGAGAAAACCTGCCTCTACAGAACGCGTTCGCGAAAAAAAACTACCCTTGTCAGCTGATGGAACCGTGGGTGATGATAAAGAGGAACATCACTGAGTTGTGGCTCTGAAGGCTTCTTTCAGAGTTGTTATGCCTTCCATGACGTTTTTTATAACCGCTTGTCTCAGAGTTATCATACCACTCCTGATTGCCGCTTCCCGAATAGTCTGTATGTCCTTCTTGAGAGCCGTGAGTTCTTTGAGTTCATCGTTCATGAAGATGACCTCATATAGACCTACTCTGCCCTTGTATCCCTTGTTATTACATGCGCTGCATCCCTGTTGTTCAAAAAAAGTGTAGTCGCCCGGCGGCAGTTCCAGTTTTTCGATTACCTCGGCGGAAGGTTTGTAGGGCTTTTTGCACTCCGGGCATAATGCCCTGACGAGTCTTTGAGCGATTATACATGAAAGGGAATCTGAGACGAGGAATGACTCCACCCCCAATTCGATAAGTCTGGAAATTGTACTGGCCGCGCTGTTAGTGTGGACAGTGCTAAAGACCAGGTGCCCTGTCAGTGACGCCTCCACGGCAAGCTTCGCCGTTTCCAGATCGCGTATCTCTCCTACCATGATTATGTCTGGATCCTGTCGCAGAATTGCTCTTAGAACGTCGGCAAATGTACGCCCCGCCTTCACGTTGATTTCCACCTGATTGATACCGTGCACCAGATATTCTATGGGGTCCTCTACGCTTATAATATTCACATCAGATTTGTTGATGCGGTTGAGCGATGCATAGAGAGTAGTAGTCTTACCGCTTCCAGTAGGCCCTGTTACAAGTATCATACCATACGGCATTTCAATACTCTTAGTATATTTTTCCAGCACTTCTGGCGTCATGCCCAACTGGCCGAGTTGAAGCATGGCCCTGGATTCGTCCGCAATACGAATGACCACTTTTTCGCCAAATGGCGTAGGCAATGTGGAAACACGCATGTTCACATGCCCCCTGGCAGTTCTGAACCTTATTCTGCCATCCTGGGAGCGGCGGCGTTCGGCAATATCCATGTTCGATATGATCTTGATTCGAGATACAATGGCCGGATGAAGCTGCTTGGGCGGGTTCTCCACCTCTTCCAATACCCCGTCAATGCGAAATCTGACGCGGAGACTGTCCTGATAGGCTTCTATATGAACATCACTGGCCTCATCGTCTATAGCCTGGCGGAGCATGAGATCGACCAGTCCTACGATGGGCGCGTCCTCTGCCAACCTTTCCAGGCTGTATCGATCCATTGCTTCATCATCAAGCTCATCTTCGACGGCCTCTAGCAATTCTCCTGTCTTAATTTTGCTGAGAAAGCTGCTGACTGATTCCGTTGACGATTTATACAGTCTTGCGATAGCAGCATCGATACCTTCCTGACTACTGAGCATGGGGACGACGCGGAGTTTAGTGTGCCTTTCAATGTCATCAATGGCATGTATGTCCAGCGGATTGGCCATGGCCACTGTGAGCACAGCAAAAGTGCGGAATATAGGTATCAACTGATATTTGATAGCAAGCTCTTCCTGCACCAGCTTTAGTACGTCCTCCGGGACTGTTATGTTATCCAGATGGATGGGAACTGTTTCCAGCGCGAGGGCGCAATAGCCCAACATATTGTCGGCATCAACGAGATCAAGAGATACAAGGATATCTTCCAGTTTACCACCTTGTTTCTCTCGTACCGCCTGGGCTGCATTCATGTCCGCTTCGGTTATAACCTCATCTTCCACTAAGCGGTCAATGACTTTTGTGCTGAATCCTCTACGCATTCGGTTGGCCCCATAACCTGTTCATCGGTAACTGAAAGAATTCGGAACTGGTTTTTGCACCAATGGTCTGATATACTAGACGCTCATCTGCCAGTCTAATAGGTCTTAATCTTCGCATTCTATCAAACCATTCGTGCCATTCGTTAATTCGTGTCATTCGTGATTCTCTTTATCTTAGCAGTTACCGATAGAAAATCGTGGAGCGATTACCGTCGGAGACCAAGATTCTATTTGACGAACCACGAAAGAAGTATTATACTTGGAGCATCTGGAGGAAGTCTGAAGATTGATCTGGCAAATGCTTGTCTAGCGATGATTACTGATTACTGAAAAACCGAAAGGGGATTTTTGATGGCCAAAAAATCCATATATGCTCTTTGCTTTCTGATTTCATTCCTGCTCTTTACTGCTGATATATCTTATGGAGAAGACTCAAATGGACAGATAAAGCTCTCACTTCAGGAGTGCATCTCCCTTGCGTTGAAATCCAACCTGGATATTCGCATACAGCGCATAAGCCCGGAGATTCAGAGCGCTCTTTTGACCATAGCAAAGGGACGCTTCGATCCGTCCGCTACGGTGGGACCCACCGTCAGTCGGGTTGAGGAACCATCATCAACCGCGTTGAGTGGCGCCGACGTCCGAATTAGTGAGAGCAGCGGAGTCACCCTCGGTGTAAGCGATCCGGTCATCACCGGGGGCAGTTACGGCCTATTTTTCAACAGCACACGCTCCGAGAGTAACTCAAGCTTCCAAACCCTGAATCCCGCCTATCGTTCTGGACTGACCTTCAGCGTCAATCAGCCCTTGCTGGAAGGCTTCGGATTTGGTGTCAACAAAGCGTCTATTACCATCGCGCGGAACAACCAGGATATTTCCCTTCTGCGCCTGAAATCGCAACTGATCTGGACTCTGTCAGAAGTGCAGAGAGCCTATTGGGAACTTGTGTTTGTTCTGGAAAATCTCAAGGTACAGCAGCTTGCGCTGAAGCAGGCTCAGGATTTGCTGACTATCAACCAGCGGTTCAAGGAGGTGGGCATAGCCAGCATAAGCGATATTTTGCAGGCCCAGTCAGCGGCTGCGTCGCGAGAGGCGGACGTGATAGCGGGGAAGGACGCGGTTAAAGATGCGGAAGATGAACTGAAACGAGTTACTAATCTGATCCAGGATGAAGCCCTGTGGAATTCGTCAATTCTGCCTGTGGATACACCTTCTCTGGAAGATGTGGAGGTAAATCTGGCGGAAAACATCGCCGCGGCGCTGGAGAACCGTCCAGAATACGCTCAGGCGAAGCTGGATCTGCAAAACAGCGATATAATTATCAAAGTAGCCAAAAATGGAAGGTTGCCGACGCTGGATCTGGATGGTAGCTTTACCCTTAACGGCCTGGGAGGCGATATAAACGATCCGTTCTCACAGGTGGGAAGGGCTGATAACAAATCATGGGCAGTGGGACTTGCCTTTCGTATGCCCATAGGTGGCCGGACAACGAAAGCGGAGCTGCGGAAAAGTAGGTTTGAGAAAGAGCAGAAACTGCTGTCTCTAAAGGACCTGGAGCAGCAGATCATCACCGAAACGCGCGGCGCAGTGAGGCAATTGGAGACGGACGGAAAACGCATTGACGCCACAAAAGCGGCGGAGGAATTCGCGAAGCGGGTGCTTACAACGGAAGAGAGAAAATATGGACTCCAGCTTTCCACCAGCTATGAACTAATACAATTTCAGGCCAATCTTGCAACTGCGACAAAAAACCGTCTGAGAGCAGTCATTGACTATCGTAAATCCATAGTTTCTCTGCATCAGGCTTTAGGTACCACATTGGAAAAGCTGAATATCGAGCTAGAATAATGGGGTTTATAGGTCAATAGACTCATAAACCTATTGACCTATAAACCAACGAAAGGAGCAAACTGTGAAGAAAGTTATCGCCACGATGGCTATAATCGTGGTTCTAGGAGGCTTAGTGATATTTGCCTACATTCGTAAGGGGCGGCAGTCAGGAGACGCCGGCGGCTTCAGGCGCGGACAGATGGACGTGTTCGTGAAAATTGAGCCAGTTGCCAGCGGCGATATTGCCAGTGTAATAGTGCCCACCGGCGCCGTTAGCGCCCGCGCAGAGGTGGAAGTCTATCCTAAACAGACCGGCGAGCTTGTATCGCTGCTGATCGATAGGGGTGACAGGGTGAAAGCGGGACAGATACTGGCCAGGATAGAGCCGATAATTTTTGAGATTGAGATCAAGCGGGCCAAAGCGGATCTGGCAAGCGCAGAAGCAACCTATGACAAAAGTTCGCCGCTTGCCGCTATAAATTCTGAAACTGATTTTAAGCAGGCGAAGAGCAATCTCGACCGGCTGAAATCAGTTCTGAGGCAGGCTGAACTGGATCTGGAACTTCAGGAGAAACAGGCCAACGTAAAGATCAAGAAGGCTGAGGCAGACCTGCGCATAGCTCAAGCGCGTTTGGAAGCCGCTGTTTCCGGCGCTAGAGATCAGGAGTTAGAGCAGGCAAAGGTAAAGACAGAAAATGCCAAGCGCGATCTGGAAAGGCTGCTTGCCCTTTATAAAGACGAGATGGTCTCCCAGGATCAGGTTGAGGCCGCTCAGTTGCAGTATGATATTTACGGTTCGCAGTTCTCACTTCTGGCCGAAGGCGCAAGACCAGAGGATATTAAGGTTTCTGAGGCTCAGGTTGAGACAGCGAAGGCTTCGCTGGAGTCGGCGGAACACGACAGGATGCTTATTGAAATCAAGCGATCTAGCCTGAACGCCGCAAAGGCTCAAGTGGACGATGCCGAGGCTGGTTTTGCTCAAGCAACCGCCGCCAAAGACGCTTCCGTCTGGGAAAAGGATCTGGCCAAGGCTCAAGCTGCTGTCCAGCGTGCGCAGGCTTCACTGGAAATGGCTCAACAGCGTCTGGCGGACTCCATCATAGAAGCCCCTATAGGCGGCATTATCGCTCAACGATTTCTGGATAAAGGCGATTTAGCGACTCTGGCGCGTCCCTTCGTGACCATTGTTGATATGGATGTGGTGAAAGTCCTGGCAAAGGTATCAGCGCTGGATCTAGTGAACATCAAACTTGGTGATCAGGCCATTATCAAACCTGACGCCTATCCGGGCAGGGGGTTTCCCGGCACTGTGACTAATATAAGCCCGGTGATCGACAGGACAAACCAGACGTTCGAAATAGAGATAGAGGCCGCTAATCCAGACCATGAACTCAAACCCGGCATGTTCACCCGCGCCGAATTGACCGTCGCTAAAGAGAAGGATGTACCTATTATCCCTGTGGACGTTATACTCAAGGAAAACGACGAGATTTTTGTGTACGTTGTAAACGGTGGCAAAGCCGAGAAGAGAACGGTTATAGTAGGAATAAACAACGGAGTCAGGGCGGAAATACTTTCTGGATTGGAAGTTGGCGATGAATACGTCGTGGCGGGATACCACAACCTGCGGCCTGGAATGTCGGTGAAATTGGTAGGCTCCAAACCGGCGGCAAGCGGGAAGGAGGTAAAGCAATGAACTTATCTGATATGGCTCTTAAAAGACAGGTTACTACTTTCATGGTTTTCATAGCTATTATAATGATAGGGGCATACTCTGTGTCAAGGCTGTCAATTGACTTTCTGCCGGACATCGAGTTCCCAACGATAACAGTCTCGACTTCTTATCCCGGCGCCAGCCCCAAGGAAGTGGAAACGCTCATAACCGAACCCATAGAGCGAGCTGTCAGCACTGTCGAGAACGTTGAAGAGGTGCGATCGTCATCCGGCGAAGGGCGCTCCAGTGTCAGAATATCGTTCGCATGGGGGACGGACCTGACGGAGGCTATGGATGATCTGCGGGGACGGATTGATCGCGTAAAACGCATACTGCCGGAGGAAGCCGATGACCCCAGTATTCGGAAATTTGACACCTCCGCTATAGCTATAATGTATCTTGGCCTGGCCGGCGATATACCACTGGATGAGATACGCAAGTACGCCGACGATGAGATGAAATACAAGCTGGAGCGGATAGAGGGCGTGGCGGCGGTGAACGTAAGGGGCGGCCTGGAACGCGAGATCCACGTTGATATAGACAGAAGCAAGTTGGAAGCTGTTGGACTTTCGTTTTCTCAGATCATCTCCGGGCTGAAAAATGAGAATCTGGACATGCCCGGCGGATATTTGGAGACCGAGCAGAGAGAATTGTTGATGCGCACCTCTGGACAGTATACCAGCATCGCTCAAATTGCCGAAACCGTGGTGGGGTATCAGAACGGCGCGCCCATATATCTGAATCAAGTGGCTAATGTCGAAGATTCATTCAAAGAGCGGCGATCGGACACACGTCTGGGGGGCAAACCGGGCCTTTCCATTTCCATCCAAAAGCAACCCGGGGAAAACACCGTGGCTGTGGCCAATAGGGTGCTAAAACAGCTTGAATCCATCAAAAAGACGCTTCCGCGTGGTATGGAACTGTTCACACTCTTTGACACTTCACGATTCATCAGGGATTCCATGTCGCAGGTCAAACAAACAGCGATTTTTGGCGGCATCTTAGCCCTGTTTATCCTGTTTGTATTTCTGAGGAACATCCGTAGTACGCTCATCATCTCTGTGGCCATTCCCATCGCTGTCGTAACAACTTTCATTCTGATGAATTTCGCCGGTCTGACGCTGAATATGATGTCGCTGGGTGGTATCGCTCTGGGGATCGGTATGTTGTTGGACAACGCCATCGTGGTTCTGGAAAACATCTACCGCCATCGAGAGAACGGCGAAAGCGCCATCAACGCGGCTTCCATCGGAACCTCAGAGGTCAGGGCGCCTATCATCGCTTCCACCATGACGACGCTCTGCGTCTTTTTGCCGTTATTGTTTGCCACCGGCGGAATGCAGGGCATCTTTTTCGGCCAGTTGGCGTATACAGTATCATTCTCACTGCTGGCATCGCTATTCGTTGCTCTGACGCTCATTCCGGTGATGTCCTCCCGGTTCCTTCATATCAAACCTATATCGGAAGATAATGGCAATTCCGCTACGTCTTTCTCAAGACTCAAACAGCGCATCGCCGGACGGTTTGACGCGTTGAACGATAGATACCGGGACGGGTTGGGCTGGGCTTTAGACCACCGCCTGTGGGTAATGATAACGTGTCCTTTAATCCTGGTAACGGTATTAGCCCTTGTCCCAACACTGGGCACGGAGTTGATGCCGGAAGTGGACGAAGGAAATATCTCCATCACCGTCCGGATGCCGGTGGGCACAAAGTTTCAGGTCACGGACGCCGTTACGAGAGATATAGAAAAAAAGGTGCAGGAGAGCGTGCCAGAGGTGGAGACGCTCCGCGCAAACGTAGGCGCTGGGAGCGGTTATGCCTCCGCTAGCAGTTCCAACGCGGCGAACCTCCGCATTACTCTCGTGAATAAGGACAAGCGACAGCGTTCCACGGATGAAGTGGTATCGGCGCTCAGAAAAAAACTCTCTGGCATCCCGGATACGGAGATATGGATAAGCAGCCGCGGCTCTTTTATGACTCGTATGCTTCAGCGAGGCGGGCGGCAGGAGAGGATCGAGGTGGACGTGCGCGGATATGATCTGGAGATTGCAGCTACGTTGGCTGAAGGGGTAAAAGAGATCATTGAAGGCGTGGAAGGCACTATGAACGTTCGAGTCAGCAGAGAGGAAGGGAAACCAGAATTGACGGTGCAGGTGGACAGGGACAAGGCCTCCACTCTTGGCCTGAATCTCTCCATGGTTGCAAACACTCTGAATACAGGCCTGACGGGAACTGTAGCCACGCGGTATCGGGAAGCCGGCGATGAATTCGACGTGCGGGTAAGGCTAAAAAAAGAGGATAGGCTGTCCCTGGATAACGTCAAGACGTTCTTTTTGAAGACAGGAATGAACACAACCGTTATGCTGAACAATATCGCGCAAGTCCGGGAAACCGAAGGCCCCATTAGCATCGACAGGCGCGCGCAAGAGCGTATTATCACCGTATCGGCAGACACATCCGGCAGAGATTTCGGCAGTGTCTCCGCTGAGATCAACCAGAAACTCGCTCCCTTTCTGGCCGATGTGCCGGAGGATTTCACCGTACAATTTGTGGGAGAGCAGGAGGAACAGAGGGCGGCAAATCGCTCAATGATCTTTACGCTGCTGCTGGCCATCGCCCTCGTTTATATGGTAATGGCGTCACAGTTTGAATCCTTGTTGCATCCCTTCCTGATAATGTTCTCCATACCGTTCGCCGCTATCGGCGTTGTCCTGATTTTCTTCCTGACCGGCACTAACATCAGCATCCCTGCGTTTATCGGCATCATCATGTTAGCGGGGATCGTGGTGAACAACGCCATTGTCCTGGTGGACTATATCAACCTGCTGAGAAGTCAAGGAATGGAGTTAAGAGAGGCCATTCTGGAAGGCGGACGGCGGCGACTTCGCCCTATCCTGATGACAACTCTCACAACGGTGTTTGCCCTGATACCCATGTCTCTTGGACTTGGGGCGGGGGCAGAAATGCAGGCTCCTATGGCCCGAACCGTCGTCGGGGGATTGTCCGTGGCCAGTATATTCACACTGTTCTTTATCCCAACCCTGTACAGCCTGTTCGAGTCAGCAAAAGCGAAGCTTGGAAAGACAGTGGTGGCAGAAGCAGACTGACGTGCAGTTCTCCGGGAGCGCGGACATCCTATTCTGGGAGCGCGGACAAGATGTCCGCGCTCCCAGAACAGCTTCTGCTAATACGAGTTTTTCAGTTATTCTAGTAGAGCAAATCCGCTTCGCTGTTGACTGGATGAGGAAATTTTCGTATACTATACTTCACATTCAGCAACTTATTTTCTATTCTATCTGACGTCCAGTTTGGGATCTACCGGGAGGTATGGATATGGTTCGCATCGGTGTAGTAGGTGTAGGCGGGATGGGCAAGAGTCATTGTAATGCCCTGAAAAACGTGCAGGATTGTGAGTTCGTAGCTGTGGCGGACGTAAGATCTGAAGTTGCGGCGGAGGTCGCAGATCAGTTCAAAGTCAAGCCCTTTACCGATTATCATGAGATGCTTGATAAAGTGGACGCCATTACAGTAGCGACTCCACCGTGGCAGCATCCGGAAGTGACCTTAGACGCGGCTAAGAGCGGCGTTCACGTCTTCTGCGAAAAGCCGCTTTCGGCGACGATGGCAGACGCCAACGCTATGGTGGCTGCAACTGACGATGCCGGCGTATTCCTTATGGTGGGACATGTGCTGAGGTTCTATCCGCTGCATGAGCTGGGCAGAAAAATGATAGATGATGGACTAATAGGCGATATTGTCTACATTGAGACCGACTACTGCGGCAAATACTCCGGCCCCAGAAACAAGCCAGAAACGTGGTTCGGGAAGATGGGCGGCCTGCTGGAGAACGGTATACACAAGGTTGACCTGATCAACTGGTTCGGCGGCGAGGCGGAGACCGTTGCTGCGGAAGTGGGAAGTTTCTCCGGCGACGAGAACTGGGAAGATTATACCATGTCGCTCATAAGGTACAAATCCCAGACTGTGGGCATCCTCAGATGGGGCCCGTTCATGGGCGCTAGAGGGAACCGAGGTACTATTATCGACGGCTCCAAAGGCTCCATGAAGCTGGATATGGCTTCGGGGAACGTCTATCACATGCTCATGGGCGAAAAAGAATGGACTGAGAGCGTTCCTGCCGACAAAGGCGCGAATGGCGTAGTTAAAGAGCTTCAGCACTTCGTTGATTCCATAAGGGATGGCAAGAAGCCCATCTCAGACGGCAGAGACGGACGCAACGCTGTGGAAATTGTGCTGGCGACTTATAAATCAGCAAAAGAGGGAAGCAAGGTAT
>SDBU01006132.1_pt1 | contig 14211 bp, 12 predicted proteins | sample 2277071 | NCBI WGS metagenome assembly SDBU01 (sample SAMN10397929, study PRJNA504765) | marine sediment metagenome | isolation source: marine sediment core GS08_GC12, 126 cmbsf | place: Arctic Ocean: Gakkel Ridge, Loki's castle | collected 2008
CCAGATGGCGGTATCCCGGTCAAGGGAGTATCAGGCGGACAAGACCGGGGCAAAGATAGCCGGCAGCCCATTGCCCCTGGCTTCTGCTTTAGAGAAGCTCTCGGCGGCGGCCAAGGGAATACCTATGGAAGCCAATCCAGCGACTTCACACATGTTTATTGTCAAACCCTTTTCCGGTAAAAGTCTGCTGCAGCTGTTTTCCACCCATCCACCTGTGGAGAAAAGGATCGCAAAGCTAAAAAGTCGACAGTAGAGCCTTTTTACAACCTGATTATTCCTGCGAGGGGAGAAGAGGAGGAATGATTACATGAATAAGGTGTTTCGAGGAATAACAGTTGGCCTGGTAGCGGTAACTTTTCTCGTGATCGGGCTGATCATTGCTTCTGAGTTCTCACTTACCCCACCCACCGAGGCAGGGGAGAGATCGCTATGGAAGGAAGGAAGTTCCGAAAGCTCCACGTCCCGTCCAGGTTCCTTTGCGGACCTTGCAGAGGAGCTGTCCCCAGCAGTGGTTAATATCAGTACAGCTACAGTCGTCAAGGGAACCTCCGGCGATCTGGGCAGACAGCATCCCTTCGGGGACAAGAGCCCCTTTCGAGACTTCTTCGGGGACGAGTTTTTCAAGCGATTCTTCGATGGGCCCAGGCAGCCCCACAAACAGAGGAGCCTCGGTTCCGGGTTTATCATCAACGAGGATGGATATATTGTCACAAATAACCACGTGGTGGACGGTGCCGATGAGATCGTCGTGATCCTCAAGGGGGGGGATGAATATCCGGCCAAGGTGATCGGAAAAGACGAAAAGACCGACATCGCCCTGATCAAGATCGAACCTAAAAACGGCCTGCCGATCACAAAATTGGGAGATTCGGACAAGACCCGCGTGGGAGACTGGGTACTCGCCATCGGGAACCCCTTCGGCCTTGGACACACTGTGACAGCAGGAATTATCAGCGCCAAGGGGCGTGAGCTGGGGGCCGGCCCCTACGATGACTTTATCCAGACCGATACCGCCATCAATCCAGGTAGCAGCGGCGGCCCCCTCTTCGATATGGCGGGCAACGTAATAGGCATAAACTCGGCGATCTACACCAGAAGCGGGGGATACCAGGGAGTCGGTTTCGCAATTCCCATCAACCTTGCGAAGAATATCGTAACCCAGTTAAGGGGCGAAGGTGCCGTAACGAGGGCCTGGATCGGTGTCCTGATACAGCAGATCACACCCGAACTTCAGGAAAGTCTGGATCTGAAGACCAGGAAGGGCGCCCTTGTGGCTGACGTAGTTGAGAACGGACCTGCCGCCAAGGTGGGTATAAAGAGAGGCGATGTAGTTGTCAACTTCAACGGCCAGGATGTGGTCAGCCAGCACGAGCTTCCCACTATGGTTGCGTACCTGCCCGTGGGTAAGAAGGTCGAAGTTGTAGTCATCAGGGGTGGGAAGAAGAAGACTTTCAAGGTCGTTCTTGAGCAGATGGAGGATGAACCTGAGATTGCCGGCAAACCAATAGAGGAACTTCAGGAAGGCCTGGGGCTCACCGTTCAGGGTATTACAGAGCAGATTGCTGAACAATTGAACCTGAAGGGCACAGCAGGTGTTCTCGTGTCCAATGTCGAGCCTGGTGGTCTGGCTGCCGAGGCGGGGATCAGACGTGGTGATGTAATTCTGGAGGTAAACCGGTCCAGTGTGAAGGACGTCAAATCGATGACCGAGATCCTTGAAAGAGACAAGGATAGGAAATCCGTACTGTTTCTGATCAATAGGGGCGGCAGGACTATTTTTGTGGCGCTGTCTAAGTAATGCGGCGATAGCTCGTTGAAATGCTCTGGGTGGGCAGTATCCAAAGTCGTAATGAGTGACGCGTGATGCGTAACGCGTAATAAGTAATTAGTAAAAGGTGATTGGTGATTAGTGAATTATGGGGTCCGACCTCATATACAAGCAGAAAATGGCGCGTCGATATCGACGCGCCATTTTGTTGCAGAATATAGTGTCCCTTATACTACGTCCTATTTAAAGACAGTTAAACGTGGACCTTGGAATTTTGGATCTTGGATTTAAGATTTTGGATAATAAACATGGGTCGTGGGTCCTGGAACTTTCCAGGTCAAACTTGTTTGACCTGGAAACAGGGATGACATAACATTGAATACCGATAATAGATAATGCGCCCATTGGGGGGCGCCCAAATCGATGGCTTGCGTAGCAAGTTATTGATTTGGAAGGAAAGTGAAAATGACACTTTTCACTTTCCTCGGAGTAAAAAGCCATGGATGGACTTTTTACGACAATTTATTGTCATCGCGCCCGAGTGTGGGCGCCCGGATCAATGACATGAACCTTGAGTCTTTGATCCGTGAGGGGAGCGGAAACCGCGCTTTTCGCTTCCCGTGGAGCAAAAAGCCGCTCACTGACTTTTTGCGACAATAACAATAATTAAAAGGGGGAATAATTATGGAACCCAGGCGTATTTATGATGTGACCATACCTATCAGGGAGGGTATGGTTGTGTGGCCCGGCGATGATCCCGTCCGGATCAGGAAGGTCAAATCAATGGCTGACGGAGACCGTCTGAATAAGTCGCATATCGAAATGAGCACTCACTCCGGAACCCATATAGATGCGCCCGTGCACTTTATTGACGGGACGGGGGGAGTGGATTCGATCTCACCTTCTCTACTTGTGGGTCCCGTTATAGTGGTGGAGGTAGCGGGCAGGAAGAAGATAGATGCCGCGTCATTGGAAGAAACACGTATACCTGATGGAGTTACCAGGGTTATCCTCAAAACTGACAATGTAAGCCTGGCTGGAAAAGACCATTTTGAGGAGGACTTTGTGTACCTTACAGCCGACGGCGCAAAATATCTCGTGAATCACGGCGTGAGACTGCTGGGTGTCGACTACTACTCTGTAGCGGAATTCGGCAAGGGAGATGAAGTTCACCGCATTCTCCTCTCTGAGGGGATAGTTGTTATAGAGGGCCTCGATCTGCGTGGTGTTCCAGTTGGCATGTATCGATTGATGGCTCTGCCGTTGAAGATAGCGGGCGGAGATGGAGCTCCAGCCAGAGTACTACTTCACAGCGGGTAGTGAGTAGCAGGTGCTCAGAAGAGCGCGTTTCCAATTAGTTGGTGGTCACTATATAATAACAGGGTTCCGGCAAAAGTTCCTTCGGCTTCGCAGGAAGTCATCATCGCGCCCATTGAGGGGCGCCCAGATCAATGACTTGCCCCGCAAGTTGTTGATCTGTGAGGAAAGCGAAAATGACACTTTTTGCTTTCCGCGGAGTAAAAAGCCATGGATGGACTTTTTACGACCCTATGAACCATAAAAGGAGGATATGATTTTGATCGATTGGCTCTTCATGATACCTGCCATACTTGCTCAGCCCGGCGGAGAGGCTGAACTTGGAATTGTTACGATGATCCTCCGAGCCGGGTGGGTTGTCAGGGGAGCCCTGTTCATACTCCTTGTGATGTCCGTCATGAGCTGGGCTATCATGTTCTACAAATGGCGCATGATAAAACAGGCTGAGGCTGAAACCAGGCGCTTTCATCAGCTTTTCATGCGTCAGCAGAAATTAAGCCATATCAACAAAGGCGCAGAAGATATGAACTTCTCCCCGGTCGCCTCCATTTTCAGGGCAGGCTACATTGAGTTGAGAAGGATATCCAAGATCCGCAAGGAAATGCCTGACTCCCGGAGCGATGATCCAGCCTCCATGACCACAGAGATCTTCGGGATTGAAAATATCTCGAGAGCCCTTTCCAAAGCTGCTGAATCGGAGCTTACCCGTGTCGAGAAAGCTCTTCCCTTTCTCGCCACTACGGGGAGCACGGCGCCCTTTGTTGGCCTCTTCGGGACAGTATGGGGTATCATGAATGCCTTCAGGGGGATCGGGCTCGCGGGCAGCGCAAGCCTTGTTTCAGTTGCTCCGGGGATTTCTGAAGCTCTCGTTGCGACGGCTGCCGGCCTTGCGGCGGCCATCCCCGCAGTGGTGGGGTACAATTATTTTATTCAGAGAATAAGGGTTTTGGAAAATGACATGAATACCTTCTCAGCCGAGTTTCTGAATATTGTAGACAGGCACTTCAGGAGGAAGCAATAGATGGCTATTGGCGGCGGTAGTGAACGGAAAATGATGTCGGATATCAACGTAACACCCCTGGTGGATGTGATGCTTGTTCTGCTTATTATATTTATGGTAACCGCGCCGATGCTCCAGACCGGTATCAATGTTCAGTTGCCGAAGGCGGGCGCCGCACCACTGAGCGGGGGGGAGAGGTCGGTCACTATAACCGTTGACAGGAACGGAAAGGTCCACCTGAACCGGCATTCCTATACCATTGAGCAGTTCCGCACAAAGGCACCCGCTCTCTTTTTGGAACTGGGCGGAAGACCTGTCTTTATACGGGGTGACAAGCGAATATCGTACGGCCACATTATCCTGGCCATGTCCGCCCTCAAGAGCGCCGGCGTGGACAGGATCGGCCTGGTAACGGAGCCTGTAGAGTAACCCCTGCGCGATGGCGAGAAGCTCCGGATACATACTGCCTCCTGATGATGTAAGGAGGCACCATTTCAGGGACCCTGCTTTCAAGAAATTCATGGTAGTGTCCGTTGCCATTCATATCTTCATACTTGTTCTTGCCGGAACCGTGACCCTTTTCCGGCTTCCGGGAACATCCTATTCTCCCACGTATACCGTTGACCTTGTGACTTTACCTACATCGCCAGCGGCGAAAAAATCTGCTAAACCTTACGTTAAGAAGAATATGTCTCCTGCTGTCGAAGAAAAGACAGCCGTGCTTGATTCAATGCCCGAGAAGACTGAAAAAAAAATCGACTATACGCTGACCAGGAAGGAAGCCGGTGATGAGGACCCTGTCCGTATAAATAGAAAGAAGCGTTTAAAAGAGATGGAAAGGGAGGCGGAAAAACTCTTCAGGAGCTACAACCTCGATGGTGTCCAGCGTCCAAAACCGGCTTCGAAAGCTTCCAGACAGGTGACAGATCCGTCTGCTGCCGGAGGTGTCGCGCCTGTTTCGGGTCCGTCTGTTGTTGGGGGCGGCTCACAGCCGGCGGATATACGTTTCAGGGCGTACTACGATCAGATCTGGGCCAGGATAAGGGCGGCATGGGCACTGCCGGAGGGTGTAGCCTCTGCCGACGGCAAGTTGCTGACTGTTATCGGCATCCGGATATCGGCCTCGGGTATCATCGAGGAGCAGCGGATCATGAGGAGTTCGGGGAATATCTACTACGATCAGTCTGCGGTCAGGGCTCTTAAAAAGGCAAGCCCCCTTCCACCCCTGCCGGACGAGTTGAGGGAAGAAACCCTTGAAGTCGGCATCAATTTCTATGAACCGGAGTAACAGATGAAATATCAACATGCGGTGACAACGATCGCTATCCTCCTGGTGTGCATACTTGTGCCGCTCCCTGTGGGGGCCATGGTCTATCTGGATATCTACGCACCGGCAACCAGGAGAATGCCAGTGGCGGTGCAGATCCCTGTACCACTGGAGGATTCGAAAGCGAACGATTCCATATCGAAGGAAGTCCGTGACGTGCTTGCCTCGGACCTGGATTTCTCGGGAGTCTTCAGGGTTCTTGACCCGCTTCTTTACATAGAAAAAGCGGATATAAGCAACCTGCATTTTGACAGCTTTGATTTTGCTGACTGGGAGCTAATAAATGCCGAAGCCCTCATCAAGGTCGGGTACTCGGTCCTTGAAAACGGGGTTATCGAGCTTGAGTTTCACCTCTATGATGTATTTCGAAAAGAAGAGATGATAGCGAAAAAATGGCGAGGTACTTCCACGCAGCTGCGCTATATGGTCCACCTCTTCTCGAATGTGATTATGGAACAGATCACCGGTGAGGAGGGGGTGTTCGATACATCCCTCCTTTACGTCAAAAATGTGGGCGGTGGGAAAGAGATCTTCCGCATGGATTACGATGGAGCAAATCAGAAACAGATCACACGGAACCGGCACCTCAATCTTTCACCCGTGTGGTGGCCCGACGGGGACGGACTGGTTTATACTTCATACAAGGACGGCTCACCGGATCTTTACTCTGTAAGTCTCAGGGGTAACGAGAAGCGACTCACCAGTGGGATGGGAGTGGATGTGGGAGCGGATTACTCCCCTGACGGGAAAACCATAAGTTTCATGAAAAATGCAGACGGCAACCCTGACATCTATCTTGCTGATACCAACGGGAAGATCAACACGAGGTTGACCTGGATGAAGAGCATTGACACGTCTCCCTCATGGTCACCGGACGGGAAGAGGATCGCTTTCGTGTCTGATCGTTTCGGGACCCCTCAGATATTTGTGATGAATGCAGACGGTGAAAATAAAAGGCGAATAACATACGATGGAAATTACAATACCTCCCCTGCCTGGTCCCCAAAGGGGGACCTGATAGCCTACACTTCCCGTGTCAACGGGAAATTCGCCATTGCCCTTGCCGATCCTGAAACTACCGAGAGCAGGCTGCTGGTGGGGGAAGCTGGAAATAACGAGTCTCCCTCATGGTCTCCCGACGGCAGATTCATAGCCTTCAGTTCGAATCGTGACGGTGTCTACCAGATTTATCTTGTGGACAGGGGGGGGCGTCGTGAAGTCAGGGTAACATTTGGAAGTAGAGACAACACTGCCCCCTCGTGGTCGCCAAAACTGACAATAAATGACCGCTAGAGTTTGTTTACAAGGTTGGCCAGATACGTTAAGCTGTGGTTGTTGAATATAAGTGAGCTATTAAAAGAGAGGTCTTTTTAACTCTAGTAACTAGCTGCATTGCCTGTCGAGGGGTGGGAGGTAAAGCATTCAAGGGATGAAAATCTCCCAAAGTGATTTCAGGAGGTGGAATGTGGTTCTCGATAAGAAAAGGGTGACATTAGCAGTTCTGGTTATCGCAGTTTTTCTCGTTACGCTCGTTACTGCCTGTTCAACGACTCCCAAGGAGGAATCGGTAGCGACACCAACGGAGCAGCCCACTCAGGTAACGGAATACAAGCCGGGTGAAAAGCCAGTGGTTGCTGAGCCGACCAAACCTCAGGTGGCAGAGGTCGAACTTGGCGATGTATACTTTGCCTTCGACATGTATAGCCTGTCGGCCGAGGCCAGGGCGACTCTGGCTGACAATGCTGATATTTTACTGGCGAATCCCGGTACCATGATCACCATCGAGGGACACTGTGACGAGAGAGGAACCGAAGAATATAATCTGGGGCTGGGTGAGCGCAGAGCTTCCAGTGCCAAGAATTATCTTGTGTCTCTTGGAGTTTCGGCTTCGAGGATCAAAACGATCAGTTATGGTGAGGAAAGGCCCTTCCAGTGGGGTCATAACGAAGATGCCTGGTCACAAAACAGGCTTGCTCACTCTGTTGTAAGATAGCGATAGAAGATCTGTTGCAGCATGAAGGAAATTGTAAAGCTCGTAGCATTTCTGCTGCTGGCAGGTGTTTTTCTGTCTGCCTGCACAACAACGACTCCCTCCAGATCGGTCAGAGGCCAGGTCAGGGATAATCGACCAGAGAGACTGGAGAAAGCTCCGCAGAGCGATCAGGCGATCCCTTCCAATATTGCACGGCGTCTTGACAAGGTTGATCGCGAATTAAAGGATATTAGAAGGGCTTTTGCCGATTCAAAACTGGACTCGGAAAGCCTCATGGAGATTATCGATTCACTAAAGGCTCAAGTAGCTGATTTGGAACAGTTTATGGTAAAACTGAGAAACAGAGGAAGTGGTTTTGACAAGTCTCTCGAAAATCTAGCCAACAAGCTGGAGGCTGATATCAGGGGCCTGGGTGATAAAGTAAAAGAATACCTCGGACAGTAACTGAATAGAGGTTCGGGCAATTACCAGAAAGCGGTTTCTACAGCGTAGGAACCGCTTTCTCTCGTTACGTCGAACACCTTCCGATTTTCATGGAATTCCGAAACCTTTAAGGCGCCCGTTAAGGGGTGCCCAAATCGATGACTTGCGTATTACCATCGCGCCCGAGCGTGGGCGCCCGAATCCATAAACTAAACATATAGTTATGGATTCGTGAGGGAAGGGAAAACGACGCTTTTGCCTTCCCGAGGAGCAAAAAGCCGCTCAGGGACTTTTTACGACTCTAACAATGACTTTGGAGGAGATTTGTTCAACAAGATCAGGGCAGATCAGAAAAACCTGAAAATTGCGGATGAAAGTGCCCCTGAATCCCGGAAACAGGTATCGGGACTGAGGTCCCTGGATTCGGAATATCTGGATATAAGAGATTCGGATCCCCACCGGTTTGAAACTGGTGAGGGAATACGAAGAGGCCAGGGAGCGCATTCTGAAGGTTCTCCGGGGGACCCGGGAAGACTGGGACAGCTACAGGTGGCAGTTAAAGAACCGTGTATCGGACGTGGAGGTGCTAAAAGGTATCATCCACCTGTCCGAGAACGAGATCAGGGAGATAGAAGTTACCGGCAGGCAGTATCGATGGTCAGTCTCTCCGCACTATCTGAGTCTCATGGAACCGGAGGACAGCAACTGTCCAATAAGGCTCCAGGCCATACCCTCCATCAAGGAGTACATGGGTGAACCGGGCCTTGATTATCCCATGAATGCTGACAAGCAGCTCTACCCGCCGCTGGTGGCCAGGCTGTATCCGGACCGCCTGATAATAAAACTTACCAATATGTGCTCCATGTTCTGCCGGCACTGCCAGAAGAAGAGGGATATAGATTCGAGGGATGTCATACATCCCATGAGCAGGATTCAAGAGGCCATCGATTACGTCAGGGAAAACGACGAGGTAAGAGATGTACTCTTGACAGGGGGAGATGCGCTGGCACTTTCGGATGACCAACTCGATTATATACTCACGGAACTGGGCAATATTTCTCACGTGGAAATAAAGAGGCTCGGATCCAGGATGCCGTGTGTCATGCCCCAGAGGATCACACCTGAACTGTGCGAAATACTGTCAAAACACGATCCGGTATATCTTAATACCCAGTTCAATCATCCCAGGGAAGTGACCGTAGAGGCACAAAGAGCGGTAGACATGCTGACCAGGTCAGGTGTTGTGGTGAGAGACCAGACGGTGCTCTTAAAGAGAATTAATGATGATCCGCATGTGATGAAAAAACTGATGCAGGAGCTTCTCAAGATCAAGGTAGCCCCCTATTATCTTTTCGATTGCAAGAAGGTTGACGGGATCAGGCACTTTGGCGTTCCCTTAGATGTGGGACTCAATATCATCAAGAAAATGAGGGGCTTTACTTCCGGCATGGCTGTGCCCACGTTCATAAAACATGTGCCCGATGCAAGGGGTAAGGTGCCGATCTATCCGCGCAACCAGTACGGTCCTGTATTTGAGGATAATGACTAGTTGTTAGTTGCAAGTTGTTAGTGGATAGTAGATTCCAGAATTCATCATTATTAACCAACAACTATCAACTTGTAGTATTTACACCCGGATTCTGACTACTGTCTCCTGACTTCTGTCTCCTGCCAACAGGATTCTGACTCCTGACTTCTGACTTCCTACCCCCTCATACAATATGACCCTCAATAACAGTAAATCTTTAGATTTTAAGAAAAAAAATAAAAAAACAGCAAAAAACTGTTGAAATGCTTGCGGAGACCATGGTAATGTGCAGAAAATCCTGCAGGGGTGGCAAACCTTAGCGAAATGGTTCCTGACCATGCTAAAGTTCAGTGACATTGTCAAAGAGGGTGAGGGAAAACTCACCCCCAGCCAGAAAAAAGTCGTTGATTTCCTTCTAAAATCTCCAGAGGAAGCAGTCTTTCTCACTGCGTCAAATCTTGCAGACCGTCTCCGTACAAGCGATACAACTATTGTCCGGATGGCCCAGGCTTTGGGTTATAAAGGATTCCCGGGTCTGAAGAGCAGGCTCAGGGAGCTTGTTCAGAGCAAGATCACAACTGTAGACCGGATCGGCAAGACGATCCGCCAGATAAAAAGTATTGATGATGTATTCGTCAATGTGCTCCAGAATGACGTTAATAATCTCAGGGTAACGCTGGAATACACTGATATGGATGCGTTCAAGGGAGCTGTTGCGGGTCTCGACTGGGCCGAACGCGTTTTCGTCATTGGTCTTCGTTCCACCCACGGTCTGGCTTCCTTTTTCACCAGTGCTCTGAGGTTCCTTAAAAGAGATGTGCACCTCCTGACCCCCGGGACCGGTGAGATGTGGGAGATAGTAAAGGATATAGGTACGAACGACCTTGTGGCAGGCTTTTCCTTCCCACGCTACACTAAAACCACCGTACAGGTTGTTAACTACGCATGGGAGAACGGCGCCAAGATCCTCGCTATTACTGACAGCGAACTGTCTCCCCTTGCTGCCAAAGCGCAGTGGACTTTAACTGTTCCCTACGAAATTGATTCCTATATGGAGTCTTTTACGGCGGCTCACAGTCTCGTTAATGCCATCGTTACAGCCTTGGCGTTCCAGAGGGATGAGGAGACAATTGAGGCCTTAAAAGACATGGAGGAAGAGTGGGCCGAAAGAGGTATTTACTGGGAGGATTAAGGATTTGAGAGGAAAGTGAAAATGACACTTTTCGTCTTCCGTGGAATAAAAAAAGCCATGGATGGATTTTTTACCAGGTTAATACATTTCGTCACGTAACCGTAAACAATTATATTGGCTAATGCTGAAAGGGGGTGTGGTAGAGCGATCGTAAAACAGGCTTTCTGATCTGATAAGAAAGCCTGATAACCTGATGTGAAGGAGGAAATAATGAGAAAAGGTATTGTAGTACTCGTAGCAGTCTTGGCACTGTCCCTCGTTGTTGTCGGTATCGGACCGGCCCCGGCTATCGCCAAGGCCAAATTCTACACGATCGGAACCGGCGGAGTTACAGGTGTTTACTATCCTACGGGTGGCGCCATCGCCAGGATCGTTAACGCCAAGAAAAAAGAGTATAATATGAGATTTACCGTTGAATCTACCGGTGGATCTGTGTTCAACATCAATGCCATCATGGCAGGTGACCTGGAGTTCGGAGTTGTCCAGTCTGACCGCCAGTACCAGGCCATAAAGGGTCTGGCTGAGTGGAAGGACAAAGGTGCCCAGAAGAACCTGCGGGCGATCTTTGTGATCCATCCGGAGAGCATTACTCTTGTAGCCGCTAAAGATGCGGGGATCAATTCGATCAAGGATCTGAAGGGTAAGCACGTTAATATTGGCAATCCAGGCTCCGGACAGCGCCAGAACTCCATTGATGCGCTTGCGGCTGTCGGTATCGACTATGAAAAGGACATCAAGGCAGAAGGTCTCAAGGCCTCTGAGGCGCCCGGTATGCTCCAGGACGGCCGCATTGATGCTTTCTTCTACACAGTGGGCCACCCGGCAGGAGCGATCAAGGAAGCCACAAGCGGTGCGAGGCAAGTCAACATCGTCCCTATCGTTCTGCCTGATTCCTTCTACAAGAAGTTCTCCTACTATGCACCCAGCGTAGTTCCGATCGCGTTCTACCCTGGAGCGTCGAACAAGGCGGATATAGCTACCTTTGGGGTAAAGGCCACCTTCGTCACGTCCTCCAAGGTGAGTGAGAAAGCGGTTTACGCCGTAACCAAGGAGGTCTTCGAGAACTTTGATTCCTTCAAGAAGCTGCACCCGGCCTACTCCGTTCTCACCAAGGAAAACATGCTTGAGGGCATGTCCGCGCCCATTCATAAAGGCGCCCAGAAGTACTACAACGAGGCAGGAATGAAAGTGAAATAAAACAGAGGATCGGGGCTGCGGGTATCGATCCCCGCGGCCCCCCATGAATTTGGTGTCTTGATGGATGCCTGTTGTTTTTTTGCCTGAAGCACGACCAAAACCGAAGCGGAGAGATGATCCATGTCAAGGGACGGCCGAGATGAAACACGGGAGAAGATGACAGAAGAAACCGCCCTGACAGTTGAAGAAGATCCTGAATCAGGGATCGATGAAGCCAAGCGGATCGCCGAGGAGGAAGAGGGTGGTTTCAGGCATTTGACGGGTTATACCAGATTCATTGTACCGTTCATATCCATTTCCTGGTGTGTCTTCCAGCTTTCCATAGCCAGTTGGTGGATCCTCGACACAGTGTATATCCGGAGCATCCACCTCGGATTCGCCATGATCATCGCTTATCTAAGCTACCCGACACTAAAAAGGCCATTGAAGGGATTTTTCTCTTTCCTGTCGGCCAGGACGCGGATACCCATCTTCGATTACATGATGGCTACTCTTGCATGTAGCTCGGCTCTCTACATCTTTCTGGACTACAAGGGGTTGGCCGGCAGGATGGGAGCGCCTATGACGCGCGACCTGATTATCGGGTCCATAGTGGTTGTTATGCTGTTAGAGGCCTCCCGCAGGGTTGTTGGGCCCGCCCTCGCGGTCATTGCCGGTATGTTTACACTGTATGCCTTTTTCGGCCCCTACATGCCCGAACTGATCGCCTTTAAGGGTGTTTCCGTGGGCAGGTATGTGGGACAGATCTCCCTGAGCACTGAGGGTATATACGGCATCCCCCTGGATGTCTCCGCTACGATCGTATTCCTGTTTGTCCTCTTCGGAACCATGCTTGACCGGGCCGGGGGAGGACGATTCTTTATTAATCTTGCGCTAAGCCTCCTTGGCCGGTTCAAAGGCGGTCCGGCAAAGGCGGCTATAGTGGGATCCGGCCTGACGGGGCTCGTTTCCGGTTCGTCCATAGCCAACATCGTTACAACGGGAACATTTACGATCCCTCTCATGAAGAAGGTTGGATATACTCCCGTAAAAGCGGCTGCCATCGAGGTAGCTGCCAGTACGGACGGACAGTTGGCCCCTCCCATCATGGGAGCGGCGGCATTCATTATCGCCGAGTACGTCAACGTTCCATACCTGGCTGTCGTAAAGGCTGCGGCGATACCTGCCTTTGTTTCATACGCCTCGCTGTTCTATATCAGTCATATCGAGGCTTCCAAGCTGGGCCTGAAAGGACTTGCCAAGGAGGATATTCCGCAGTTTTTCAAAACGCTTGTTGGCGGTCTGCACTACCTCATCCCGCTCGGTGTGCTGATTTACGAGCTTATGATCCCCCGGCACTCGCCTGAACTGGCGGCTTTCAGGGCTATTATCGCCATGACTATCCTCATGATGATCCAGGAGCCGGTGAAGCGCTATCTGAAAAAGGAACCTGTAACCGCTGGTATCAAAGACGGCGTAATACTCATATTGGATGCCATGGTGGCAGGGGGGCGCAACATGGTCACTGTTGCTATCGCCACCGCTTCGGCCGGTATCATTGTGGGCGTTGTGACAATGGGGCTGGGTGGCATCATAACTGAGGTTATCGCGACAATTTCCGGGGGGAATATCTTCGCCCTGGTGACAATTGCGGCAATTGCCAGCCTGATCCTGGGAATGGGGCTTCCCACCACGGCCACCTACATCGTTATGGCTGCGCTGACCGCGCCGGCCATCGTTAGCATAGGAGCTGACAACGGGTATATCATCCCGCTGATGGCAGCGCACCTGTTCTGCTTCTACTTCGGGATCCTGGCAGACGATACACCGCCGGTGGGACTGGCCGCGTACGCCGCGGCCGCCATAGCAAAATCGCCGCCCATAGCCACGGGCATACAGGGGTTTTTATACGATATTCGTACAGCTTTGATAGCCTTCATGTTTATCTTCAATTACGACCTGATCCTCCACAATATCAACAGCTGGGGACTGGGGATACTGATCTTTACAGCGGCATGCATTGGTAATTGTGCTTTTGCTTCCGCTACACAGGGATGGGTTACATGGAAGAACAAGTGGTACGAGTACCCAATTCTTCTGATGGTGCCATTCATAATGATGCAGCCTGGTGTCGTGGCTGGCTGGGTTGGTGTTTCGAACAAGCACCTCATGTACATTCCAGGGATTGCGATTTATTTGGCAATCTTCCTGCTGCAGCGCCGCAGGCGACTGGCGGCGGGTACTCTCGTACCAGCCTAGTGGTGTTCGGGCTGAAAATGGGAATCATTAATGACTTGGCAAAAAGTCATCAACGCGCCCGTTGGAGGGCGCCCAAATCAGTGACTTGCACAGCAAGTTATTGATTTGTGAGGAAAGAGAAAATGACATTTTTCACTTTCCTTGGAGTAAAAAGCCATGGATGGACTTTTTACGGCCCTATCAAAGTTGATGACTTAGTAAAAAGTCATCAACGCGCCCATTGAGGGG
>SDBU01006133.1_pt1 | contig 14210 bp, 17 predicted proteins | sample 2277071 | NCBI WGS metagenome assembly SDBU01 (sample SAMN10397929, study PRJNA504765) | marine sediment metagenome | isolation source: marine sediment core GS08_GC12, 126 cmbsf | place: Arctic Ocean: Gakkel Ridge, Loki's castle | collected 2008
CGATGCCAGTGGCATGAACGAGCCTTTCCCTGTGATGCATATTAATTATGACGAATACACGATGCCTATTTTCAAGACCGGCCAGGGCACGCAAAAGATCTCAATGGTCGATTACGAGGGCAATGAGAGCTGGAGCAACGAAAAGATAAAGACAGATTCAGCCGAAAAAGCCATTGTGCCAAATGCTTCCGGGCCTATTCGTGCCGCCAACCCCAAAGGCATTGATTCAGACGGTCATCTTGTTTTGTACAGTCCCGATACCAGAATAGAGTATGATTTCTGGCAGGCCGAGGTCGTTAAAGGGAAAGGCAGCGGAAATGTTGGTCAGCAGATAATTGATGCCGGAGCTATAGATTTTTTTAACACAACAAAGATGGGCGTAAATCCTAACGGCTACTACAGCGCAAGAACAGTGGGCACTCCTTTGCTTGCCGGCCTTTTATTGCCTGAAGATATCGAAAACGGGGCAATAAAGCACGCGATGTCGGTTGCAATCCCGGGCCTTAAAGTCACTAACACAGATGACACCTCAGACCCTTCGCCGTCTGATTACTTCTATCCGGCCTCGGCAACAGAAGACGAGTATTTAAACACGGATTCAGACTCTCTGGCCGCAGGTCAGCGAATTCGCCTTAAAAATAGCTTAGTTGATCAAGAAGGTAGAGCGATAAGCGAAGATGAGTTAACGCCGATTACTAGAATGTTTCTTGAAGCAATGCAGGAATATGGTGCCTACATAGTGGATAACGCAGGCGGCTTGATCTTCTATTCTGAAGATATCAGCACGGCAAATATCGATTTATCCGATGAAAAGATTATAGAGCTTGCCGGTCTGCCCGGCAAAACCTTGCCCAAAGGCAAAACGAAGTGGCAGATATTAATGGAAGCCTTAAATAAAGACATCAACGAAATACCTCTGGCAGCCGGCTCCTGGGAGCAAGACCCGGAAGATGCCAAAATGGGCACTACAAACTTTGAAGTGATCGAGAACGCTAAGAAGTAGAACATCTAAATCTTTCACTCGTGTTTGTTTCGTGGAGGATACGAGATTCCCTGCGACAACGTCGGCGGATAAACTTCTCATCTCGTTTCCTTGTGGAGGATACGAGATTCGAACTCGTGACCTCCGCCGTGCAAGGGCCTTTTATCGCTGAATCACAATGTATCACTACGAACCAAAAAGTAACTAAAAACTATGATAACCTGCACTAACTTAACGGATTGCTATATTTACTTGTATTAGGTTGTTCGGCGTGTTACATTCAAAAAGCATACTATGTGCATACTTGGGGTAACATGAGAAACATTATAAACAAAAATACAGTTGCAAGCATTAAACAAAAAGACAAGCAATATGAAATAAGAGATACAAAGCTAAGAGGCTTTGCAATTAAAGTTTATCCTTCCGGTAAGGCCTCTTATGTAGTTTGGTATGGCAGGGGTAAGGCTTACACAATCGGAGACATAGAGATTCTTTCACCGACACAAGCTAGAGGTATCGCAATAAAGAAGCTAGGGGAAGTAAAAAACGGAATTGACCCAATTGAGCAAAAGCGCAAAGAAAAAGAGGAAAAGGAAAAGAGCAAAAGAGACTCTTTATCATTTGGCCGCTTTGTGGAAAATGATTATTTTCCTTGGGCTTTAAAACATCATAGATCAGGCAAAGAGACCGTTAATAAAATAAAGCGTAATTTCCTACCTCTTTTGAAAGATAAAAAGCTAACTGAGATAACACCTTGGACAATTGATAAATGGCGCTCAAAGCGCCTTAAAGAAGGCATTAAGATTGCAACAATAAACCGAGAACTAACAACCATTAAAGCTGCATTATATAAAGCAGTAGAATGGGGCAAAGCAGATCAAAACCCTCTAGCTGGATTTAAGCTTCAAAGAGTAGATAGCCAGCCTAAGGTAAGATTTTTGACTGACGACGAAGAGAAGAGGCTAAGGAAAGCATTAGACGCAAGAGAAGCGCAAATAAGGGCTGAAAGAGACAATGCTAACCAATGGAGAGCAGAAAGAGATTATGAGCTGTTTGAAGATTTAAGAAAAGTTGAATTTGCAGATCACTTAAAGCCTATAGTTCTTTTATCGTTAAATACCGGTTGCAGGCGTGGAGAACTGTTTAACCTCCAATGGGATGATATAGACTTTGAAAGACAAATAATGACGATACAAGGGAACGGCACAAAATCAGGCAAAACTTTACATATTCCCTTAAACAAAGAAGCTCTAGACATTCTTTTGAAGTGGCATAAGCAATCAAATGGCAGCGCCTTAGTATTTGTGGGGAAAAATGGGGAACGCATGAACAATTGCACCACCTCATGGCAAGCTGTATTAAAAGAAGCAAATATTACTAATTTCCGTTGGCATGATATGAGACATCATTTTGCCAGCCGCTTAGTTATGGCGGGGGTTGATCTGGCAACTGTTAGGGAATTGTTAGGCCATGCCGATTATAAGATGACGCTTAGATATAGTCACCTCGGAGACCATATAAAGAAGCAGGCAGTAGAAAAATTGGTTAAAAAATAAACCTCTGGCAAGCTGCACTTGTTGATTTATTGCGAAACGAAAGATTGTTGATATAGCGCTTGGTCTTTCTCTTTAATTGGGGAGGGTTTTTTTATTTGCCTTCTTTTTTAGCGCTATCCTCAAGCTCCCAAAGCTTTTCCATGTTCTCGGGATCAGCAAGCTCAACTCCTAGTTGCTTCCTAACCTCTTCCCTCATATCTAAAATCGTTTGATAAAAAGCATCTTTTGTTTCGGGATTTTGTTTTGCATCAAATGTTTTGTGAGCATACCAAAATCGTAATAAAAGTGCAGAAATTTCCTTAGTTGAATAAAGGTCGTAGTTGCTGCTCCATTCTCTCGTTTGTTTGCTTAGGGCATCATTATCAATAGCTCGTGAGTCAATCATTATCCGGTAAAGCGCCTTATAGGCTTCAGTTCTTTCCTCAAGTATTTTTTCTCTAACTTTTTCCTTACGGTTTAGTGCTATCTCTTCATTTCTTTGTTCACGCTCAAGTTTGAACATTTGTTTATTGCCGCGCATTACAATATTGCCACCAAGCATGACGCCCAAAAGTGGAAATATCAGAACTAACCAATCCTTAAGCTCCAAAAAACTTCCTTTCACTCATGTACGTTAAAATTTCTCCGATTTTTTACGAAAACTATACGAAAGTAATAGAAAAGCAGCGTCACTTAAACCAAGGGTTACTAGAAATAACCAATAAATATTCTCAACTACTTTTAAAGATAGAAGATGTCCAACAAGAACGCCGGTCACAACTAAGAAAATTTCAAAAAATGTTCGAAAGATATTTGTAGTATAGGCGTGATCAGCTCTAACTAGCGTTATGTTAATTTTATCAGGGGCTGTTACCGTTGTCTCTATATTAATCTCTGCCATCTTTGGCACCTTCCCCAAGATACGCACAAAAAGTAATCTCTCGTATTTGGCCTTTTCCCCCTGCTTTCTTAACGTAAATAAGAATGTAAAGTTTCCTGTCCTGAAATGTTCCAACACTAAGCGGTTTCGTGAGCGTAGTTCCAAGAGAGCTACTCCAATTAATTAGGGCGATTCGTATGGTTTCGCTATCGACAACAGTCCAGCCTATCTCCTGCTTCTTATCTTCGTCCTTTGTAAAGTCAAGAATAAACTTAAGTGTCTCTTCCCCATGCTTAATAGAGACAATTGTCTCTCCGAGATCTAATGCTAGAAATGTTTCAGAATCTATGAGATCTTTTCCTTGAGTTGTAATTGATATCATTTATTTCCCTTTAACATATACTGTCTTTTAAGTTTATTCTATCAAAAATAACAGATAAGCGAACCCTAAATAAAGTTAAGATAAATCGTACGGTGTCTTTAAGACAAAGCTCAAGGCTCACAAGGTAGTTTATGCCTGGTAAAAAAGAGCCCTTAATATGGGCTCCTGCAAGCTTTTAGCTTTCGAATACCCTTTTCACCGAACCAGCAGCCTATCGCTACTGCTAAAACTAAATCATCGTGGATGCTCTCACGCCATGCCTCATAACTATCGTGGCCCTCGGCGCTTATCTTTACCTTGAAATTCAAGAGTTCTTTGTTTAATGTTTTGGCCTCGGCAAGCGCGCCTGATACTTTAATCCGTCCCGTTTGGTAAAGTATCTGCAAAATACCGGCCAAGTCTCTTTTTGGGACATTATAAATCGATCCGTCTCTAGTAACACTATTTCCGCCATGAATACATACGCCGGTAACTCTTAGACCGGATTCATCAAATTGGTCAAAGACCGGTTTTCCTACGCCGGTAGAGTCCACCACCAAAACAGGTTTGCTTTCATACTTTTTCTCGATGTTTTCATTTAACTGAGTAACTCGACGGATAATGTCCGGGTAGGAAGTCCCCAAGGGAGGACGCTCTAAAAACTTCACCAGATAAAAGGGATCGCCCTTTTGCACGCTTGTAAAGGGTTCATAGTCTTGACGCTTCTCAATCCCCGCTATCGCCGTAAAATCCTTTGCCTGACCTAAATCAATTCCCAATATGACATTCTCAACTTTTTCCATTACTACCTCCAAATTCCCAAACTTCGATCTCATCATCAACGGCATTTATAACGTCATCATAAGAAAAAACAGAATCAACCGATTCTTTGAACTTACAAAAATATTCTTGGTCATAAAACCATTGGCCAACAGACGCTAATTCTTGCTGTAAAAACTTACCAGTGATCCTTGGACAATTCTCAGCAGTCATTAAAACTTTTTTCCATCCCTTGCCGTCCGTCCACTCTTTATGGAAAAAGCCCCGTTTACCAAACGGAGTTGATAGCAGGATAAGCCGGCCGCTTGAGACTGCAAGCATTGGCCTGATTGCATAATAAAGCTGGTCCAAAACTCTTGAAGCTTCGTCAACAACGATTAAAGATGGATTAGAGAATCCTCTAACCGTTGCCTCGGATGAAGGCAGGGAAACAATCCTTGAACCATTTTCCAGTTGTATAGAAAGCCTGTTATCCTCAAGCCTTTTTGGTTGTTGGTCTAACTTATTAAGCTCTGAAATTATCTTCTTAAAGCCCTCTGAGCTTTGGCGCTGAGATGGAGAAACAAGAAGCACCAGGGAAGAGGGAAAGAATAAAGCACGGTGCAGGCAAATAATAGCCGCAACCGTTGACTTGCCGGATTGCCGGCAACAATTAAGGATTATTTTTTCTGCAAATGATCGTAGAACATCGGCTTGCCAGTCATCAGATTTAAAGCCAAGAGCGTCTTTAGCAAACAATACCGGGTCTAAATGATGGGCTGTGTTAACCTTCATCGTTTGCATTACCGGCCTCCAACATCAGTACTTCAGCAACCTTTAAGCGAGCTTCCGGGAATGGCTCTAAAGCATTAACTATCTGTGTTCGTAGATCAATAAATTCTTGGTTGTAAGTAATATTAATATGCGTTCCGGTTTTCAGTTCACCGATCAACTTGGCTATTAGCTCTAAGTTTGCCCGGGCCTCTTTTATAGCGCCTACGGCTGGTTGATACTTCCCTGTGCTTTCTGCTTTGGCTAATATCTCTAGCGATTTATCATAAAGCCCGGTGACTTTTTCTAAGAGCTTATCGGCTGCATCAGCCTCTTGTAGATCCTTAGCTTTAACCATTAATTTAGGCAAGTGGTTACTTCTATGACGGCTAAGCGCCATCCGGCCAAGGCTGTATTGCTCGGCCAGCTTGCGAACAGGTAACCCGGTTATAAGCTTTTCGTTTATTGCATTAATCTCTTCATGCTCACAAACAGTACATTTAGCTGGCATTTTATTGACCTAAGTTCTCACGCTCAAAGAGATCAACCTCGTGATTAAGATTCTGTCTTTTAACCTTCATTGCGGTTGCATCGTCATTCAAGCCACCCGTTAGATCATTAAGCTCAACCAGAACAAGTTCAGCGGCTTGGTCTGCATAGTTCTTAACTGCGCTTTGTTGATTGCTGAGCGTCCTGACTTCCCGCTCCTCATCAGTTAGGTATGGCTCATTCTCTTTGTCTATGATTCGTAGGTTGTTGAGTAAGCCATCATGCCTTACACCTTTTAAGTCATGGGAGTCTAATACTATGTGCTCACTGATAATATGTCGTAAGACTTTGTCCTGGTAGTTAGCATCAAGTGCTTTAGTGAGCTGATCAATTGACATCCTCGAAAGCTTAGCGCTGAATATAGCGGCCTTCTGTGCAATCTCACTATCAACCGGTTGCACCTTTTTGTAAGCCGTTGAGATCAAGTCATCAACCAAGCCCGGCGCTTGCTGAACCTCATCTATAAGGTTCTGAACATCATTAGTAGCCTTTTCAATTGCCTGCTTTGACCTGGCTTCCCTGGTTTCTCTTTCAAGTGTCTTATCTTTCCCTAAGCTTTCAACCTGCTTTTGTGTTTCCCCTAGTACGGCTAGGGCTTTGTTTTTCTTATTAAGCGCCGTCCAAGCGGCCCCGTGAACATCTTTTTGTAACTTCATTTCTACTCCTTTTTAGTTTAATTACATACCTATTGCATACTGCACTCACTTGTCACACATAATTAACGCTTATATCGTGCATTAATACCTCCTTTAAGTTCGCCTTATATAGGCGGTCGCATCCCTTATGCAACCGTACTTGTCTCGAATCTTTCTACGTCACGCATCAAAAAAAATTTGTTCCTTTCTCAGCGTTAAAACGGTAGCTCTTTAGCATCAAATTCCTTAATAATCGTTTCTTTTGCTTGCCCGGTGTTACAGTTCTTGTTCTTAGAACCCCCCATAGAACGAACCTCTTTAGAGGTCTCGTTTGTAGTTAGGGTAAGAATGTCTCTTTGACCTTCTTTCTTGCCGGTTTCTTTTAATTTGCCTTGCCTCTTTAATTCGCTGATTCTAGGCTTGATCTTTTTAATGTCTTCGCCTATCTCTTCTGCTATCGCTTGTGCTGTAGCTTCGCCTAGTTCAGCGTAAGCATTAAGGATTAACTCTTTGGTATTTAAGAAGTCTGAAAACTCAGCTCCAGGCTGGCACTCCTCAACGGTGAACTTATCTTTATCAAATCTCAATTTAAGCCCTAGGTTGTCTTGTAAGGCACTGAAATTGCTTTTTGTATGCCTAAGCAAGCAGTTAAGGCCCTCATCATCTTTTTTACTGTTTAAGTGCCAAATATTACGGCTTAAGTTGAATTTATAAGCGCTGCCGAATGGTGTTTTGTCTCTAGCTTTATCACCCTTTTGGGGCTTTGGTTGGTGGTCAATTAATAGAACCGTTCCTAACTGTACTAATTCTTGAAAAAACGAACATATATCTTTTGCTGATTCTGGATCAGCGGTGAGAGCCATTCCTAGGCTGTCTATAATATATAGGTCAAATGCCTCTTCTTTTATTACTGGTATAAGCTTATCAAGCTTAGCGGCAACATCTTTTTGAGTGCCCGGTCTTAAGTAACTCAAGTTATTGCTTAGAATATCTTTGTCTATCCCTAAGCCATTAGCTATATTATTAAGTCTCAATGCTTGTAAATCGGGACCTACTTCAAAATCAAGGTATAAAACGCGGCCCTGCTTTGTTGTTTTGTTTAGAAATGGTTTACCGGAAGCAATTAAAGCGGCTAGATATAAGGCTAGATAACTTTTGCCGGAACCGCCATCTGCATAAAGTAAACTAATAAGGCCGCTAGGTAAGAAATCTTGAACCAAAAACTCAACCTCTTTAACCTCTATAGAAGTTAGGTCAATAAAATCAATTTTTGGTGTTACAGTTACAGGGGAGGGTCTAGGAACAGAACTAGAACTTTGTTCTTTGTTATCGTTTACCATCAGGCGCCTCTATTTTCTGAAAACAGATCGTTATGCTCAAGCACTTTACTCGCAAGCCATTCGCGGCGCTCCGCTCCACTCATGAAGCCAATATCAGATTCTAGTGCGCATGAGTTTTGGCATGAAAGAAAACTGCCAGTTAGATCAAGCATTGCCGGGAAACCACATTTACGACACCAGAGACGTTCTGTGGCTAAAGGGGCTTCTTTTTTTACTCTTAACACTTGAAGCTCCCTACTTTGTTTTGCTCTAGCCATTCATCCAAATCCGATAATAAATACCTAATGGTCCTTGAAATTCTGACAAAAGGTGGCCCGGGCGTTCTATTAGGTAGATCCCCGTGGCATCTGGCTTGTGCCAAGAAGCTTCGTGAAAATCCGATATAGGTGGCCGCTTCTTCTTCGGTCAATGTTTGCTTTTCAACTGTCATTCTAAAACCTCCTAATATTTGCTTGTACTTCTTCCTACTTCTAATTATAATTGTTACTAAGCGTTACAATATAGACCTTGAGACGTTGAAACATATTAGAGACCTGCGGCAATAACCAGCTTTAATACTAATTAAAGTAATTTTGGAGGCGTTACAATATGGAAACTAGAGAAGAAGTATCGATTGAATTAGCAATCGGCTTAAGAAAAATAGGGCACTCTGTGGGTGCTCCAATAATTGAAAAAGTCCTGAAAGAAAGAGGAATTTTAGATAATGCTCGAACCCAAGAACCTATCATCATTAAAGAAACACAAAAACCCAAAGGATTGCTTAGCAATTTTACAATTTATTATTATCCGCTCATTGTTCAAAGCTATAAGATTAAAGGCGGATTTATTATCGAAGAAGAAGCTAAAAACCCTACAAAACCGAACAGGCTGAGAAGGAAGAAGGATGAAAGTAGGGTTCAAAAAGCTCAAAAGCTGGAAGAGCAGTTATCAAAAGCAACCGCAACAGAACAAAAGGTTGCACTAAGAAACCAAATTTCAAAACTAAAGGAAAAGAAATATTTAGACGCCCACATAAATCTAAACAAAAGTACTGAAGATCTTGAGAAAATACATATCACTTTTTCTAACCTACCTGAAACACCTAAAGCCTATCTAGGATTTATTAAAAAGTTTGGACTTATAGGAGTTAATCAAATCTACAATAGAAACTTTACAAAAAAAGAGTCAATCGATGATATTAGGAACTTCCATAGAGAATTTAAACAATGGTATGAAGAGCTAAAGAACGTACGTCCAGGAAGATTGGTCTCTTCTTCAACTCCGCTAGCTGTTTGGTTCATAAATCGTTACTTAAATACGCTTCTCTTAAATGAAAGTATTTCTATTGATTTAAGTCCAAAACTTATAAATAAAGAAATACACTGGACTTCATCTTTACAAAACAAAACGCTAGCAGGTGCCTTGATTTTTAGATTATACGAATTTTATCTTTCAGAGCTTAAAAAATGCCATAATCCTTCTTGCGATAACCCAGCAGAAAATAAATACTGTAGTGACCAATGTGGAACATATTTTAGGGTTAATAAAAAAAGAGGTCTTTTTGATGAGGATGGCAATACACTAAAAAGGCCAAGACAATACAACCGCCGATAATGCAATTTATCTTTACATACTTATAGCATACTCAGGAAATTAAATAGGGATGCCAGCACGACTGACACCCCTATAACCTTGTGGAGAATTGGGGATTCGAACCCCAGACCTCCGCCGTGCAAGGGCGGCGCTCTCCCAGTTGAGCTAATCCCCCAGAAAATTCACTATCGCAAATTTTAGTGCATTAGAGCAAATAGAGCAATAGAGCATTTGTTTTGAAGAGATAACTCGGCGGCTGTTTATTCGATGATTTTGAAGCTATCTTGACCGGTAAAGGATTGTGTTCCGACTTGGCCTTCAATTGTAAGTGAGGGTTCGGACTTATTCTTAAGTATCTCGATTGCCTCGCCTCTATCAAATTTCACCATCAAGTCAGTTATACCGTCATTATCGTAATCCCCAACCGAAGTCGTCTTTGCCAAGGGGCTTAGCAAACCATCTAGCTTTAAGGAGGCTACATCTATTGTTGAAGGGTCAAGGTTGTCCGGTAACTCGATATAAGCGGTAATGACTTTTCCTTTGCTTCTCAAATTAAGGCTGTCCGGTTTGATGTCGACAGTTGCTTCAACTGGCTGAGAGCCGCCAACATTTACTTCAAAAGATACCGGCTCCAGGTCATCGGTAAAGTTAGCTCCGCCTTCTTCCCAATACCATCCTTCCGGTGCTATCTCGAATTGATAATCTCCTTCGTTGTCAAAACTAAAAGGTCCGTGGGTGATGGTTATAGTGTCTCCATCAAGACCCCAGAAATAATGCCCGTGATATGCTTCTTGGGTGCTGTGCATCAAAAAACTGCCGCTTCCCATCGGGGCAATTCCAACTCCAAACCAGTTATTCCAGTTTTGGTTGACCCAGTCTATGCTGGGTAAGCTTTCGATGGCTCCGGTTTTGTCGGTATTCCAGCCCGGGTCCCAGGGGGAGAAATTAACCTGACGCCACGTTGTAGGCAGGTTGGCACCGCTTGGGATATACATTTGATGAAAAAGAAACAAAGAGCAATAGGGATCGTTGTTGGTTTGATAGCTAACGGTAATATCGAATTCTTCGCCAACTTGGACCTCACTAGGATAGTCAATTGTTAATCTGGCAACACCGTCGGGATAAGGATAGGCCATTTCCTTTGAGTCGGGCAAAGGAACAGTACCTAGCTCAGGCTCGATAAACTTGTCTTCAAAGCCCAGTTGTTGTTTTAAATTATCTAAAGTTGTATTTCTTTCGAGGATAGAAGCGTTGGCAATTGGTTGTAGTGCGAGCGTGAGTACCAAAAATAGAAAGAAATATAAAATAAACCTTCTCTTCATAAGTAACTAGCCTAGCACTAGCCGTAGTGGCTGTCAAAGAATACATACGAATAAGCTAGCAAATAGGTAGCGCATTTTATCATTTACGGAGGTTTAAACTTAGGGTTTATTCTTATAATTAAGGTATGAACGGCGTTATAATATATCAATCAAAATATGGCTCTACCAAGCAGTATGCACAATGGCTCAAAGAAGAAACGGGTTTTGAAGCCTATGACCTCAACCATAGCCCGCTTGAAGCGCTGTCCAACGCGGATCTTGTTATTCTCGGATGTTCCATTTTTGCCGATAAACCGAAAATGGCCGCATGGATAAACGAGAACTGGGATTATTTCAGGGATAAAAAGTTGATACTCTACACGACTTCGGGCTCGCCGCCGACCAGCGAGAGAATACACCAGGGCTTTAAAGATAGCTTCGCCGACGATATTCGGGACTCGATAAAATATTTTCCCCTGGGCGGAAGGTATTTTTATAAGGACCTTACTCTCTTCGATAAATTAATAATGAAGATCGGGATTATGGCAGAAAAAGATCCGGACGAGAAAGAAAGAATGAAGCACGACTCAGATAACGTAATTAAAGAAAATATCACCCTTCTGGTCAATTATTTAAAAGAAGCAAAAGAAGCGGCTTAATATATACCACAAGGTGATGCGGGAAGGAGGACATATGATCGGAGCGCTAGTTGCGAGAAGAATAATTCGGGATGGATTCAATCAGCTCAACAAGGGTGACGTTCAAGCACTTCTTGGTCGCTGGTCTGAAGATGCAACGCTTAGCTATCCCGGCAATATGCCTGTAGTGAGCGGGGTCTTTACAGGAAAAAAGACAATTGAAGAATGGTTCACGAGATTCTTTGAAGTCTTTCCGAAGCGAATTTTCACTGTGAAAAGCGTCAGCGTTGAGAATATATTTGATTTCATCGGCACGAACACTGTCACGGCCGAATGGGATGTTATTGTTACCGACCGACAAAGCAAGGAGTTCAAAAATCGCGGAGTTACCGTAATCAAAAGCGTAAATGGCAGCGCTACATCGGTGAGCGATTACTATTTTGATATTGATGCTCTAAGAGAGGCTTGGGGAGAAGAAAAAGGACTAGAGGCTGCTTAAGCCACGAAGGTCAAAAAACATTTGTTTTGTATCACTTTTTTATGAGTAGATTCGAAACCCGCTTCTGCGACTATGGCCTAAATTCGGCTTCATAGGGCTTAATTTGAAACTCGCCTTCGGCTCAAACATCAAATTAACTCGCTACTCCACCGCATTTAGCCTCAGGTTGCTCAGACGGGTTTCGTAACCTACCCATTGGGATTAAAACCCCGGTTCGGTCATTGCGAGCGAAGCGTGGCAATCTCCAAAAAATAAAAGGAATTCGCAAACGAACGTCGAAGTATATATTTAATAACCCTTACGACTTTTAATACAAAAAGGCAATAAATTAAAGTTCATGTGGTTTAAGGCCGAATAGTAATGTATAATATTAAAACAAAACGTTAAATTTACGATATGGAAACTTTGCAGGTAATTGAGCGAATTGAAAAAGATTGTCAAGAAAAAGGCCACGGAAGGAAAAAATGGTGGGCTGAGACTCTGGGCATCCATCAACAGACACTATCTTATTGGCTCCACGCTCATCGCCGGCCACGAGGGCAGCGGGTGCAGCAAATTAATAACCATCTCTCTATCATGAAAGAGGCTAAAGAGGCTCAAACATGGTCAAGCATCTTACGTAGGAGCTATTTTGATCAACAAGAAATTGATGCGCAAATACTGATTACGGCTATAAAGCAGATTTTAAGTTCTGAAACTATCGGCTCAAGAGACTTGGCTTTTATTTCTCATATTCTAGAGAATTCAGGAGTCGATCGATTGTACGATAATCATTCATTGCTAAGAAACCGCTTGGGTTGGTTATTAGAAGCAAGCTCAAAGTGTCCGGACTTTAGACCGACGAAGACCAAAACGATGCCTTTTGTTGATATCGGAGTGTCCTATACGCAACCAAAAGCACTGGGCTACTTGAAAAGAGTCCAAACACCCTTAGGTAGACGCTGGCATGTCTATGATGCCGATATTTCAGAGATAAAAAGGAGCTTCATTGGAAGATTACAGGCAAATCGTTAAGTTCCTTACAGCCCTGGACAAAAAAATCGAAAAGAAAACTAAGCTATATCTAATAGGCGGCAGCACAATAACACTGACCTTAGACCGCAAAAATAGAACCGAAGATATTGACGTCGTTGATGTTGAAAAAAAGATAACAGATCTGGCCGGCAAGGATTCTGAGCTTGCAAAAAAATTCAATGTTTATATTCATAAAATGTATGAGATAGATTTTAGTGCACCAAAAGACTGGCGAGATATTGCAAAACCCATCGATGGTCTAAGTCTAAAAAACCTCGACTTGCGAGCGGCAGATGTGCACGATGTAGTACTTGGAAAGTTTGCAAGGTTGCATCCGAAAGATTTTGAAGACATTTCCGGGTTATTTGAAAATGGTCATATAAATATTGATTTTTTGCTAGAGCGACTCAATCAGAATACGAAGGAACCTATGAATCAAGAATACAAGAATAATGCAAAGCTGGCTTTTGAACTTATATTTGGTAAAAAGATCATCTTTCGCCAAGGGAAAGCTCTTCTTTCTAAAAAATAATTTTTATTTTTTTATATTATTTAGCAATAAGCAGGTTTTTCGGCCCTTGCGTGGCTAAGCGCTTAATTCGGCTTCGCAGGGTGTAATTTGAAACTCGCGTTGCTCAAACATCAAATTACGCCGCTACTTCGCCTCATTAAACGACTTGCTACTCAGAGGCCGCAAATGACCTCCTTGTTTGGGGAGGTAGACCCCAAAAAATGAAAAACCATCAACTAAGCATCCATTGATCATTGTAGGTTGTAGATTGAACATTGCCTTTCTGGCCTGCTTATAGGGGAGGATAAACCCGCCTAAATTAATAAAAAGGATTTTCGGTACTTTTGTCTAATAAGTATATGAGAGGTTCTCGGAAGAAGTGCGTCAATTATATGGCAGTTATAAAACTCCAACCATTAGTTGGAGAAATTGCTTGGTCTCACAATTTATTACAATAAAAGAAAAGAGAAAATGTTGTGTTTTTTATTGCATTACAGTTTTCAAGAAACGCACTTAACCTGCCGATAGATTGCATAGGTGCACAATATTGGTATATTATTAGATTAGAGGAGAAAGTATTAATATGAAAGAATTATTTTTAGAAGTTAGTTTACCGGTTTCCATAACTAAGGAAGATGAGCATTTTATTGCCTATACTCCAGCGCTTGATTTATCTACTTCGGCAAATAGTGTTGAAGAAGTAAAAAAGCGCTTTGATGAAGTTGTCCAAATTTTCTTTGAAGAGCTTATTGAAAAAGGCACTCTTGACGATGTTCTAAAAGAACTAGGTTGGACAAAAGCAGATAAAAAATGGTCACCGCCTGTTGTTGTCGAAAACGATTTTGAAAAAGTGAAAATTCCTA
>SDBU01006134.1_pt1 | contig 14210 bp, 17 predicted proteins | sample 2277071 | NCBI WGS metagenome assembly SDBU01 (sample SAMN10397929, study PRJNA504765) | marine sediment metagenome | isolation source: marine sediment core GS08_GC12, 126 cmbsf | place: Arctic Ocean: Gakkel Ridge, Loki's castle | collected 2008
ATATAATCTCTACCAGCAAAGGCAGTAACCAGCATCAGCAGCGTTGACCTTGGCAGATGGAAGTTAGTAATGAGGCCACTGGCTATCCGAAACTGGTATCCCGGCAGGATAAACAGGCCTACCCAGCCGGCAAACGGCTCTACAGGATGGGGACTACTGGCCTGGGCTACTGCCTCGACCAGTCTTACCGTGGTCGTACCAATACAGATGATTCGTCGCCCCTCCATCTTGGCTCGAGACAACTCCCCGGCTGCTTCTTGACTTAGCACGCCATATTCCTGATATATGGGATGCTTGAGTGGGTCATCCTCCCGAACCGGTCGGAAGGTATCAAGCTCCACATGCAGGGTAACAAACAGGCAGTGAACTCCCTTACTTTTTATCCTACCAATCAGCTCCGGTGTAAAGTGCAGTCCGGCAGTGGGTGCGGCGACACTGCCGACCACCCGGGCATAAACTGTCTGATAACGTTCTGGGTCAGTCAAGGGAACACGAACGTATGGCGGTAGTGGAATTTTGCCTAGCTCCGGTAGCTGTGTTTCATCCGAAAAGCTGATTATCCTGCGGCCACCCTCCATTGACCCGATTACCTCGGCGGGAAGCTTGAGATTATCACCAGGCGCAGCACCGTTTGTTATCTCGATCCTGGTGCCGGTGTTCACCCGCTTACCGGGTCTGACCAACGTCTCCCAGACGTTCGGACTGAGCCACCGCAATAGCAAAATCTCCACCCTGCCGCCACTATCAACCTTCCTTCCTGTCAGGCGGGCGGGGATGACCCGGCTGTCATTAAATACCAGGACATCACCAGCCCGCAGGTAATCGACTATTTCGGAAAACCTATGGTGCTCTATTGAACCGTCACTGCGATTTAAGACCATAAGCCGTGCCTGGTCTCTAGGTTCAATCGGTGTTTGGGCAATTAACTCTTGGGGAAGGTAGTAATCAAAATCGCTTGTTTTCACCAGTGCTTACCGTCCCATACAGGACTATCTGCCTAAAAATCGCTTTGATAAGGTTAAGGATTAGGGTCAATATAGTATACAATGGCGTAGCTTGGGAGGCAATTGAGAGCACGACTGTAGGTTGCTCACTAAAGGGGATTGAAAGGGGCGAAGCCCCTTTAAGAAAATCCTTCCCTCTCCCCTTGTGAAGGGGAGAGGGATAAAGGGTGAGGGGTTAGTAACTAACTTATAGTTGTGGTCTTGGCAATAATCCAGCCTTTTCTACGAGTTCGGGAACAATATCCTCCCACCCAACTGCCATGATGTGGATGCCATGAACTCCAGGCATCTCTTTCAGCTGCTCAATAATCTCCAGGATTATACTTAATCCCTCCTCTTTGGCACTCTTTGCCTCTTCCATCCGGGTGATTATCTCGTCGGGGATGGTAACTCCGGAAACATAGTCCCGCATGAAGCGAGCCATACCTACCGACCTAGCAGGTATCACCCCGGCCAGAATATGCACCTGCTTATCCAAACCTCGCTGACAAACCATCTCCATCCATCTGGCGAACTTGGCGACATCATAGACTGCCTGGGTTTGAATAAAATCGGCCCCTGCCTTAACCTTCTTCGCCAGTCTCACCACCCGGAACTCAAAGGGGTCAGCGAAGGGATTGGCAGCGGCACCGATGAATATGGGGGCCTCCCCGGAGACAGCTTCATCGGAAAGAAATTTCTTCTCGTCCCGCATGGTCTTCAGGACACCAATCAACTGCACGGAGTCAATATCAAAGACGCCCTTGGCAGTGGGGTGGTTACCAAACCGCTGGTGGTCGCCGGAAAGGCAGAGGATGTTGCCGATGCCGAGTGCCACTGCCCCCAGTACGTCGCTTTGAATAGCAATCCGGTTCCGGTCGCGCACCACTATCTGCATCACCGGGTCAACACCCTGCTGCTTCAAGATCATGCACCCGGCCAGGCTGGACATACGCACGATGGCCGTCTGATTATCGGTTACATTTACCGCATCGCAACAGGTACGGAGCAGCTCACCCTTCCTCTGTACTACTGCGGCACTGGTTCCCTTAGGTGGCCCCGCCTCCGCAGTGACAGCAAACCGGCCACTTTCTAAAACCTTCTCCAGGTTTGTTCCTGCTTTCATTGTAATTGCCTCCGTTCAATTTCTCTTCGGCAAGGTAAAGGCAAATCTGCTTCCTTTGCCCGTTTCCGGGCACGGGCTTTCCACCCAGACTCTGGCCCCGTGAGCCTCCACTATCCTCCTGGCGATAGATAGCCCCAGTCCAGTCCCCTTTGCCTCCACGTTGCTGCCTCTTTCTCAGCTCCGCTGACACTGAGGTAGCCATATAGGTGCTAATGTAAAGGGCGGTGGCCAAGACGACGAAGATCACCAGAATGTAGCTTCCTTCCTGATACAGGGTGGGCGACGCAAAGCCCCCAAGATTAATATGGGGGATTACTCTGAAGTATTCCATGCCTACCAGCAGCATAACCAGGAACAGTGCCACGGTGGCTAATGAATATACTGCCCTGGGGTTAAGTGCAATGCTGGCCACCTTGAGCCATATCATCAATGCGGCTTCCTGAGGATGATGCTCAGCCTGAGTCTCTATCAGGGTACGGTTGTTATTTAAGGTAACCATCATAGTGAACTGCCCTTTTGTTCACCCCTCCAGAAATCCGCCTAAAACCCTCTTACCCTAGGTAAGACAGATAGTCTCCAGGGCAAGCCTCCGCGGTCCCCCAGCGTTACTGACGCTCCAGTCGTGACATGTCACTATTTCCTCTAATATATCCACCCCACCGAAAGCCTGAAGGCGATCAATAATCATTTGCCAGACACAAGGGATATCTGGCGATACCTCACATTTGCCCTCTACAGAGCCGCCACAGGGTCCGTTAAAGAGACTCTTGGCGCATCTCACCAGCGGACATAGGCCTGCCGATTTCCCCAGAACACAATCCCCGCACTGCATGCAGACCTCGATGAAGTGCCCCGGGGTGTCTTCAATGCCGATAAACATGGTATTCAATGCCGGATAAACCAGCTTGTTGGCATAGAGGGTTAGTGTTTGCACCCCGAAGGCGCAGTGCATCGCCAGAATGCCGTCAGCCGCTTCGACATCCTCGGCATTTTCCTCAAGGGCATACCTGGTGAGTTCGTCGCAGACGGAGGGAATGACCATCCACCCGGTAACCTTTTTACCGGCAGCTTCGAGCTTGCCTTCCATCTCCCGTACCTCAGATTTGCCACCGGTCCGGCACATGGTAGCGCAGGTACCGCAGCCAATGAGATATACCTTGTCCACCCCCTTGAGCATTTCCACAATTTCTTCCCACGGCTTTTGCTCGGTTATGGTTCTCATACTGCTACTCCACCTTTTTTGATCTGATTCTCATAAGCGCTTCCGAAATATTTTAGACTATCGACTACTGGAATAGGCGCCGCCTGCCCCAGACCACACAGCGAGGAAGCCGCCATGGCACTGGATAACGACTCTAACTGCCTGATATCCCGCTCCCGCCCTTCGCCTCGAGAGAATCTCCCTAGGATTTCAACCATGGCTTCGGTGCCCTGCCGGCAGGGCACACATTTGCCACAACTCTCCTCGGCAAGAAACTCCATAGTGCGGCGAACAATGTCTACTACGTCTCTACTTTCATCAAATACAGTGACAGCCCCGGCACCGAGGATGGTCTCAAAGGAAAGTGGGCTGTCTATCATATCACAGGGTACGAGCCTGCCCGTAGCACCGCCTACCTGGATCATCTTCACCCTTTCGGCTAACGCCAGGTCCTCAACCAGTTCCCTGAGCCGACTTCCCAGAACCAGTTCATATACACCGGGTTTCTTAACATCGCCACTGACCGAGAACACCTTGGTGCCTTTGCTTCTTTCTGTTCCCAACTGGCTGAACCAGTGGGCTCCGTTAAGTATTACTGGCGGTATATTCATGAGCGTTTCTACATTATTGATAATGGTCGGTTTTCCCCACAGGCCCTTAGTCGGGGGAAACGGGGGTCGGTAGCGGACCTCCCCGCGCTTACCTTCAATCGACTCCATCAGTGCTGACTCCTCCCCACAGACATAGGCCCCCGCCCCCTCACGAATATCAATATCAAACTGATCCAGAAACCCACCTTCTTTGGCCTGGCGGATAGCATCGGCAAGCAGGCCAAGCAGGTAGTGGTACTCGGCGCGTAAGTAGATATAGCCCCTTCTGGCGCCGATGGCATAGCCAGCGATCGCCATCGCTTCAATCAGGGTAAACGGGTCTCCCTCAAGGATATATCTGTCCTTAAACGTGCCCACCTCTCCTTCATCGGCATTGCAGATAACGTATTTTTCGTCAGCTTGAGCCTTTCCTGCCAGCTCCCACTTTAGTCCGCAGGGAAACCCGGCCCCTCCCCGTCCCCGCAACCCTGACGCCTTTACTTCCTCGATAACTTTTTCTCTAGTCAGCTCCGCCATAGTCCTTTTCAGAGCCTGGAAGCCGTCCCTCTCCAGGTAGGTAGCTATCTGCCGTGGGTCAATAACCCCGCAGTTTCTTAAAACAATCCGCTTCTCTGGCACCTGCATCCTCCCTGGTCGTACATGACCAGTGCGCTACTTGTATTCTGCAAGAATCTGTCTTATTTTCCCTGGGGTTAAATCACCGTGGACATCGTGATCGATCATCATCGCCGGAGCCCGATCGCAAGCACCGATGCAGTTGGCCAGTTCAAAGGAAAATCTCCCGTCGGCTGTGGCCTCGCCGGGTTTTATCCCCAGTTCTCTCCCGATACTTTCAACTATCATGTCGGAACTCTTGAGGAAGCAGGGCACGCTCTTACAAATCCTGATTACATTCCTGCCCTGCGGCCTAGTGGAGAGGAAGGAATAGAAGGTGGCGACACCGTACACATCACTTACCGACAAGCCAAGCGATCTGGCTACCTCAACCAGGGATTCACCCGAAAGATAGCCAAACCTGTCTTGCACCTCTTGCAACAGCTCTATTAGCTCATCCTTAGCCCTGTCCCCAACAGGGATTTTCTCTTTGATCTTGCTCATCTGTCTCCCCGATATAAATCACCTATTTATGATGAGGGGTTTCCCTTTCTTGGCTTCTCTCACCCTACTTGCCTTACTGAGCGCCCCGCTCGGGCAGAGAGAAATACAGACGTCACAGTCCCGGCAAACGTCTGTATTTATCGGTTCATCGAGGTCGACAACAACCTTGGAATCAAAACCGCGATAGGCTATACCGAAGACATTCTGTTTGGCTATTTCAGTACAGCCCCTTACGCACCGCCAGCACAGGATGCATTTTGACATGTCACGGACAACATACGGACTGACATCCTCTATCGGGTAGTAGTGTTTCCTTAGCCGAAATCGGGGGAGTCCGATTTCCAGGTCGGCGGCAATCTTGCGCAGCTCACATACATTAGCTTTGTCGCATACTATGCAGGAGTCAGGGTGGCTGGCCAGCAAAAGTTCCACGATTACCTTGCGAGTCTCGATAACCATGGGAGAATGGGTGTGGATAACCATGCCCGGGGTGATTGGAGTATGGCACGAGGCGACCAGTGTCCTCACGCCTTCCACCTCGACAACACAGAGCCGACAGGCTCCGATTGGAGCTAATCTTTCATGGTAACACAGGGTGGGGATATCTATACCGTTCTCCCGGGCGACTTCAAGGATGGTCATTCCCTCACGCCCGCTGACCTGGGAGCCATTTATAGTTAACGTTATGCTCTCCATTTTCTCGTTAAATCTTACGTTATGTTAGAGGCCATCGTCAAGCACCAGATGGAGAGGGTAGGCAAGAGAGGGGCTAGCGCCCCTCTAAATCTCCCCCGGTATTTCGGGAGATAGGGAGAGTCAAAGAGAGGCGAAGCCTCTTTTAAGAACCAGTTCCCCCTCCCTTCGCAAGGGAGGGGGAAAAAGGGGGAGGGTTAGTAAACAAGATACACAGGACACAATTGTCAAAGCTGTTACCCATTCATGATTCCACTTAATGATACCAAGTAACAGGAATAAAGGTAAAAGTAAGCTGAAGAATTAGACCAACCTGCCTGCACAGCATAGGGCGCACCTGTCGACCAAAGCCCTCTCGTTACATCCCCAAAATTCGCCTTGTTTCCTGGCAGCATTCCTGCCTTTTGTTGACAGGCTACGCGATTTAGGCGACAATAATGAAAAAGGCTTAGAGATTACCGGATTTGATAGCTGGATGCCGGTAACTGAGTCTTAGTAGTGGTTAGGGGGACAGGAATGGCCGAGGACGTATATCACCGATTGGCGTACCACCTTTCCACCTTGGGAATGGGATACCCGGTAACTGAGGACTTAGAGGAGATATTAAGAGATAATTTCGCCCCCAAAGAGGCTGAAGTTGCGCTAGCCCTCCCTACCAAGGTGGCACCACTTCAACTGGCTGGGGTTGACGAGATTGCCAGTCAGGTCAGCCTTAGTCGGGCGGAGTTGGAGGATATACTCGAGAGACTTTCCCAGCGAGGTCTATTGTTCTCCGGCAAGACCAAAGATGGAGAGAGAGGGTATGCCTTACAGCAGGTCGGCTTCGGGTTTCCCCAGACCTTTTTCTGGAAAGGGGAAGAAACGCCTCATGCCAGGAACATGGCCAATCTGATTGCCAAATACTTTAACCGTCAGGTGACGCGGGAGGCCTACGCCAGTTCTGAGACGAAACCATACCGCTACATCCCAGTGAGGCAGGCAATCGACCATGACATACAGGCCGTCTATCCCTACCACATGATGGAAAAGGTTATCGAGCAGGCAAAAGTCGTCGCTGTCGCCCATTGCCCCTGTCGCATGATTGCTCGTCTAAGAGGCAGAGGCTGTGACCACCCTACTGAAGTATGCCTGAAATTTGATGATATGGCCCGGTATGTGATTGAGCGGGGGTTAGCCCGGGAAATCACCAAAACGGAAGCGATGGAGATAATAAAAAAGAGTGAAGAGGCTGGTCTGGTTCACTTTGTTGATAACGCCATAGGAGATATTAAGCATAACTGCAATTGCTGCGGTTGTGCCTGCTGGAATGTGGGCACCTTCAAAAGGAGAAAGATACCAAGAGACCTCCTCATGGCTACCTACTTCATCAGGTATACCGATGACGACACCTGCACCGGGTGTGGTGACTGTGTTGAAGTCTGCCCGGTTGATGCCTTGACGATAGACGGTGATCTCCCCTCGGTTGATGAAGATTGGTGCCTAGGCTGTGGTCTTTGCGTTGCCCAATGCTCCAGCGGGGCAGCACAACTGAAACTGAGGCCGGATAGAATAGACCAGGTGCCAGCATCCGATTTCGGAAAGCTGCACGAACAGATTTTGCAGGAGAAAGGACTCAAGGTAAGCCACTAAGCCCGAATTCGAAAGAGTTACCTTACTGCCAGCACGGCCGATGCATTTCCAGTCACACGCAGCCGCTCCTGTCTAATCTTTCCTGCCGATTCAGGTGCCGCCATGCTATGATTTGCCGCCCTTCTCTCTGCCATGATAAACTGTAGTGATAAGACATGGGAGTCCTGTATGAGAATACTGGTAACCAATGATGATGGGATACTTGCCGAGGGGTTGTGGGTGCTGGTCAGTGAGCTAAAGAACATTGCTCAGGTGGTAGTCGCTGCTCCAGATAGAGAGCAGAGTGCCATAGGTACGGCAGTAACCCTGAATCAACCACTAGTGGTTCAACAGGTAAAACCTCAGGTGCCGGGGGTAGACGCCTATTCCATCGGAGGTACTCCTAGCGATTGTGTTATCCTTGCCTTAAGCAAGCTGGTTGGAAACAAGATAGATATGGTCGTTTCCGGCATAAACCAAGGAGCAAATCTGGGTGATGACGTCCTTATTTCGGGAACGGTAGCGGCTGCCCTCCAGGGCTACCTGCGCGGTCTCCATACTCTGGCTATTTCAGTGGAGACGGTAGATGGTCATTGCCTGGATACTGCTGCCCGGTCGGCGGCACTGCTGGCGAGATGGGTTAGCGCCAATAGTTTGCCAGGCAGCGTCTTTCTCAACGTGAACCTCCCCGCTCTAACGCTAGCCGAAATCAAAGGAGTAGAGATTACACGGTTGGCCAGCGGCACCCATACCGATGCTGCTGAGGAAGGGAATGACGGAAAACAGGGGCACTATCGGCTGGTACGGCACAAGGCAGATAAGACTGCCGGTGACCACACTGATGTATGGGCGATAGAACGGGGGAATATCTCCGTCACCCCATTACATATCCACCTGCTCGACCGATCAGCACCGGCTATCCCGCGCAGCTTGTGTTCTGAGCTTCTTCAGGAGTTACGGGCGGATAATATTGCCGGATATCGAGCAGCTAACCGATAGTGGGTGCGAAGCCCGTTTGATGTGCCAAATGAGCGGGTAAGTTTCAGCAGGGGTGATTGGGTGGTGAAGATTACCTTAAAGTCTCCCTTTAATCTGAAGGAGGTAGACATCAAGACGCAGAGCGCTACATTGGGTGCTTTGCTGGATGAGCTAGCAACAGATAGCGTGCTCACCAATGTCGAGTTCTTTGACCGCATAAGTGGTGAGGTATACCCTGATTATGACGTACATGTTAACGGGCAACCACACGTCACTCCTACCGATGGCTTGGGTACTAGATTGAAAGACGGTGATAAGGTAGAGATCATCTTCGTTATGCTGGCAGGTGGCTAGGTTAAAGCGAAAGGAGTATGTGGGTGGCGCGAACAATCAAGGTACACCAGATGGGAAGAAAGGTGACGGAGGTTGAAGAGGTAGAACTTGCGGAGGCGAAGCTGATTCTGGAAGACGCCGCTACCTGGGGATGGCTCGTAGCCAATGCCAAAACTCGAGAAGTTATCTGGGAGATAGGCCCAGAGGTTGAAGAGATAATGATTTTTGGCATGTTAGGAGGAGGCTAGAATAATGGCCAAAATAATCGCGGTATGCAGAAGTGATAAAAAGGGGACCAGAAAAGAGGTTATCGCCGAAGGTTTTCTCAGTCAAGATTACGGCCTCGCTGGTGATGCCCATGCTGACTGTTCCACCCACCGTCAGGTAAGCCTGCTGGCACGGGAAAGCATTGACCGGATGCGAATCCTGGGTGTGGATGTCGGTCCCGGTGATTTTGCCGAAAATCTTACCACTGAGGGGTTAGATTTGGTGTCATTGCCGATCGGCACCCGCATATCTATCGGCAAGGACATTATTTTGGAGCTTACCCAGATCGGCAAGGAGTGCCATACTCACTGCGCTATCTATCGTCAGGTAGGCAAATGTATCATGCCCGAAGAGGGGGTCTTTACGAGAGTCGTCTGCCAGGGATCTGTCACGGCTGGCGATGAGGTGAGGGTACTGGAAAGGGAGGAGTAGTGGAGAGCGAGCGATTAACCATGGTGCGAGTTACCACAGAAGGCAGAACCGAAACTGAGGATGTTGTCGTCCGGGAACTGCCACTCACCATCTTTCTCAACGATAAAGAGCTGGTAACCATGCTCTGCTCCCCCGCAGATTTGGACCCGCTGGCTGTCGGCTTCCTTTTCTCAGAAGGGTTACTGAAGAATAAGGAGCAAATCCAAAGGATAACAATCGACGACCGAAGGGGCGTGGTGCGGGTAAAAACCGCTGACGGTGTAGAGTCCGATAGCGCACTGTTATTCAAGCGGTTTATCACCTCAGGGTGCGGTCGGGGAGCTTCCTTTTATAGTGCTGCCGATGTCCAAGACCAGGCGAAGGTTGAATCCCGGGTTATGATTACAGCTCACGAAGTCTTTACCCTGGCTTATGAGTTTCAACACCGCTCCCAGGTTTACCGGGCGACAGGTGGTGTTCACAGTGCTGCGTTGTGTGATACGAAAAACATTCTGGTCTTCACCGAGGACATCGGCAGGCACAACGCTATTGATAAGATCTTCGGCCGTTGTGTCCTGGAGAATATAGCAACAGATGACCGGATAATACTCACCAGCGGCAGAATCTCCTCGGAGATATTGCTCAAGGTGGCGAAAAGGGAAATCCCAATCCTTATCTCCGTCTCTGCACCCACTGACCTGGGGGTGAACCTGGCTGAAAGGTTAGGAATAACCGTCATCGGCTTTGTCCGGGGGAAGAGGATGAACGTTTACAGCAACGGCTGGAGGGTAAAATAAAAGGTTGGTCATGGAGCAATCTAAGGTCAAAGACGATACTGCGGCTGCTTACCTGGTGGTCCTAGTCACCGTCAGCGATGGTGAGCAAGCCCGTAGAATAGCCAACGAGCTGCTCGACAGGCGGAAGGCAGCCTGTGTAAACATCGTGCCCAGCGTCAGTTCGCTTTTCTGGTGGCGGGGTGAGCTTAACTCAGCTCAAGAAAACCTGCTAATCATCAAAACCAAGGCATCACTACTGGACGAGATTATTACCCTGGTTTGCCAGGCTCACAGCTATGATGTTCCGGAGATAATCGCTCTACCCATTGTCGGGGGCAACCAGGATTATCTGCAGTGGCTAGGTAGGGAGGTAGAGTAAGCTATGGGGGGGGCAGTGAGCGTTAAGATAAACATTCATCCCGTTCTGTCTCATCTTACCAATAACCAGGACGTAGCCGAGGTCGATGGGAGCACCGTTGGCCAGTGCCTTGAGGACCTGGTTGCCCGGTTCCCCGAGGTTAGGAAGGGGTTGTTTGGCAAGGATGGCGACTTGCTCAACTACGTTGATGTCTATGTCAATGAGGAGAGTGCTTACCCGGAGGGGCTAGCCAAGCCAGTTAAGGATGGGGACGAGATTCATATCATACTTATGATTGCTGGGGGGTAGGCTTGACTTTTTATGCCGCCCACTCTTATAATATTTCACGTTGCCCGGCATATTTTTGTCAGCGGCAGTGCCCGAGTGGCGCAATGGTAGCGCAACCGACTTGTAATCGGTAGGTTAGCGGGTTCGAGTCCCCTCTCGGGCTGGTTATTCGCCCGGTGAGGCATAAGGGAGGGGTGCCGGAGTGGTTAATCGGAGCAGACTGTAAATCTGCCGCCTTAAATGGCTGCGCAGGTTCGAATCCTGCCCCCTCCACCAGTGACAAGTAGAGAGATTAGACATCAGGTTACAAAAGCGTATATAATAGGAGAAATGCCCACATAGCTCAGCAGGTAGAGCACGTTCTTGGTAAGAACGGGGTCACCAGTTCGAGTCTGGTTGTGGGCTGATATAAAGGGGGCAAAAATGGCAAAGAAGAAGTTTGAGCGGACCAAGCCGCATTGCAATGTGGGCACTATCGGGCATGTTGACCATGGCAAAACAACATTAACTTCGGCAATTACCATGGTTCTGTCCAAGGCGGGTTTTGCCGACTTCCGTGCCTTTGATACTATTGATAACGCACCGGAGGAAAAAGCGCGCGGGCTGACCATTGCTATTGCTCATATCGAGTATGAGACCGGGAAGCGGCATTATGCCCATATAGACTGCCCGGGTCATGCCGATTATATCAAGAACATGATAACCGGTGCCGCCCAGATGGACGGGACGATCCTGGTGGTAAGCGCTCCTGATGGACCCATGCCGCAGACAAGGGAGCACGTGCTGCTGGCTCACCAAGTGGAGGTTCCTTCTATTGTGGTGGCATTAAACAAAGTAGACGCGATGGAGGATGAGGAGCTGCTGGAGTTAGTAGAGGTGGAGGTAAGGGAACTACTTAGCAAGTATAATTTCCCTGGTGATGAGATACCGGTGGTGAGAGTAAGTGCTTTGAAGGCTATGGAGTGTGGCTGCGGCAAGAGGGAGTGTCAGTGGTGTGGTCCCATCTGGAAGCTGATGGATGCTGTGGATGATTATATTCCCACCCCGGTCAGGCCGAAAGATCAGCCCTTCCTCATGCAGGTGGAGGATGTTTTCAGCATTAAAGGTCGGGGCACCGTACCTACGGGCAGGGTAGAACGCGGTGTTATCAAACCGGGCGATGAGGTGGAACTGGTTGGCTTACACCACGAAGCCCGCAAGGTGGTAGCCACCAGTCTGGAGATGTTCCATAAGATACTGGACGAAGCCGAGGCCGGGGATGCGGTGGGCATCCTGCTGCGGGGTATAGACCGTGACGAGATTGAGCGAGGCCAGGTACTGGCGGCTCCGGGTACTATCAAACCACATACCTACGCCGAGGCTGAGGTGTATGTATTGAGCAAGGAGGAGGGAGGCAGGCATACCCCCTTCTTTAGCGGGTATAAGCCCCAGTTTTATATCCGGACTACCGATGTCACCGGCAGCATCGAGCTACCAGAAGGGGTAGAAATGGTCATGCCCGGTGATAACATAACAATGAAGATAAAGCTTATTTACCCGGTAGCGCTGGAGAAGGGGTTGCGTTTTGCTATTCGCGAGGGGGGCAGGACGGTAGGTGCTGGTAGCATCAGCCGCATCATAGAGTAGCGCCATGGCGAGAAAAACTGAAGCCAGGATTATCTTCCACCTCGCTTGCACTGAGTGCAAGGAGAGGACATATACGACAACCAAGAATAGGAGAAACGATCCCCAGCGGCTGGAGTTTAGAAAGTATTGTCCCCGTTGTCGCAGCCATCAAGTTCATCGGGAGATAAAGTAATCCTAAATGACTGACAAGTACGCGGAGCTCCTTTAGTGACGCACCATACCGCCAAGCGAAGTCGTTCCAGATTTAGGTTTATCGGCGAGATTATCGCCGAGTTGAAGAAGGTCGCCTGGCTCACCAAGCGTGAGGCTGCCTATTTAACAGCTTTAGTGCTGATTGTTGCCGTTACCGCGGGACTAGTCCTTGGGGCGATTGACTTCGGCTTTTCTAGTCTCGTTGACAAGCTTTTGCTGGGAAGATAGAGTCTTGGCTTCTATATCGCTCTAACCAGCATAATCAGCCAGCAATAGTTTGTGTACCATTCGGTTCTTGTGGCGAGGTTGTTTGTGGCTGATAACGATAAACAATGGTTTGTAGTGCATACCTACTCCGGGTATGAGGAACGGGTTAAGCGGAATTTGGAGCAACGTATCAGGTTTATGGATACGGGGAACGATGTCTCCCAGATAGTTTTGCCTACACAGGAGGAGATTCAGGTCAGAGGCGGGCAGCGGCGTACCATAACCACGAGGATGTTGCCCGGTTATGTCCTGGTTGAGATGAGGTTGACCGATGAGAGCTGGGACATAGTGCGCAATACCCCGGGGGTTACTGGTTTTGTTGGTAGCGGTAACAAACCAGTCCCGCTGCTGGAGGAAGAGGTCAACCGCATTCTAAAACAGACGGAGGAAGCCCCGCAGCTTAAGATTGGCTTTCGTCAGGGACAGAGCATACGGGTGACCAGTGGTCCCTTTATTGACTTTGTTGGGGTAGTGGATGAGATAAGCATGGAAAAAGGTAAGGTCAAGGTGCTTCTGTCACTATTCGGGCGCGAGACACCGGTGGAGCTTGACTTCTTGCAAGTAGAAAAAATTTAGCAATGGGGGCACAGTGGCGAAGAAGATTAGAGCCGTGATCAAGTTACAGATTCCGGCCGGGAAGGCAAACCCCGCACCCCCGGTGGGTCCAGCTTTAGGACAGCACGGGGTTAACATTATGGCGTTTTGCAAGGAATATAACGAGCGAACTGCGTCACACGCCGGTTCGATTATTCCTGCCGAAATAATGGTCTATGAGGATAGGTCATTTACGTTTGTTACTAAGACACCGCCAGCTACCGATTTGCTGAAAAAAGCACTGGGAATAGAAAAGGGGACTAGCGCTGCCGGTCATGAAACTTCGGGCAAGCTATCCCGAGATAAACTTCGGGAAATAGCTGAACTCAAGGCTAAAGACCTCAATGCTAATAGCATTGAAGCAGCGGAGCGAATTATTGCCGGCACAGCCCGGAGTATGGGAGTTGAGATAGAGTAGCAAAATGGCAAGGCACAGTAAGAACTACCTCGAGGCAGCTAAACTAGCTGACAGGACAAGGGCGTACCATCCCCAGGAAGCGCTTGAGCTAGCCAAGAAGGCAGCTTTTGCCGGCTTCGACGAGACGGTTGAACTTCACCTGCGGATGGGTGCTGACCCGCGTAATGCCAGTCAGCAGGTACGTGGTGTTGCCCTTCTCCCGCACGGGCTGGGGCGTACGGTGCGGGTCTTGGTCTTTGCCCAGGGTGAAGCGGAAAGGATTGCCAAAGCCGCCGGAGCAGATGTTGTCGGCGGTGATGAGCTGGTAAAGCAGATTGAGGGCGGCTGGCTGGACTTTGATGTCGCCATAGCCACGCCAGATATGATGAGCAAGGTTGGTAAG
>SDBU01006135.1_pt1 | contig 14209 bp, 10 predicted proteins | sample 2277071 | NCBI WGS metagenome assembly SDBU01 (sample SAMN10397929, study PRJNA504765) | marine sediment metagenome | isolation source: marine sediment core GS08_GC12, 126 cmbsf | place: Arctic Ocean: Gakkel Ridge, Loki's castle | collected 2008
AACAAGCAACGAAAATTCAATATGTACCAAGAAGCAGTTATGGTTACAATTGGGGATTGGGCAAAAGAGCGTTTAGCCAATTTGAGCGAAACTGACAAAATCAGAGATGAATCTAAATCAGAAAGTGGATTCGGCAAGAATGTTTCAAATTGGGTAGAACGCGACAAAGTTTATCCAACTAACGTAATTCACATGGCTACGGAGTGTTCTAACAGAAGGCACAGTGCGGCTTTCCCGGTTCCTTTGCCAACGTGGTTTATAAAACTATTCACAAGAACAGGAGATATAGTTTTAGACCCATTTATTGGTTCAGGAACCACCGCTGTAGCAGCGACACAACTTGGACGTCGCTATGTGGGTATCGAGATTAATGAAGAATACTGTCAGATAGCAAAGGAAAGACTTATGCACATACAACCGCGCTTGTTTGAAGAAGCTGGAATCTATGAAACGAGGTTAATTCAATGAATCCGTTATGCTTGGATGAAGTCAATAACCCCTCCTGATTCATAGAATCAGAAGGGGCTTGTAGGGTTTTCTCTACAAGCCCTATATTGACAGCTTAAGAATATTACACTACGTTATTCTAGTTATCAGACCCTGGGGTGCTCCACCAGCCCCGACTATTACTTAGTAATGGCACGGCTCTCTGATGGCGACCGATAGTTTCATCGTTAGTCATTGTAAACAGTCCTTAGAGGTCGGGACAGTCAACCATAGGACGATCCCGCTATGCGGGACAAGCTGGAATAACATTAGCGGGGTGGAATCTTACTTCGAAAGGAGATGCACTTTATGTTAGTGCATGTTTTAAATAAGCATGGTAAACCTTTGATGCCATGCGAACCGATAAAAGCAAGAATACTTCTTAAGGATGGAAAAGCCAAGCCGGTAAAAGGAAAGACTGGAAACTTTACCATTCAACTTCTCTACGGCAGCAGTGGCTATTAGCAGGAAATGACTGTTGTTCTAGATGCGGTGTAAATAACGTTCCGAAAGTCTGGAAAACAAAAAAGCGCAAAACAGGTAAAAGCCTAAAGAAAGTTGGCAATGGTCGAGCAACTCTCTGCAGGCCCTGTCAAGGTAAGAAGGGTCAACATAAGAAGCCGCACATTCTTGCACCGTCTGTGCTAAATCGTGCAGAGAGTATCCTAAATGATGTTCGTAAGTTATCGAAAGCATTACCTATCTCGAAAGTAATTGTAGAAATAGCGTCTTTTGACACACAGAAAATGGCGAATGCTCTTATAGAAGGTGTCGAATACCAGCATGGAACACTATTTGGTTATGAAATCAAACAATATCTCTTAACTGTTTTTAAGCATAAATGTGCTTATTGCAGTGGATTATCTGGGGATAAATTTCTACAGATTGAGCACATACATCCAAGTTCTAAAGATGGTTCTGATAAAATTAGCAATCTAACTATCGCTTGCCGTGAGTGCAACAAAGCTAAAGACAGTATGACGTTAGCACAATGGGAAAAAGTGCTATGTCAAAATCCCAATGAGATTAATTTGCGGCGACTTAAAAATATTCCCGCTCTAAAAAAACAAAGCAGATTAAAGAAAGGATTCCAATATAGTGCATTAACTCCCGTAGCGAAGCGGAGGGGCGAAGCGGCCTTTCAGAGTTATAAAAATTATCTGCTAGCTGAACTTGGAAAAGACTTCAAGGTAGGGATAACCTATGGTGCTAAAACGAAATATCACCGAATTCAATTATCCTTGCCTAAAACTCAAATCAACGATGCTCTTTGTATAGCTTCAGAAGGTGAACCTTTTTCTATTCCTTCTTACTATATCCTGGAGAAGCAAGTTAAGAAGCGTTATCCACATGACTATATCTCACCACCGAAAAAGGGACAGCAGATTGTCAAATATAAGCGTGAGAAAAAGATGTTTTCCTTCCAACTATGGGGTAAGGTAAATTGCAATCATCCTAAGCTTGGGAAAGTGGTCGGATATATTCAAGGACGGAGAACTAGTGGCAGTTTTGCTATAGCGTCTCTTGACGGTAATTTGCTAATCGGCGGTATAAGTTACAAAAAACTTACGCTTAAACAACCAGCTACATCCAATTATATCCGAGAAAGGAGAACGGCTTCCTCCCCTCCTGATTGTTCCAATCAGAAGGGGTCTCCGCCGTAAAAAAAAATGAAACATGCCGGTGTGAATTACAATAGCCCGATTGAAGTTCAGGTTTACGACAGCAAACACCAGAAATTCCGTGATTATCAAAAGGGAAGTGAAGCTATCACCAATTCAAGATAAGCCTATCCCCGTTGATATTTTACAAATTTCTCTTTGCGTTTGGTATATTCTACACGCAACACGCAATATGCAACACGTAACACGCATCACTCAAAGGCTAGATAAATTGGAAGGTTAGATGGTAAGGAGAATATTCTCATGAAAATCCGCACTGCCAACGATTTAATCCTCTCATCAGATATTACTACCGACGAGGTCAACAGTCTTTTGCGTCGGTATAATTTCAAAGATTTAATAAAAGCCGATAACAACTTACAACGTCTTGCGGGTGAGCCACCGACGCGTCAGTTGTTAGCGGATATTGTTGAAGCATTGCTGCAGGTTATATCAGAGTCTCCCGACCCAGACGCGGCATTGAATAATCTAGAGCGATTTGCCAATGTGACTTTTGACAGAAATATGTTGTATGGCGTATTACGCGAAGTGCCAGCACTAATGCCGATTTTGGCGACCATATTCGGTTCTAGTGAATATCTATCGGATACACTCATACGGAATCCTGAATATTTTGAGTGGTTGATGGAGCCGGATGTGATGACCCAGCCGAAAGACTGGGATATGATGTATCGTGAGTTGTCTCAGATGGTGAATATTTTCCTGTCGCTTTCTAAAAAACTCAATGCTATTCGTCGGTATAAGCGTCGAGAAGCGTTGCGGATTGGAGCGCGTGACCTTTTATCAGACGCGGACTTAGAGACAACAACGCAAGAGTTGTCTAATCTCGCCGACTCGTCCTTGCAGATTGTTTACGAACTAGCGGTTGCGGAACTCACACCGCAATTGGGTGAGCCACAGTTCGTCGCGCCGGATGGTAAGGTTGCAAAAAGTGCATTCGCCGTGATAGGTATGGGGAAACTGGGTGGATGCGAATTAAATTTTAGTTCCGATATTGATGTGATGTTTGTGTATTCTGCTGACGGGCAGACAAAAGGAGGTGTTGATAATAGACAGTATTTCACTAAAATGAGCGAATTTATTACCAATGCGTTGAGCAAGGTAACTGAAGAGGGTTATGTATTTCGGGTGGATATCCGATTGCGTCCAGAGAGTAGTGCGGGGAGTATTGTCAGGTCCTTGGATAGTTATGAAGCATATTATGAAAGTTGGGGCGAAATTTGGGAACGACAGGCGCTCATCAAAGCGCGGCCTGTAGCGGGCGATGCCGCTTTGGGACAGGCGTTTATGGACATGATAGAACCGTTTGTCTATCAGCGGTATATGAATATGGATACAATTGAATTGATTATCGAGGATATCCGTCAGACAAAAGCCCGCATAGAACGACGGATTGGGTCGACGCAATCGCACGTTAAGTTGGGAGTCGGCGGCATCCGAGATATTGAATTTATCGTTCAGGGATTACAACTCATCTACAGCGGACGAGACAAGGAACTACGCGAACGCAATACTTTGCGCGCTATTGACCTGCTGCATGCAAAAGGACATATTGATGAGGATGAATTGAATAAATTGGCAGCGGCATATCGTTTTCTACGGACGGTGGAACATCGCCTGCAAATTATTGCAGACCGACAACTGCATGTTCTTCCGGCAAAAAAAGATGAATTGAATAAATTAGCAAGACGCATGGGATATCGGAATTCAGAAAAAGATGGGGAAGCTTTTTTGCGAGATTACGCAAAACATACAAGTTATGTGCGGGAAATCTATCAGAAGGTTTTTCCGGTTACAACAACGACAAGCGGTGGAAAGGTGGAAATGATATTGGAATCGGAAAACACCGATGAGATAGCAGAAATGTTAAAACCGTACAATTTCCGGGATGTCACGGTGGTGCATAAGCAACTCCATCGGCTAGCCGATGGAGGAGACAACGTGAAATTTACACCTAAGACACGTAGATTATTTCTTGACATTGCACCAATACTGCTTACTTTCGCCAGTGAATCCCCCGACCCAGATATGGCGTTGAAATACTTTGAACGCTTCCTTGATGTAGCCGGCGCGCGAGCGTCATATTACAAATTATTCTCGGAAAATCCTTCAATAATTGAACTGTTCGCTAAACTATGCGGCACCAGCAAATTTCTCTCAGAAATTCTCATCCAAAATCCGGAACTACTCGATATCCTCACCCGTCCCGATTTGATGTCTCATCGGAAAGCTAAAAAGACCATGCGCGCAGAATTGGATGCAATGTTAAAGCGCACGCGCGTCAATCTCTTTGAAACCTTCCGAAAGTACAAAAACGGTGAGGTGCTACGAATTGGGATACGCGATATTTTGGGCAACGTAGAATTGAGTGAGACGACAGAAGAATTATCCAACCTGGCAGAGGTCATCCTCCAATGCGCTTATGAAATTGTCGATGCAAATCTCCAGGGGCAAGAGGGCGATGGGGCTAATTCGTCTTTAATTCCGAAATCCGAAATCCGAAATCCGAAATCCGGGACGGCTGATGTTTCTTTTGCTATCATCGGCATGGGCAAACTCGGTGGTCGGGAATTAAATTACAACTCAGACCTCGATTTGATATTCGCGTATTCTGTTGATGGTGAGATGACAACCGGTAAGTCGAATTATGATTACTTTACTAAATTGGGACAGGAGTTGGTGATACAGATGGCAAACGCTCGCGGTGGTGGGACAGTCTATGAAATAGATTTACGTCTGCGTCCCTTTGGGAAGGCCGGGTCGATTGCCCTGTCGCTACAAGGTTATCAGAACTACTACGAAAAACATGGTGAAACATGGGAACGTCAGGCGCTCATCAAAGCGCGTCCTGTTGCGGGTGATTTTAAATTCGGCGAGCAATTTATGCGCGTTGCCCATGCGTTCGCATATAATCAACCATTGACCGCAGACCAAATCGCAGAAATTGTCCATACCCGCATGCGTAAAGAGGACAAAACCACACACACGCGCGCGCGAAAGAGAACTGCCACGAAAGTTCAAGACGTAAAAATCGGCTACGGCGGGATTACAGACATAGAATTCATCGTCCAGACACTGCAATTGGTCGCCGGATGTCACAATCCCAATGTTCGGTCACAAAATACACTAATTGCCCTCAAGCAACTTAGCGATGCCGGTGCCTTATCCGCCGCGCATCATCAAGAATTGTCCGAATTATATCAGTTCCTCCGCATGGTTGAAAATCGCTTACGCATCGTCCATGACCGTTCCCTCAACGCTCTGCCAACTGAGGAATACGAACTCGAAAAACTCGCTAAACGCTTGGGCTATACGGATGATAAACGTCCCGCAACACAACGGTTCATGCAAGATTATCAGGATTGCACGAATAAAACGCGGGAACTCTTTAATAAAATACTCGAGTAGAACGCGCTGTTAGTATGTTCGTTAAGCCCGTCAAGAACCCCTCCTGATTCTCTGAATTAGAAGGGGACTCCTTGCCTAAAACAGTTGAAATTCAGCGTAAGATATGTTAAACTTTTACTCATCGAAGTAACTCCTGTAAAGTCCATAATGCTGTATCGTGGCATCATTTACGTATGCCGCAAGGAGGTCAATAATGGAAGTATCTGTCAAATATCAAAACGGTAATGCTATTCTCAGGGTATCGGGCAACATTTTAGGAGATGATAGGCTAAAGCTGAACGAGGCTATCCAAGAACAGGTTGAGTCCGGCTATACTAATGTTGTGTTGAATCTGGAAAAGGTTGATATAATGGATAGCGTCGGATTAGGCATGCTGGTTGGCGCGTATACATCCCTCAATCGAAAAGATGCAAGATTGATACTCTCTAATGTTGGACGTTCAGTTAATTATTTGCTCACCGTCGCCAAGCTAAATCAAATCTTTGAGAAATACGACACAGAGGATGAAGCGCTAGCGAGTTTACAGAAATAAGAATATGTCAGTCTGACATTATTTTCGCTCGTTACGGAAGGATATGTCAATCTGACAAGATATTTAAGCATGGAACATGGTGCGTGAGACGTGAATTGCATCATCACGTTTCACGTTTTACGTTTCACTTGCGTGTTAGATGCAACATTTCTAACCTGGCACATATTTTGCTAAGAAGTCAACTATACTTCAGAAATCGTCCAATCCGTCATCCCAATGCGAAGGGAGGCAGCGCGGGAAAGTTGAGCCATTACGTGAGTAATGTAAAGCTACCGTGTGAAGGATATGCAACAAAACAGTTATACTATACTTCTCGTCGATGACGATATCCGTTCTCTGAATGTGCTAATTGATGTTATGCTCCGGGATGGATATGTCGCCATCGCTGCCATGGATGGACATGATGCGATTCTCAAAGCTCAAAATAATCCTATTGATATGGTAATTTTAGATTTCCATCTACCCGATATAACAGGATTAGAAGTACTCCAGCAGATAAAACGTCTGCAACTCAATGTGCCTATTATCATGATGAGCGCAGATTCATCACCAAGTTTGCTGTTAGATGTACATGAAGCAGGCGCATATTCATTCATCCGCAAACCAACCAATTTAACGCGTTTGCGACAGACAGTCGCGAAAGCATTGAGCAGCCGAGAGCGACGCGGGACGGTGGTTCACGAAACCGAGGTAGGTGCCGTTGCGAGCGAGCGAATGGAGGCGAGGGTGGAGGCGGACAATCACGAGCGCAACGAAGCAATCTCCGCTGAACGAAGCGAACAGACTATTCGGATAAAGCAATCCATCCTTATCAGATGGAGCCGCAAGATTATCTGGTGGAGGGAAACACACATAGAATCTAATGTAGAATTCTCTGAGGAGGAGAACGAAAATGAGTAAAGTAATAGGCATAGACTTAGGCACAACGAATTCATGCGTAGCTGTTTTAGAAGGCGGCGAACCCAAAGTTATTCCTAACACGGAAGGGACAGATACAACGCCTTCAGTTGTCGCATTTACGAAAGATGGTGAACGGTTGCTTGGTCAAGTTGCAAAAAGACAAGCCGTTACAAATCCGAAGAACACTATCTCTTCTATTAAACGATTTATGGGGCGCAAATATGATGAAGTAACGCGGGAAATTGAACTTGTACCTTATGAAATAGTGCGCGGACCTAACGGCGATGTCAGAGTGAGTGCTCAATCCCAAGAATATTCACCGGCTGAAATTTCCGCTATGGTTTTACAAAAAATGAAAGACACCGCCGAAGCGTATCTTGGTGAAAAAGTTACACAAGCTGTTGTAACTGTACCTGCCTACTTCAACGATTCCCAGCGCCAGGCAACCAAAGACGCCTGCCAAATCGCTGGTTTAGAAGTGTTACGCATTATTAACGAGCCAACGGCGGCTTCGCTGGCTTACGGCTTGGACAAAAAGAAAGATGAGAAAATTGCTGTATACGATTTGGGTGGCGGCACGTTCGACATTTCTATCCTCGAAATAGGGGAAGGTGTTTTTGAAGTCAAAAGCACCAACGGAAACACCCACTTAGGCGGCGATGATTTTGACCAACGCATCATTGACTGGCTGGCAGAAGAATTCCAAAATGAAAACGGAATTGACCTTCGGCAGGACAGCATGGCGCTCCAGCGTCTAAAAGAAGCCTCCGAAAAAGCGAAATGTGAGTTATCCAGCACGATGCAAACAGATATCAATTTGCCATTTATCACTGCTGATGCGGCGGGCCCAAAACACATGAATGTGGCCTTGACGCGCGCTAAACTAGAACAGTTGGTAGATGACTTAGTCCAGAGCACAGTTGACCCGTGTAAGCAAGCGTTGGCAGATGCGGAATTGACCCCGGATGACATTGATGAAGTGATTTTAGTCGGTGGGCAAACCCGGATGCCAAAGGTTCAGCAGGTGGTTCAGGATTTATTCGGCAAGGAACCGCATAAAGGCGTAAATCCTGATGAGGTTGTTGCAGTAGGCGCGGCAATTCAAGGGGGCGTGCTATCAGGCGAGGAAGGCGTCAAGGATATTCTACTGCTCGACGTGACTCCATTATCCTTGGGCATTGAGACATTGGGCGGTGTGTTTACAACGCTTATAGAGCGCAATACTACTATCCCAACGAAGAAAGCCGAGATATTCACCACAGCAGAGAACAGTCAGACATCCGTGGATGTGCATGTACTGCAGGGTGAGCGGAGTATGTCGGTGTACAATAAAACCATCGGTAGATTCCGTCTTGATGGTCTTCCACCGGCTCCGCGTGGCATGCCACAAATTGAGGTTACCTTTGATATCGACGCCAATGGCATCCTCAATGTGTTGGCAAAAGATTTAGCCACCGATAAAGAGCAGAAGATTACTATCACAGCATCTTCCGGCTTGTCAGAACAGGAAATTGAGCAGATGGTGAAAGATGCTGAAGCACACGCCGCCGATGACCAGCAGAAGCGTGAGGAGGTAGAAACCCGTAATCGCGCAGACAGCATGGTCTATGAAACAGAGAAAAACCTTAGTGAATTTGGCGATAAGCTGGACGCGGATACCAAGGGCCGTGTAGAAGCAGCCGTGGAACGTGTGAAATCCGCTCTGCAAGGTTCAGATACCGAGGAGATGAAATCCGCCAGCGAAGCACTCACACAAGTTTGGCACGAAGCATCTGCCACACTTTATCAGCAGACGACTGAACAACAAGGACCGCATCCGGGAGACCAGCCCCAAGGTGCACCAACCGACGAAGGTGAATCTAAGAAACCCGAGGATGGGGAAGTAATTGACGCAGATTACGAAGTCGTCGATGACGATGAGAAGTAAAGTGGCAAGAGGGCAAGAAGGTACAAGGGCAAGAAGGCAAACTCCAGAAAGCCAGTGCGCCCCGATTCTCGGGATGGCTCTTTCTTTCGTGACTGGCTTCGCACATCGGTGAACGAAGTGAGCCGTAAAGCGAAGCCGTCGGTGAGTGAAGCGAACAGAGATTCAGAATTGAACGGTCCGGATTTCCGGTTTTTTGCCCCTTTGCCATCTTGCCACTTAGCCCTTAACCTTCTAAGCCTTCTTGCTTTTGAGCCTCTTATTATGACACAGACATTCACTATACATGACGAGCTTCCTGATTTTAACGCGATAGTTGATGCATCCAAAAAGCACTGGACGCGGTATTATTCTTTCAAACGCCAATATACAGAAATAGTATGGTTGCATGCCCGAGCTGCCTTAAAACCCTTTGAGGAATTTCCCATTGACTTCTGTATCGATTGGTATTGTAAAGACAAACGCAAAGACAAAGATAATATCGCGGCTGGAAAAAAGTTTATTCTCGATGGTTTAATCGTGGCAGGGATTATTCCGTCCGATTCATGGCGACACGTCGGAGATTTTAAAGACCGATTTTTTCTGGATAGAGTGGACCCTCGCATAGTGGTCACAATGACTATTCACCGCGATGAGGATATCTCTGACCGTATCAATTGCTGATGTTGTAGGACAATAGCTATTTTAACTACTGATAAACAGACGACATGGTCTGTGAATCAGCGGAACCGGAAGCGAGACGTCCCTTTTGTCTATTTTAAGATATATTTGATACCGTATTGGAAAACCTAAAAACATACAGCAACCGCGATTAACTTGACTTTGTTAGATTTCCCCGTAGATTCTATCTTGGCGGTGTGCCAAACAACCAACTTAGAAAGCCAAAGCCGAAGTAGGCGTCGTTGCGAGCAAAGCGAAGCAATCACGCCGTTGCGAGCACCTCGTCCCTCGGCATAAACTCCGCGAAGCAATCACGAGGAACGAAGCAATCAGGCTACAACTACATTTCATTTTAAAGTAACAAAGTCAAGCTAAATAATAATTGAAAAGCAAAAAACCCGTTCCCTATTTCAGCACAACCATCCGCCGTATCGCACTGAACTTTCCAGCACGCAATCTGTAGAAATAGACGCCGCTTGCTATCTTTTCTCCGCAGTAATTCTTACCGTCCCAGTAAGCCGCTTTGTCTTTCGTGACGTAGTAACCTGCTTTTTGCTCACCGAGATTCAACTCCCGGACAAGTTGACCCTTAATATTGTAAATGGAGATAACCACAGGCGCGTCGGATGCCAACTCGTAAGGCAACCAGGTATCAGGGTTGAATGGGTTCGGGAAGTTTTGAAGCAAGCGAAACTCCTTTGGAATAAGTTGCAGGGGGACAACTACCTTGATAATCTTGGATTTGCCTTTGTTGCCGGCGATGTCAATATCTTCAAGGTAGTAGAAATAGGGTTGCTCTGGTTGGACATCTTTGTCGGTGATTTTGTAGTCTATCGGCATCGCCGAATTACCTGCGCCATAGATGAAACCTATCTTGGTGTAGTCGCCATCTTCTTCTTCGCCGCGGTAGATACCAAAGCCGACGTTGCCGATTTCCGTCTCAGTGCGCCATTTGAGGATGACGTTACCATCGAAAGCGGTGGTGGTGAATGAACTGAGCGTTACCGGCAAGGATGAGTCACCAGTGCTACCAATGGTGAACTGACTGAAGTTTTCAATCTCCTCAAACCTCACTTCACCTGTAGCAACATTCGCACTCGTGGCAGTGGCAATCTGCGTCCAACTCCCGGTAGTATTACTGTCTCGGCAAAACAATTTGAGATTACCTGGGTTGGATTCATCACCAGTACCCAGCATTCCAGAACCCAACGTGAAAGTGAAAGACACATTAAAAGTACCACTTCCCGAGCGTTCTATCACCCAATACTTATTTAAGAGATTATTCATTCCTCCTGGAAGTGTGCCGACAGGCTGATTTTCGATGATGGTGACACGAATCGGCTCATCAACGCTGTTGGAATTGAAATCCATCTTGAGTCCCATACCAGTGAAAGTAACAGCGCTGGAACCTATCGCAGGAGTTTGACTGTCATTCGTACCAATTTCAATCGTAAGTCCTTGCCCTTCATTGAGCTTAGCATAGGTAATCTCGAGGGTGCTGTTCCCCTGTGTGACGGCGTCAAAAATGACGAAAGCCAATGTCCCCCCACCCTCAAAAGCATTAGCACGTGTAAGAGCGAAGGAGATGCTTGCCTGTTTTACGTCGGGATAAAGAAGTGCTCCTTCAGCAATCGTATCCGTGAGAGTCACCTCGGTTGCCTCAACCACGCTGGAGTCATAACTAACCTTGATTTCGGCGGAAATGATGTTGAGACCGGTCACATCGCTGATATGAATGGGAACTTCAATTCCTTCCTGTCCTTGTGAAACCGAAAGCTGTTTAGGAATGGATAGGAACACTAACTCCGCGCTACAAAGCTGCGTCCACAACATCAGGAAAAGCAGAGAAAAGATGAGCTTGGGGTTCATAATACCTCCTCGAATAATATGTGGCGCACCATCTCGACAATAATCTGTCGATTTTGGAAAATCGACCTACAACTTTAGTTTCCCGACAACATATTGAAGAATACGGGCGGCATCAAAAGCAGTAATTCTGTCGTTAAGTGTTACATCAGCAGCTTTTTGCTGGGTAACTGAAAGCTCAATTCGTCCTACGACATGTCGGAGTACAAGCGCGGCATCATATGCAGTGACTTTACCGTCACCTGAGACATCACCTAGTATAAAAGAATCTTTGAACATTAGCTCTCCGTTAATTGTCACAAGGTCAAACCCTTTTCCTTCATTGAGTCTGGCATTGGTTATGGTTAATTGAGTCTGGGCATTCGGATTACTGGAGACGACATCGAAGTGGATAATTGCCAAAGTACCCGAGCCCACAAAGAAATTGGCTCGCGTGAATGCCAGGTTAATACTGCCATTACCGACGGTGTGAGCGGGAAAAACTCCTTGAGCAATAGTATTGGTAAAGTCTACCCCCGTTGCCACAATCACGCTGGGGTCATAGTGAATGGTCATTTGTGCGGACATGATACCCAAAAAAGTCACGTCGCTAATCTTTATCGGTACCTGGATGGCTTGCTGTCCAGAATCTGCAACGATAGAAGGAATGGATAGAGTTATTGTTGTTGCATTAGAAAATGGACTCCACAGCAAAAGTTGTGTCAGTAGTGTCAGAGTTAGAGTTAGCATAGTCAATCTTGGTTTCATGGATTTTTCTCCTTGGGCTCAGAAACCGAGTTTTTGCCAACCCCACACTAAAGTTTGGGGCTAGCGGTTTCTAACATTTCACTTGGTTTCTGAAATGACACTATTTGAGAACGGTCAACCTCCTGACAGCATTGAAGTCACCCGCCTGAAGTTGATAGAAGTAGACGCCGCTTGCAACCTGTTGCCCAAAGGCATTTTTCCCATCCCAATAAGCCGCTTTGCCCTTGAATATGTAGACACCTGCCTGTTGTTCTCCCAAATCTAAGGTACACACCAACCGCCCCAGCACATTGTAGATGCGGATGCGAACGCGGGCTTTGCCAGCAAGGTGGTAGGGAATCCACGTTTCGGGATTGAAGGGATTGGGGTAGTTCGGCAGAAGTCGTGTTGCCGAGGGGGAAATGCTCATAGAACCATTCTGTCGTTTCACAGGAACCGAGTTGTTGAAGTCTACCTCGGAAAGGGTGAGGGAAGTAACGCTCGCTTCCGTATGGGGCAAGACTTCAAACGTGATGGTGAACAGATTGCCTCCTCCTTGGAGGGGGTTCATGGCAACAAAGGCAAAACGCACTTCCCCGTTGTAGCGGCGGGGTTCAATCCCGCCAATGTTTGCTTGCCAATACGAACCACTGAGGAGGCTCAACGGCGATACTTCGACTGCTCTCAAAACAGTCGGGTCATATTCTAAGCGGATGCCTCCTGCAAAAAGACCAGTAGCGTCTTGGATAGTCAACGGAATGTGAACCTTCTCGCCTGCTTTGGCAGAGAGTTGAGGCAGACTCACGCTATAACTTGGGAGCGTCTGAATGCCATCAGGAGGACTCAACCACTGTGCAGGAAACTCATCTATCATTCCCACCACGAATTGGAGGATAAGCCCCGCATCGTAGGCAGAGATGGTTCCATCCCCGCTGGTATCTCCGGGTACCACACTGGTCGCATAACCGATTCTCATATTGGTTCCGTCATAACCTGTGTACCACATGCGATAGGCACTACCCCTCAACACCACCGTTGGACTGCTCACGCCGATTGCATCCCAGGAACCATTTGCTCCCAGGTCAAGCACAGGATTGGACGAATGTTTATCCCATGTGGTACCATCGTCACTCGTCGCATAGCCGATTTTCATATTGGTTCCGTCATAACCGGTATACCACATGCGATAGGTATCACCCTCCAACGGCTTATTCTCCAACAGTACAGTCGGACTGCTCACGCCGATTGCATCCCAGGAACCACTCGCTCCCAGTTCAAGCACAGGATTGGACGAATGTTTATCCCATGTGGTACCATCGCCACTCGTCGCGTAGCCGATTCTCATATTGGTTCCGTCATAACCGGAATACCACATATGATAGACATTATCTTTCAGCATCACCGTCGGATTGCTCACTCCCACTAAATCCCAGGAACCGCTCGTTCCCAGGTCAAACACGGGGTTAGCGGCATGTTTGTTCCAAACGATACCATCATTACTTGTCGCATATCCGATTCTCATATTAGTCCCGTCGTAACCAGCGTACCACATATGAAACTTAGTTCCATCATGCAGTACGGATGGCTGGGAGACAAATTCCCCATCCCAGACATCCCCAAGTCCATCATCTAGCACGGGATTGCCTGGGTATTCCATCCATACTTCTCCATTTAGACTCATCGCGTAGCCGATGCCACGTTGTGAGCCATTATCTCCAACATACCATATATGATACTTAGTCCCATCAAACAGCACGCTCGGATGGGAAACGTGGGCATCATCCCAGCTTCCATTAGCTCCAAGGTCAATCACAGGGTTGGCAGGATACTTCTCCCAGCTTATTTGAGCCATGCCAATCCCTGGGACGAAGGTCAGGACGGTAATAATGATGATAGCGGAAAGGATAATTAAGCGTCTCATGATAACTTGACAATGTTAGATTTCAGATTGAAGTCAGGTAGCACAAGCATTCTAACTAATAATCGAATATCACTAATTACACGAATTAGACCAATTACACGAAT
>SDBU01006136.1_pt1 | contig 14208 bp, 9 predicted proteins | sample 2277071 | NCBI WGS metagenome assembly SDBU01 (sample SAMN10397929, study PRJNA504765) | marine sediment metagenome | isolation source: marine sediment core GS08_GC12, 126 cmbsf | place: Arctic Ocean: Gakkel Ridge, Loki's castle | collected 2008
TTACAGTCTGAGAATCGACCGCCCCCTCGTCACACTGAGCCTGTCGAAGTGCGACAAGGCTGATTGCTGACGACTGCTTCGCGCACCAGGCGAACGACAGCACACTATATAATACCTTATATTCCCCCCGCTCTTTGAAATGTGAGTTACGGCTTACCCCCTCTCCTTCAGGCCTGTCCTGCAGTAAGCGGGGAGAGGGACCTCGCGAAGCGAGAAGGGTGAGGTTGCTTCCGGTATCAAACAGATATTAACCTATTAAAACTTAATATCTTATGCTCTAATCCCGCCCATTTTGCATTTTTCATTTTGCATTTCCCCCAATGGTTCACCTGCCCCGTCGATAAGTATGAACCTTTTGATGGTCTTTTGATAGCCATTGGATGGGTATTAGATGGGTCGTTTATGGGTCGCTGATGGGTATTGGCTGGGCATAAGCGGGTCATTAGTTAGCCTAACAGCGGGGAAAACTGAGAAATATATCGCCTAGCTTATCCCAGCCAATCTGCATAAAGATCAGGCCGGCGGTCACGCAGAAACAAGCGTTTGGCGTGCGAGTTGGCAACTTGCTCCAGGTTCAGATCATGGAAAAGTATCTCCTCGGTTCCTTCGCCTGCCTGGGCAATCATATTTCCGGCCGGATCGCAGATGAACGACTGGCCGCCGAAGGTTATCCGGGTTTCCGGGCCAACCCGATTGCACAGCGCCACGAAGTATCCATTCTGAAAAGCGGTCACCCGCATCTCTGCCTCGAAGAGTCCTTCCGGCCATTCCCGAATTGCGCCGGCTTGGGGAACAACGACGACTTCCGCTCCACTCAGAGCAAGCGCGCGCATATATTCAGGGTAGTGACGATCATAGCAGATGGCCACACCGATCCTTCCATAAGCAGTTTCATAAACAGGTGCCCCGTGATTTCCGGGCGCATAAAAGTCCCGCTCGTGAAAGCATGGATAATCGGTTATGTGCACCATTCGAGTCGTTCCCAGCAGACTGCCATCAGCATCTATTACCGGCGAGGTATCGTAGGTCAGGTCGCCATCACGCTCGAAAATGTTTAACACCAGAACAACGTTAAGTTCAGCTGCCACCGTCGTGAACATCTCGGTTATCGGTCCGGGGATCGGCTCAGCAAAATTCAGTTTCTCAGGGGTAGCTCGTTCCTGAGGGTAGAACGGATCGAAAGCCAGCTCTGAAAAGCAAATCACCTGGGCGCCTCCCTCGGCGGCGACTCTCACTGCTTGCAGGCCGCGCTGTAGGTTTGCATCCCGGTCTTGCAGCGCTCGTTGCTGAACTAGTGCGATTTTCATTGTCTTTGACATCCCTGACCGCTCTGCCGGGCATCAGGCGAACGACAGAGGGAAGTATAGATTGTATATTGTCGATTGAGGATTGGGGCGAAGTTCCGGGTTTCGTGTTACGAGTGTTCCGTGTTTCCGGTTCCCGTTTTGTTCTTCCTTGGCGTACTTGGCGCCTTGGCGGTTTCTTAAGCAGCAGGCTCAGTCGTCGTCACTGAAGGCATACACCAGGTCGGCGGCCAGGACATCCGGCAGGTTCCGGATCGCCTTTAGTTTCTCGATCTCACCGTCCACGCTCTCACCTTCGACCGTGATCACAATCCGCCCTTGCTGATCAGAGAAGAAAACGTCGCACAAGCCGCTTTCCTCCAGCGCGGCCATCACCGATTTGACCGCCGCCGGTTTGGTTCGTACCACTATGCTGGAGACATTCATGATCGGCACATTCCCCGGTAGACACCCGTCCACCGGCGACCCTCCAGGCTGCTAATCTTCCTCGACCCCTTCGTCGCGCACCTCAAACAGGTTAGACGAATGCCGGCTCTCATCCGTCCGGAACTGAGGCTGGAATGTATTCTTTATTAACTCCGGTGCGTCCGCTTTCGGGACGTGGCACTGGGTGCAATTGTAATTGGCCGGATTGGCATCATCCAGCTGCCGGTCGCGCCGGTAGTCGTAGAAATGGGTCGGCGGCATGGCGGTGGCCTCAAAGTCTTCGGCTGCATCGGGATGGTGGCACTCCAGGCAGTCGTTCCTGGTCCTGGTGATGGGCAACAAATCGGTCAGGCTGTGAGGGATGATGGGTGGCGCGTTCTCGAAGGATCGCTCCAGCAGTTGGCTGTCACCCGGTTCGGCGTCGGAGTACCGGGTTCCGGGTGTCACCGCCTCAGTGTCTAGCGGCTCGTGGCGGTAGCTCAGGTCCGTATCTGAGATGTCGCCCCCTGAGCCGGCTCCTGAAGCCTGCGGTCCGGGGGCCGGGCTGCAGCCGATAACGAGCAGCACCGCTACTATCCCCATCCCAATAGCTAAATGGTCACGGCGATTGATTGATATAGTAGTCACTCCTTTTACCTGTGGTCCCCGGTCAGACCCGGTACACTTTGACGGCGCACTTCTTGAAATCGATCTGCTTGGATATGGGACAGGTGGCATCCAGGGTTACTTTGTTGATCAACACCCGCTCGTCAAAAAAGGGCACAAACACCATCCCCTCGGGCATGCGGTTCCGGCCGCGGGTAGCCACGCGCACCTTTACCCGGCCACGACGGCTCTCCAGCCATACCTGGTCCCCGTTACCGATACTCAAGCGGGTGGCTTCCTGGGGATTCATGTAGCACAAGGCCTCCGGGACGGCCCGGTGCAGTTCGGGTACCCGCATAGTCATGGTACCGGTGTGCCAGTGCTCCAGGACCCGGCCCGTAGCCAGCCATAGGGGGTATGTTTCGTCAGGCATTTCCGGTGGGTCCACGTACGGCCGGAAGAAGATTTTGGCCTTGTTCTTCAGTGAGGTCTTTCCCCCCGACCCGGGGCCGGTCAAGTCCCCCTCCGGAAGGGCCTTCAGGGCCGGTCCGTAGAAGGCGAACTGCTTGCCATCCCCAAGTTCACGGGCGTACGGGTCATATTTGGTATTGAATCGCCAGGGGGTCTCCTTGCCGTTCACTACCGGCCAACGCAGTCCGCGGGTCCGATGGTAGGTGTCGAAATCAGCCAGGTCGTGCATGTGTCCCACACCGAAGGTGCGGTACTCCTCCCAGAGGTATTTCTGCACGAAGAAGCCGTACCCTCCAAAGCCGGCCACCTCTCTTGAGTCCCCGGCGGCTTCGGTATTGAGGAAGCCATCACCCACCGGGTCCGGCCAGGGGTACTGCCGGGATTCACTATTGGCAAACAGGACATCATAGAGGGTATCTTCGGGACCGTACCCCATACTTTTTGCTTCTGCCAGGACGTCGGGTAGAGTCACATCCTCGTTTATCTTCCAGGCTTTCCAGACGTCGCTGAGTTTAAAGTGCTTGGAAAATTCGATGTACTGCCACAGGTCGGGCATGGCCTGCCCAACCGGGGTGACCTGCTGCCGCCAGTGGTGGGTCCGGCGCTCGGCGTTGCCGTAGGCCCCCCATTTTTCGAAAATCATGGCGCTGGGCAATATCAGGTCGGCCACCTTGGCGGAGACGGTGGGGTACACCTCGGACACCACGATGAAATTGTCCATCTCCCGGGCGGCCGTGATCCAGTGGTTGGCATTAGCCGTATCGTGCCAGGGATTGCACACCTGCACCCAGCCCCATTTGATTTTGCCATCCTCGATGTCGCGCAGCAGCTTGGTAAAGTGCGAGCCCACCTTGGGATTGAGCGTACCGGCGGGAATCTTCCAGTTTTTTTCGGAGACGGCCCTATGGGTGGGATTGGCCACCACCATGTCCGCCGGCAACCGGTGAGCGAAAGTGCCCACCTCCCGGGCCGTCCCGCAGGCACTGGGTTGCCCGGTAAGGCTGAAGGCGCCATCGCCGGGCTTGGCCTGCTTACCCAGTAGCAGGTGAATCATATAAGCCTGCTCGTTTACCCAGGTGCCCCGGGTATGCTGGTTGAAGCCCATGGTCCAGAAGGAGACTACCTTCCGGCCTTGCTCGATGTAAAGGCCGGCCAATTGCTTTAACTTGGCTTGGTATTCCTCCAGGGACTCGTTCTGATCCCCCTTGGAAAGCCGGGCCACGAAATCGAGGGTATAGGGTGCCAGGGCCTCCTTGAAGTGCTCGAAGGTGATCAGCCAATGGGTGCCCGCCTGCCCCGAATGCTTCATCTCCATGGCGTCACCGGCGCTATACCCGGCGTAGCCCAAGGTCACACCCTCGTTAGCACTGACTACCTTGGTAGTCTCCCGGGAAACGGTATCCTTTTCGGCTTCTCTGAATTTTGGGTGGTTGGAATTACCTCGCATGCCGAAGCCGATATCTACGTGGCCGGTGGCGAAAACAGTATGGTTGTTGACGAAATCCCAATCAATAGCTTCGGGGTGTTCGAATACGATCTCACGGGCGATATAATTCCAGATAGCCAGATCGGTCTGGGGCTTGAAGATTATCTCCAGGTCGGCCAGATCCGAACAGCGATTGGTGAAAGTCGTAAGGTTGACCACTTTTACCCGCTTCGGGTTCGAAAGCCGGCGGTCGGTGACCCGGGACCACAGCACCGGGTGCATCTCCGCCATGTTGGCGCCCCACAGGATCATGGTGTCGGTCAGCTCGATATCGTCGTAGTTGCCGGAGGGCTCATCGATGCCGAAGGTCTGGATGAAACCTGCCACGGCGCTGGCCATGCAGTGGCGGGCATTGGGATCGATATTGTTGCTGCGGAAGCCGGCTTTCATGAGCTTGGTCATGGCGTAGCCTTCCTGGATGGTGTACTGGCCCGAGCCGAATACTGCCACCCCGGTGGGGCCTAGCTCCTGATAATATTTCTTGAACTGTTCGGCCATCACCTCAAAGGCCTTTTCCCAGGTCACCGCCCTGAACTTCCCCTGCTTGTCGAACTGGCCCCGGGCGTTGACCCGCAGCATCGGTTCGGTCAGCCGATCGGCCCCATACATGATCTTGGCGTTGAAATAGCCTTTGATACAGGTCAGGCCCCGGTTTACAGGCGCGGCTGGATCCCCCTTCACAGCAACCACCTTATCATCTTTGGTTGCCACCATGATTCCGCAACCGGTGCCACAGAAGCGGCACACTGCTTTATCCCACCGCCAGCCGCCTTCCGCCAAGGCAGCCTGCTGGGCGGCAGCTTTGGTGATCGGGATCCCGATGGCACTGGCAGCACCCACTGCCGCCGCCATTTTGATGAAATCCTTCCTCGATACTTTCATCGGTACGGTACCTCCGATCTTTGTCTCGCCGGCAGGGCTGATAATGACTTCAAGTCTAAATCTCCCATTCCATTTTATGCAGGAAGCGGGACCGCGGAACGCTCACCGGCAGTCGTAGCGATGCTGTGTCATCCGTGGCGTGTCCGATGTGCTTACCCGGTACGGGCTGCCCATAACCGTATTGAAGCCTGCAAGCCTAAATTTACAGGTACGCACGATGAATATTCGATGAATTATGATCATCGCTTGGATTGAAAGTAATCCATCATAGCATGCAAATCAAATTATTCGAAATGCTCCGGTGTCGCGACTTGATCCATATCACACTGTGGTGGGCGCGGAACCATCACCTCCGGGGTGGGCCTTTAGAACTAGACCCCATAACTGGATAGTGGCTTAGATGTAAATTATGCCTGAACCACAACGCATGGGAGACCGCAGAATATGAGTAAATGGAGACGCAACCATTCAACCGCAGTCCAGGTTCGGATTGCATCGGAAGCACTCAAGGGCGATAAAACGCAGGGTGATTTTTCATTCAGTTTTGGAAATCATTTTGGATAGAACTCATCAATCTCCTGGCAGTCAAACACCGGCACAGGTATATTTCTTCAAGTCATCAAAGTGGTTGGCCGCTTCATGAACCACATTGCAGGATTATATCTAAGAATCGAAAATAATTGTCAAAACTATGGGGTCGACTTCTCGATACCATGAATCGTTGAAGAACCTAAGACCAACGGATGTCTATCAAGGGCGAGGTCAGTGGATTCTGGGTCAGCGTGAAATAATCAAGCGGAAGACGCTTCAGATGGGGCTTAAACAAAACCCTGGATACTCCCAGCGTCTCTCTTTATTTTTAGGCCAGTCCCCGACATAATTTGAAGACCTATTATCTGCCATGAGTATTTGTTTAGAAGAATTGAATGTAATATTGGAATTGAATGCACCAGCCACAATTTAACCAGCACGTCGAGGGAGCATGCATTTGAAGATCACAATTCTATTTTCAATATTCTTATCCTTATTACTTATATCCTGTAATAAAGATATTCACGATTTTGAGATTTCAAATCTCAATGATGATAAAATTGTTATTCTGGGCCATCGTGGCATGAGTAAAAAGCACAAATATCCAGGCAATTCTTTCGAATCTATAGAGACAGCAATAAAATTGGGAGCAGATGGTTCAGAGATCGACGTTCAGATAACAAAAGATAGTGTTCTGGTCATTTTTCATGATAAAAATATGGATAGTAAAACTAATTTTCACGGAATGATAAGAGACTATGATTGGGCCGAGATCGATAGTTGCACCTATCAAAGCACCATTTCAGAACAAATCTATGTCATAACAGTCGAAGATCTTTTCAGTAGAATACCCAATATTCAGGATTACTATTTTTCCTTTGATTGCAAGTTTTATCCCAAGGATGAAACACTCGAAACTTACTTAAGGCAATTTGCCTATGCTATCGAGCAGGTCATTGAGAAGTATAGCATGCATAACCAGGTAATAGTCGAATCTGGAATTATTCAGTTTCATAAACTGTTGAAGCAAAATGATGTCAAGGTTTTGCAATTCATTGTTTGCTCGGAAATCACCGATGGGATTCGTATTGCAGAGGAGCTGGATTTGTATGGGATAGGCAAGGGATCGGCTGTTACAAAGAGAGACATTGAATTAGCTCATGAAAAAGGATTCAGAGTTATGACGTGGGTTCCCAAAACTAAATGGGGAAATGTGAAAGCAATTCGGAAAAATCCAGATTTCATACAAACTGCCAAGCTGATCCATCTACTAAGCATATTTGGGAAATATAGACAGTAAACCCAATGGAAATATGCTGCCAATGGTCTCCATTTCTACTTTCGAACGACGAAAAGAATGTTTGCTATCCGTAAATCTATTGATTCAGAAAGCCTCCCAATGAGAAGCAGATGGCAAAACTACATCCAAGAGTTCATAAGGCTGCTTCAGGTCTACATTTTCGCGGTTGTTTACCTGGGCTTATTCAGAATAGTCCTGATTGTTTATTTCAGCGACAAATTAAATAACAGCACTGGCTTTAGCGATATTTTCCTGGCGCTTGCCCATGGTTACCGATTTGACTCTGCCGTGGCAGCGTTCTTCATACTGGTTCCATTTTTGACCAATGCAGCGCTAACCCCATTTAACCTGACGCGTTTGAGTGCATCTCTGCGTGCAGGATTTTCAGGTTTCATGTTTATTGTCCTGTCCATGGCCTTTGTGGTTACTATTCCTTACTTCCAGGAGTACGATAGTCAGTTTGACTATTTCGTGTTTGAAATCCTTTATGATGATCGCGCTGCAATCATGCGAACAATCATTGAAGAGTATAATTTCTTTGTCAGTATACTGATTATCGCAGTGATTACAATTCTTTGTTTCTTGCTGCTAAGACAATGGCAAAAAGCCTCATTCAAATCTATTTTAGTGCTTCTTACCCAAGTAAAGAACCGGCTCTCGCGTGGTGCTATCGTCATTGTGATATTCATTTTAACCTTCGCTGCAGCGCGCGGCTCGTTTAGATCAAAGCCTGCCATGCGAAAATGGGCGGATGTTACGACCGATATCTTTCTCAATAAAACTGTGATGAATCCATTAAGGCATCTGCAATATGCCTACAAAGATTTCAAATCCATAAATTCTTCAACTAAAGGAATTCGGGAACTGCTGGGAGATGTTTTAGTGATGACGGCTGCGAGGGAATATTTTTCCTTAGAGTTGCCCGATGATCAAGCAGGCGATCTTTCAAATTATTTACTGCAAACAACCAGCGGCAACCAAACCCAAATGCCGGACCATATTTTTCTTATTATTATGGAGAGTTATGACTCTTGGCCACTGATGACCAGATACGAGTCGCTGAAGATCGCTGAAAGCCTTAGGACCCTTGGTGAAAACGGTATTCTCTTCAACCACTTTCTGCCTTCTGCAAGCAACACAATGGGCTCCCTATCAGCAATTCTTTCAGGAATCCCTTACACCGGAGTAAACATCAGCAGAATTGCAGCAAGTATACCTCCTTTCATCACATCCACTCCGGGTATATTTAAACGATTAGGCTATAAGACGAGGCTGTATTACGGAGGTTTTCTCTCCTGGCAAAACATTGGAAATTTTTCCCGGGCTCAGGGAATAGACGAGGTCTTTGCTGCTCCCAATGTCGAGACGGGAGAATCGGATAGGGTATGGGGCGTAGAGGATGAGCAACTCTTTGAATTTGTTCAGGCCAATACCATTGCAGGAGAAAGAACCTTTAATATTATCCTGACAACAAGCTATCACCCTCCTTATAACATTGACGTTAAAAGTAAAGGTTTTCCGTTAGACGAAATACCAGCAAATATTAAATCCGACCTCGACGTCTTGATACCGTTGAATCAGTTAGGACATTTCTGGTATTGCGATAAGCAAATTGGCAACTTTGTGGAGGCAATCGAAAATGTGCATCCTTCGTCTCTTTTTGCGATGACAGGAGATCATTATGGGCGCAGATTCCTGAATTCTCGCCCATCCATTTATGAACATTCCTCCGTACCTTTTATTCTCTATGGTAAGAAATTCATTGCACCGCAAGGAACAAGCAATCCAACCCCTGGCAGTCATATCGATATAATCCCAACCATCGTCGAGTTGATTGCTCCGGCCGGATTTCAATACCACAGCTTCGGCGAATCAATGCTTAGCAACGACGAGAATGGTGGCGCATCCAGCCCAATCCGCTTCGGCATCGGTTATCAGACAATCGTGACGGAGAATTTCATCGCTAACTTTAAGATTGAAAGGAGCCCGGCCCCATTGCCGGATATTGACTTCGTTATTAATAGCGACCTTTTCCACAGCCTGGAGATAAAGCATAACCAACTTCTTGGGCTGGGATGGTGGCTCATATTCAGGGGTCAAATCCTCGATACTACCCATGTACCAGATTAGAGCTGGCGACTTAGCGCTGTCTCATCAAAGATCACCATATGTGGCGCTGCAATAGCAGTACATGTTTTTCACCTCACTAAGGAATCGGCCGGCGGTGGCGATCTCCTTAATGATTGGCCCGCCATAAATAGCAAAAGCCCCCGGGTGGTTAACTCCGCTCGGGGGCTTTGTGCCAGTCGGACTATTCGTAGCGCAGGGCGTTGATCGGGTTGGACACCGAGGCCCGCAATACCTGGTAGCTGATGGTAATCAGCGCGATCACCAGCGCGCCCAGGCCGGCAACCAGGATGGTCTGCGGCGGGATTTCCACCCGGTAGGCGAAATCCTGCAGCCAGCGGTTCAGGGCGTAGTACGCAATGGGCAGTGACAGTCCCACCGCCACCAGCACCAGCGACATGATGTCCCGGCTGAGGATGATGAATATCTGGGCCACAGAGGCGCCCAGCACCTTGCGGATGCCGATCTCCTTGGTCCGCTGCTCGGCGGAGAAAGCCGCCAGCCCCAGCAATCCCAGGGACGCGATGAAGATCGCCAGGACGGTGAAGACCGACATCAGCGACTTAGTGCGGACTTCGCCCGAATATAGGGCGGCCAGATGGTCATCCAGGAAGACATATTCCAGGGCCTGGTCGTTGGCGAAGCCTTTCCAGGTTCGCTCGACGTATTCGAGGGTCGCCTCCAGGTTGCCGGGATTGATCCGGGCCGTCACGAATTTACCGAAGTTGGTCTGGCCGCCATAGACCGTCGAACCCATTGGGAAGATGACCAGCGGCCGGACTATCTTGTGCAGTGACTCGTAGTGGAAGTCATCAAGTACGCCGATGATGGGCAGGTTCAATCTATCCTGGCCGGCATCTTGTATCACGGTGAGATTCATCCCTACCGGATCCTCAATACCGTAGGCCCGGGCAGCTGCAGCATTAATTACGACTGACTGGCTATCGGTGGCAAAGCGAGTGTCGAAGTAGCGGCCCTTCACCATCTTGATACCGTATACATCGGCGAAGTCCCAATCGGCCATCATGGTAATCAGTAGCTGATTGTCTTCTCCGTCCTCCTTGACGATGCCGAAGACACTGGCACCCATGGCGTTCCGGGCTCCTGGAATTCCTGTCGAATTGCTCACAGCCAGGATATTGGCATTATCCGTAAGGGCCTTCATGAAGGCCTGGATGTCGGCGCCGATATCATCGGTTTTCTCCACCACCAGCATATTGTCTTTTACGAAGCCCAGCGGCTTGTTCTGCATGTGGTTCAGCTGCTTGGTGACCAGCAGGGCCCCACTGAACAGCACAATGGATACGGTGAACTGAAAGATTACCAGCCCGCTACGGAGCTGGGAGCCCGTGCCGGTGTTCGACTTGCTGCCAAGAAGCACATCGGCGGCGTTGAACGACGACAGGAAGAAGGCCGGGTAGGTCCCAGCCAGCAGGCCGACCACGAGGGCGATACCGATCAACAGCGGCACGATCATCGGATCGAATTTCAGCTGCAGACCCAGCAGGTTGTTGAACCAGGGCAGGCTGAGGCCGATCATCAAGGCTGCCACCAGCGATCCCAGCAGTGCGAAGACCGTGCTTTCGGTGAGGAACTGCTTAACGAGTTGCCCTTTGCGGGACCCGAGGGTCTTGCGGACGCCCACCTCTTTGGCCCGGTCCGCCGAACGGGCAGTGGCCAGGTTCATGTAGTTGATGGCCGCCAGGATAAGGATGAACAGGGCAATCAGGGTAAAAGTATAGACATAGGCACTGCTGCCGTTGGCTTCAATCTCATAATCGAGGTGCGAAGTCAGGTGAATATCAGTGAGGGGCTGCAGAAAAAACCTGTACGCGCTTCCGTCATCCACCAGTTTCTGCCAGGAGACTCCCAGGAACTGCTCAACTTGCGGCCCGACGTACTTAGTGACGGTCTCCGGCAGCTTGGCTTCCAGGCCTTCGAAGGTATAGCCTTCCCTGAGCACAACATAGGTATAGAAATTATTGCTCACCCACATGTTGTTCTGGCTGTTGTCATAGCTCACCATGGAGGCGATGAAATCGTAGTGCATGTGGGAATTATGGGGGAAGTCCTTGATGACTCCCGAGACCTCGAAGTCCCTCCGGCGGTCCGAGTTGAGGATTTTGCCCATGGGATCTTCGTTGCCGAAATAGCGTCGGGCAGTCGATTCGGTGATCACCACCTGGTTCGGTTTGCTGAGGGCCGTCTTTGGGTCACCCCGGACCAGCTCCAGCGCGAATACGTCGAAGGCCGTTGAGTCCATGGCCGTCCAGCGCTCTTCGCTGAAAACCCGGTCGCCATAGCGAATAACGGGAAAGCCGAAAATGCTGGAGACGCGGGTTGCATGTTCTACCTCCGGGTAGTCAGCCAGCATCGCCGCTGCCATGGGTGCGGATGAGACAGCCATCTCGAATTTGTTACCTCCCAGCACACCTTCGACTGTGATACGGGCCGTACGGTCAGCGTAGGGATGATACTCGTCGTAACTCAGTTCGTCCCACACGTACATCATGATCAGCATGCAGGCGGTGATGCCTACAGCCAGCCCTAGAATATTGATGCCCGAGAAGAGTTTCTGCCTGGTGACTCCTCTGATGGCAATTTTAACGTTTGTATCCAACATTATCTCACCTCAGTTGCGAGCTGTTTTTCAGTGTTCTCTTCTCCCGGCTGGGGAGTTTTACCTAACTCGCCGTTACCGTTCGTGGGCTTGTCAACCACTGAACCGTCAAACAGATAGATGGTCCGGTTGCCATACCTGGCGTAGGATGCTGAGTGCGTCACCATCACAATCGTCGAGCCCTGGGAATTCAGCTGTTTCAGCAGACCCATGACCTCTTTACCGTGCTCGGAGTCGAGGTTACCGGTAGGCTCATCGGCCAGGATGACATCGGGGTCGCTCACCAGTGCCCGGGCCACGGCCACGCGCTGCTGCTGGCCGCCGGACAGCTGCTGAGGAAAATGATTGCGACGATGGGCAATACCCATCTGTTCCAGGATCGCCTCCACCTTTGCCCGGCGCTCGGACTTGGGCATCTCGCGATAAACGAGCGGCAGTTCCACGTTGTCATAGACGCTCAAGTCGTCAATCAGGTTGAAGCTCTGGAAGATGAAACCCAGGTGCGCCTTGCGGTAGTCAGCCCGCTCACGCTCCGAGTAGTTGCTTACCTCCTCACCCAGGAACTTGTAGCTGCCACTAGTGGGATTATCGAGGAGCCCAAGTACGCTCAGGAGCGTTGATTTACCGCAGCCTGAGGGTCCCATAATGGATACAAACTCGCCCTTTTCAACATTGATGTTGATACTGTTCAAGGCGGTCGTCTCTACCTCTTCCGTAGTGAACATTTTCACCAGGTCGGTTGTCTTGATCATCGGTTTTTCCTTTTCGTTCAGGTTATGCCCGTCCGGCATGAACCTATTTCTTGCTACCGGTTCTAATTGTTGAGTATGATTTTATCGTAATTGCCGAAGGTGTCATACGAGGAGGTGATCACCTGCTCGCCGACCTCCAGGCCTTCGAGGATCTCGTAGTCGGCCTGGTTCTGCCGTCCCAGCCGAATCTGCCGCTTGGTCGCGGAGGTGCCATCCTCCCCGATTACATACACCCACTGGCCGCCGGTTTTCGAGAAAAAGCCGCCGCGGGGGATCATGGTGGCCTCAGTGAGATAGCCCAGGGCCAGCTTTATCCGTACAGTCTGGCCTCTGCGGATGTCGGCCGGGACCGGGCCATCGAAGGTCATCTCGATCTGGAACTGGCCGTTGAGGACCTCGGGATAAATTTTATCGACCACCATTTCATAGCGTTTGGCACCCAGGGTAACACTGCCCCGCTGCCCCGGCTGGACGCGGGTGATATAGTGCTCATCGACCATGATCTGGGCCTTAAAGCCATCGAGAATGTCAATCTGTCCCAGTCGCTCACCACGTACCTTCGACTCGCCGATCTCCGCATTCAGCGCAGTGAGGTGTCCCGAGACCGGAGCCCGGATCAGGAGGTTTTCCTGGTTCAACTTGACCAGGGAGAGATTTTCCTCCATCCTGAGAAGGGAAGCCTCCAGCTGCTCGATCTGCGTCGCCCTGAATATTGAATCCTGCAGATGACTTTGCATGGTGAGGACGCGGCGCTTCGCCAGGTACTCGTATTCGTCGTTGCTCTCATCAAATTCACGGCCGGAGATGAGGTTCTTTTCAAGCAGCTGCCGGTTGCGCTCGTTCACCCGGGCAATCTTCCTTAACTGGTAGTACAGCTCCAGCAGCTCGGATTGGAGAGCCAGCCGGTTCTGTTCCATCGCCAACTGGGTATTCCGCAGATTGTTGCTCTGCTGGAACAGTTCCGCCTCCCGGTACATGATATCAAGCAGCAGGTTGGTATTGGAGAGTTGTAGGATCGGATCACCCTGGTTGACATAACTGCCCGCTTCCAGGAAGCGCTTCTCCACCCGCCCCCCTTCAATAGCATCCAGGTAAATGGTCTTGATGGGTACAATGGACCCGTTGATCGGAATGAACTCCTGGAACTCCCCGTAACGGACGGTGGAAATGGTAATCCGTTCTTGCGAGACAGTCACTTTGCTGGAGTTGTCCTTAAAGGCCAGGCTGTAGCCGGCCATGATCGTAATGACGGAGGCGGAGGCTATCCAGCCGATCCGCTTGGCCGTCCAGGTCTTCTTTTCGATAATTCGATCCATCTCACCCCTGAGACTGAAGGTCTCCTGAAAAAGTTGTCATTAAATAGATCCGTGATGGCCGGGAGCGACAGATCCTGGTACAGTGGGGAATAATCAAGCAGAGGATGCTTCAGAGGAGGCGAGAATTAAACCTTGGAAACGCAGAATGTGTCTCTAAGTGTGTATACCTGAATGTCTAATATGCTTTGAAGGCCTACAGCCCCTGGATAATCAGGGGCGAGAGCTCGAGTTACACTATATCACCCTCGTCGGAGTTCGGTGATACCAGCAAGTTAGCGAGCTTTTTCGTGGCCGAAATACCGGTGCTGCTCAGGCCGGATTCTAATGATAGTAAGTCCTTGCTGGCCGGAAATATATCTTATATCGGTTTCCGTGCCCTTAGACTAATGCCCTGGGTGCCATATTTCA
>SDBU01006137.1_pt1 | contig 14206 bp, 15 predicted proteins | sample 2277071 | NCBI WGS metagenome assembly SDBU01 (sample SAMN10397929, study PRJNA504765) | marine sediment metagenome | isolation source: marine sediment core GS08_GC12, 126 cmbsf | place: Arctic Ocean: Gakkel Ridge, Loki's castle | collected 2008
TATCTTCTATGATAATCCTGGCGACCCTATCTCTATCGTCGGGATGGATGAAGTCAAGAGGGTTGACCCCGATCGCAGCCTCTATGGAATCGAATCTGAACATCTCCGCCGCTTTGTCATTGGCGAGCACGAGTTTCATAGTTTCGGCATCGATGACGCCTATACCGTCAATTGTGCTCTCGAATAACACTCTATAGTTGTGCTCGCTTTGGCGCAAATCCTCCTCTACCCTTTTGCGTTCGGTGATGTCTCGTGTCACACCCAGAACCCCAACGGGCTGCCCGTCTTGATCGCGCAGGAAGGTTATTCTCATCTCGGTCCAGATTGTGGAGCCATCTTTGCAGGCCTGCTCCAGTTCCAGCATCCGCGACCGGAACCAACTCTTGCTCTCCGTTTTTTCTACGGCCAGCTCATCCTCAAAAGCCTTTAAAGCAACTTCAAGAGAAGCAGGAGTCAAAGCTTCTTCCATGCCCTGTGCCATCGCCTCGTCAACGGTGTAGCCTCGCAAACGCTCAACTGAGGGGCTGATATAGGTAAATCTCAGATCCATATCCATAGTCCAGATAACATCTTGCACGTTTTCGGCGAGCAGGCGGTAGTGTGCCCCGCTCTCTTGTAAGGCCTCTACCGCCTTCTTGTGCCGGGTGACATCGGTGAATACTGTTGCGAACTGCCCTTTGCGGGGGGAGAAAGCGGAGATGAGGAAGTGCATTTCTATTTGCGGGAAATAGGTTTCAAATGAGAGGGGTTCTCCTGAATCCGCCACCTTCGCATAGAGTTCCAAGTAAGGTGGTTTGCCTGTCCCATAGAGTTCCGATGCTTTGCTTCCTATGGCCTTTTCTCTGCTTAAGCCGAGAAGTGACTCATAGGCTGGGTTGACATATATGATTCTATAGTCTGCTGCTTGTCCTGATTCATCATAGATAATCTCATGAAGGCAAACGCCTTCGTTCATGGCGGAATATAGGGAGCGGAGGCGTTCCTCGTTTTCCCGAAATGGCTCTTCCATCTGCTTGAGTTCGGTGATATCACTGGCTATTATTCCCAACTCGCTTCCCACCTTGAATGCTTTGATGTTCAAGGTTCTGTTTCCAAACTTTGGGTGTACGATGATATTATCAGCAGAGAACGGCTCCCCGGATTTGATAACATTCAGATACCTGTCGTATCTTCCGGTTTCTTTGATGTCGGGCACAACATCCAGGACATTCTTCCCAACCACATCTTCTTCCGAGAGGTTGAACAGCTTTTGCGTGGCGGGGTTTATACTCACAAAGTTAAGGTTCTCGTCGATCACGATGAAAGCGTCCACGGATGCGTCCGCGAAAGCGCTCAACCTGTCCAGCAGCGTTATTGCTGGTTGAACAGTGTTTGGGCGCGTTTTACCTCGCGTCGGCTTATTTCTTTTCGCCATGTCTTGTTTCCTTTGCATCTGTAGGGGGCATAATCTGTTGCAGCATACTACATAAACATTAACGCACGTTCTGGGGAGAGGACAATAGTTCTATCTGGTAGTTGGCAGTAGGAAAATAGTCCGATAGAGAGTCAGTGGGAATAGTACAGCTGCCTTGAGAAAGCTGAACCTATTCACGACATTGCACGATCTCCATCATATGCAGTCTGAGGCACGTTATGCGGGCCTTTGGATAGCTCATCTTGTTGATGTGGCATATCCCATAAGTTTGTAGGCCAGTTTGGCAGCGAGGAAGGCACATGCGTTCGGCCCCTCATGAGGGCAGAGTTCCATGATGTCAAAGCCAACGATTTGTTTGCTATCGGCTACCGCACGCAGCAACTCCAGCACTTGTTGCCAGCCTAAACCCCCAGGTTCAGGAGTGCCCACCGCTGACATGATTGAGGGATCGAGTACATCTAGGTCGATCGAGATATACACCTGAGGTGAAAGGGTGGAGGAAACCCGGGCTACAAAGTCTGAACCGGTTGAGGCTTCAGCATAAAAGGGCTTGATTTTGCGTTGACTCAGAAACTCGTGTTCCTCCCGACTGAGGCTACGAATGCCCACGTGGACGACGGAGCAAATCTCCCAAACTCGGCGCATTACGCAGGCGTGGCTGTATTTCGTTCCCTGATATTGATCGCGCAGGTCGGCGTGAGCATCCAAGTGTAACACGGAGAGTTCGGGGTACCTTTCCCGATGGGCTTTAACTGTGCCCAGAGTAAGGGAATGCTCGCCGCCCAACATCGCCAGGAGTTTGCCTTTATCAAGCAAGTCACTCGTTATTTGATAAACCCGTTCCATCATCGGCTCGGGCCCGCTCATCAGGGGCTGGACTTCGGAGAGGGTATAAATGCCTACCTCGCTGATTTCTCGGTCTAGCTCAATGTCATAAAGCTCTAAGAATCGTGAGGCATCGATGATTGCTTGGGGCCCTTCCCTGGTGCCGCTTTTGTACTCAGTGGTGCTGTCGTAGGGTACAGGTAAAACTGCCACCTTTGCTTGATCGAAGGTGGTAGTGAGAGGAGATATACCACCGAAAGACCTTGGGGGGAGAAAAAACTCATCGCTCACTTCATCCATCCTGGCTAGTGAGACGACTTACTTTCTATTCACGGAGGCTGACAGCGAAGATGGCTGTTGATTGTTGTAGTATTCCAGCCCCCGACTGAGAATATAGCTCCTGATTTCGGCCAAACCAAATTGTTGCTGAAGGTCTCTTATGGTTTGCTCGGCGTCAAACTCTTTACAGGAGAAGATATCGATATTGATGTAGGAACGCTCGGGGAAGGTGTGGATGCTGATATGGCTCTCCGCGATGAGGACAAAACCGGAAACACCCCAATCCTCGGGTTTGGAGCCGATGTATTTGGAAACCTGTGGGGGAGAGATCTTTGTCATCCCAATCTGCGAGGGATAAGCATCGAGGAGTTGGTAGATGAAGTCTACGTCCTGCATTTTCTGGGCATTGCCACTGTAGCCATCGATGATCAGGTGCATTGTTCCCACCCCCTTCCAGTAGTTGAGGCACAAAAAAGACCACCCCCCGCTTGGGTGGTGGTCAAATACACTTGGCCACTTCTGGCTTACAGCACCTAGTGCTCAGCTGTAGTATGATCCAGAAGTTTCCCCTCGTACCATCTATCCAGATCGTCTTTCCTGATGCGGTACGATTTTCCAATCTTTGCCGCAGGAAGCCTTCGGTCGCGGCACCACCTTTGCGCGGTGACTTTGCTGATTCTAAGTATCCTGGTTATATCATCTACCGACGATAACTCAGTTTCCATAATGTGAAGTCCACATCACCCCTTCCACTGACCTGAGAAGGTCAGCGAAAGAAAGTATAACATATCTTGGATACTAGTGCAATACTTTAGGGGACTTTTGCGTCCAACAGGATAAAAAAGATATCTATTGTGGCTTTTTACTGCTGGGGAATTCGATTTCTGAGAGAGGCAGTTCCAAGCGGGCTTCGCTCTCGAGCTGGACGATAACGGTCTCCTTGAGAGGGTTACACCCGATCACTTTGGCCTCACCGACTTTGGTGGTGATATTCTTCCCCGTCGTGGGTAGCTTCTGCTTCATAACGCGGTATTGCTCGTTTTCGTAGGCCAGGCAGCAAAGCAGCCGGCCGCAGACACCGGAGATATTTGCTGGGTTGAGAGGCAGGTCCTGCTCTCTGGCCATTTTCATAGAGATGGGTTCAAACTTGGACAGGCGGCTTGCGCAACATAGGGTACATCCACATCTGCCCATGCCGCCGATTAACTTAGCAGCATCGCGAGCACCTACCTGGCGTAGTTCGACGCGGGTTTTTAATGTGCTGGAGAGCTCGCGTAACAGATTACGGAAGTCAACCCTCTTTTCGGATTTGAAGTACACGGTGAGGTGGCTACCGTCCAGGTTGTACTCTGCGGCCAGAGGGCTCATCGGGAGTTGGTACTTTGCCACCAGTTCCTCGCACTTAGTCAGCGCCTTGCCTTCCTCTTCTTTCCTTTCCGCCACTCGCTCCAGGTCATCGGGCTGCGCTTGGCGCAGGACGGGCTTCAGGGGTTCGCCTGCCTCGTCAGGAGCAACCTCCTTTGGGGCCAGCACGACCGCACCAACTGCCAGACCACGAACGGTCTCGACAACTACGTTATCGCCGATCTTGAGCTCGATATCCGATGGGTCGAAGTAATATATCTGCGCTGCTCGTTTGAACCGAACGCCTACAATCTCAGTCATCTCAGCGAATCTAAGCGCTGGGGCGCTTTATCCTTTCTTCCTCTCTATTCGGGATGCTCAGCATTAAAACTTCCAGCACAAGGCGTGGATTTGCGTTCTGCTCCAGTTGCTCTAGCGCTGCTCTTATGGCTTCGATGAAGTGCCTGATCTCGGCAACGTTGTAACCCTCCGAGTGTTGAACGAGTGTCTCCTCTTGATCTACGTTTGTGATAAACTCTGCGCATCCTTCCTTGACCAGCAGGAGGTCTCGCCACCAATCCAGCCATAGTCTGAGTACTTCCTCGACTGAGTCACGGTTCTTGTTGAATTGTGCCGCTAGCTTGGTAGCGAAATCGAATCGCTTGTCAAGGCTGGTGGTGACAAGTTCTTGAAGTTCGTTTAACCTCAGAGAGCGTTCCTGTGGAAGCCTCTCATTTAGTGAGGCCGAGATTGCCCAGCCGATGCCCCCGCGGCAAAGCCTGCTGAAAGCCTTGGCCTTATCGGGTTCTATTTGCCGGTGTTCGACTAGCTCCTGTTCTATGGTATTTGCGGGAACCGGGAGAAGTTCAACCCGCTGGCATCTGGAAACAATCGTGGGCAACAACCTGGCATCATTCGCTGCAAGCAGGATGATGAGAACCTCGGGCGGTGGCTCCTCGAGGGTTTTGAGCAAGCAGTTGGCAGATTCTTCGTTCAGATGTTCGGCACTATCGATGATAAAGACGCGGTGCTTTCCCTCGTAAGGTCGCAGTCCGGCAGCCTGTTGTAGCTCCCTTATCTGCCCAATGCTGATCTCTTTCTTGGGGCCAGCTTCGCCGGAGCCAGTGTCCGGCAAGCGCCCGATTATCTGAACATCGGCATGCTTTCCGGCGGCAATGCGGAGGCAAGACCTGCATTGCCCACACGGTTCCATTCCTTGTTCACAGTTCAATGCCTGTGCCAGATTTATGGCTAGGGTTGCCTTGCCCACGTGGGGCTGTCCCACAAACAGATAGGCATGAGCCAGACGACCGCTCTCAAGGCTGTGCCTCAACAACTCCACGGCCTTGGGCTGACCGATAACATTCCACATTCCGCATTGCCTTTGCTAACCCGATGATGGCCCTTTATCCGTCTCCATATACATCAATGCCGTCGCTGCCATCTGGTCTTTTTTAACATCTTGCGGTGTTTGTGCTTCCTCATCTTCTTACGCCTCTTCTTGACGACTGAACTCATAATCTTACCTCTGCTATTACAAATCGGCTTGCTTACATCTACTTCTTGCCGTATTTGCCTTGAAATACGATGTCGACAAGGTCTTTTCTCGGAATCGCTCCAGGCGTCTCATCGGGATAACCCAGGGGGGTCATGTCCACAACTGCAACGCCTTCGGGTACTTCCAGGATACTGGCTACGTCTTTGGCCTCGAACAGGCCCACGTGTACTGTACCCAAGCCCATGGCATGTGCCGCCAGGGTTAAGTTCTGCATTGCCAGTGCTACGTCAAACATGAACCAGTCGCCCTTGTCCGTCGCTGGCTCCCCTTTGTAGTAGCCCGACTTACCGAGTTCGGCGCAGGACACGATAACAGCCGGAGCCTCCCGTATAGCCGCCGCCGCTGGGTTCTCTACGCCGTGGGCGAGTCGTTTCAAGGCGCCCGCAAGTTCCCTCTTGGTCTCGGGGTCTCTAACTACTATGAACTGCCAGCACTGGGTATTTGACCAGGATGGAGCCCATCTGGCAGCCTCCAGGACTGTGTTAACGGCTTCGTCGGGTACCGGGTCAGGCTTGTATTTACGAATACTTCTTCTTCCCTTTATGGCCTGCATTACGTCCATGGCCACTCCTTCATTACTGGATGCCCACTAGGGGTGTCTTGCCGGATTGTTCTCCGACTTCTGTTTGGGGCTGCCAGTTGCTTTCTTTGACGATACCCGCAAGCTCATATTGTGCCTTACTTGACTACATGTGTCAAGGCGAGTGTGTGCGATTTGGGCCAAGGCTATTTACAATTGGGGAAAATTCGGTTATAATCGCAATTCAATAATCGAGAGCAGGTGACCAGGCGTTGGCACGCTCTCGGTCTTTTTTAATTGGTTGGAGGAGATGGTGCAGAAGGAAACCTTTCTCACGCCTGAGGGGCTGGAGAAGCTGAAGGCGGAACTGGAACATCTACAGTCTGTGCGGCGTCCGCAGGTTGCTGAGCAGATTCATAGGGCAAAAGAGCTCGGCGGCACTGTTGACAACGCTGAATATGATGATGCCAAGAACGAGCAGGCCTTTGTCGAGGGGCGGATTCTCACCCTGGAAAGCATGATTAAGAGTGCTACCTTGATTGAGGAGGGAAAGTCTCCTTCGAAATGGGTTAAGCTTGGCTCGAAGGTCACGGTTCGCAACCAAGACGGGGAAGACGAACACTATACTATTGTTGGCAGTGTTGAGGCCGGTCCCAGCGAAGGAAAGATCTCCAACGAATCACCGGTGGGCAGCGCCCTGTTGGGCAAGAAGGTGGGTGCTGAGGTTGAGGCTCAAGTCCCAGGAGGCACGCTCAAACTAAAGGTGGTCGCAATAGAATAAATGCAGTGAAAAGGAAACCGTTGCCCATTGTGCTCAGGCTCGTGAGATGGCGGATAGGAAAGAAGAGATAACCCAACAGCGCCTGGCCAAGCTCAGCAGGATTCGCAGCCGCAACATTGACCCCTACCCCCACCGCTACCATCGCACTCACACCATCCAGGATGCGGTATCGCTTTTCGAAGAGCAGGAAAGAGATAACGCGCAAAGCCCCGAAGTATGCGTTGCCGGTCGTATCACTGCCCAACGATCTATGGGGAAGGCATCCTTCCTTGATGTCAGAGATGGCTCGGGCAAGATCCAAGCATATTTCCGCAAGGACCGCCTCGGAGAAGAGAAATATCAGCTACTCCATGATTTCGACATCGGTGACATCATCGGGATGAGTGGCAAGCTTTTCAGGACGCGTAGCGGTGAGGTTACTGTTGGAGCTTCTGATTTTGTCATGCTCTGCAAGTCGCTTCAGTCGTTGCCCGAGAAGTGGCATGGGCTAACGGACGTGGAGAAGCGCTATCGACAGAGATATCTGGACCTCATCTCCAGCGAGGAGGTTAGACGCATATTCGTCATACGCAGCCGCGTCATCGCGGCTATACGGCGCTTTCTTGATGGGCGAGGGTTCATTGAGGTGGAAACGCCGGTGTTGTTGCCCGTGGCCGCTGGTGCGATGGCCCGCCCCTTCTCCACTCATCATCATACCCTGGAGCAAGACCTTTACCTGCGCATTGCCACTGAGCTCTATCTCAAGCGCCTGATTATCGGCGGACTGGACAAGGTGTACGAGATCGGGCGTATCTTCCGCAATGAAGGTATCTCTATCAAGCACAATCCTGAATTCACCATGCTCGAGAGCTATGAGGCCTACGCCGACTACAACGATGTCATGGAAATGGTGGAGCAGATGGTGTGCCATGTTGCTCAGGAAGTTCTGGGAAGCCATGAAGTCACTTTCGGAGAGGATACCATCGATCTTTCTCCTCCCTGGCGCAGGGTCAACCTTCGGGATGAGTTGCTTGAGAAGTGTGGTTTTGATTTCCTCGACCAGAGATACCGCGATCTCTCGTCACTGCGGGAAATGGCCAAGGGATTGGGAGTAGAGGTGGAGGACGCCATGAGTTGGGGTCGGCTCGTCGATAAGCTATTCTCCACATTCCTGGAGCCTAACTTCATTCAGCCTACTTTCGTTCTCGACTACCCAATTGAGATATCTCCTCTGGCCAAGGCCAAGCCTGATGACCCGCGGCTGGTGGAGAGGTTCGAGTGTTTTATCGGGGGATTTGAGGTTGCCAATGCCTTCACCGAACTCAATGATCCCGTAGAGCAGAGGAAACGGTTCGAGGAGCAGGAACAACTACGCAGCCTGATGGGTGACGAGGAAGTGGAGAGGATGGATGAAGAGTTTCTGGTTGCGTTGGAGCACGGCATGCCGCCCGCGGGGGGGTTGGGAGTAGGCATTGACCGGCTGGTGATGGTCCTGACCAACCAGCACTCGATAAGAGAGGTTATCCTGTTCCCGCAGTTGAGAACTAAAGAGAAGTAGAGATAATGCTCAGCCTTCAACTCATCCGCCAAAACCCCGACCTCGTTCGGGATTCGCTGGTCAAGCGCGGCGAAGCTGCTACCCTCGATGAGATCATCGGTCTTGATGAGGAGAGGCGGCGGCTCATCCAGGAGGTGGAAAGTCTTCGGGCAAGACGAAAGCAGGCCAGCAAGGAGATTGGCCAGATGAAGGACAAGCCCGAGGAATTACGTTCTGAGATGAGGGATATAGGAGAGCAAATCAAGTCTCTGGACTATGAGATTAGCCACAACGAAGAAGAGTTGAACGACCTCCTGCTCCGATTGCCCAACCTTGTGCACCCTACGGTCCCCGTCGGCGTGGACGAGAGCGGTAACGTTGTGGTGCGAAGTTGGGGTGAGGCTCGTAGATTCGATTATGCCCCCCTGCCCCACTGGGATATCGGGACGAACCTGGGCATCATAGATTTCGAACGGGGAGTGAAGATATCGGGGAGTCGCTTCTATGTACTCAGGGGTCTGGGGGCCAAGCTTCAAAGGGCGCTCATCGCCTTTATGCTCGATCTCCACATAAGTGAGCATGGTTATACCGAGGTCTATCCTCCGTTTGTGGTGAAGCAGGAGTGCATGTTGGGGTCAGGAAACTTGCCTAAATTCGCCGACAACCTCTATCACGACGCGGAGGATGATTTGTGGCTGGTGCCCACTGCTGAGGTGCCGGTGACCAATCTGCACCGCGATGAAATCCTGGAGCCGGGCACCTTGCCTTTTTATTATGTCGCCTACACCGCCTGCTTCCGTCGCGAGAGTATGTCGGCGGGCAAGGATACCAGGGGGATCAAGAGAGGACATCAATTCGATAAAGTGGAGATCTACAAGTTTGTCGAGCCCGATAGTTCGGATGAGGAATTGGAGAGGATGGTGGGGCATGCCGAGGAGGTTTGCCAAAAGCTGGGACTTCCCTATCGGGTGCTCCAGCTTTGCAGCGGCGACTTGGGTTTTGCCTCTACCAAATCATACGATATCGAGATGTGGGCGCCCGGCTGTGGTGAGTGGCTGGAGGTGAGTTCCTGTAGCAATTGTAGCGATTTTCAGGCTCGCAGGGCCAATATCCGCTACCGACCTCAGTTAGGGGAAAAGCCGCGGTTTGTCCACACCCTGAACGGCTCCGGACTGGCTTTGCCCCGTGTCCTGATCTCCGTCCTGGAGAACTACCAGCAGCCCGATGGCACCGTGGCCATCCCCGAAGCGCTGCGCCCTTTTATGGGCGTAGAGGCCATTAAATAACGATCTATTTAATGGCTTGCTCCTTGTGCGATGTTATCATCCACAGCGAGTGGGGGCAGGTCAGTGCAAGCACGGTCTTCGAAGATATGGCCTTCGGCCTAGGCTTGTCTCTGTTGGTTTACTGCCAGGAGGGAGGTCAGCGCAGCGATGCCTGCAATTACTGCGCCTGATATGAAGGCCCAGCGCAAACCGGTGAGAAACTCCTGAATGTCAGCCGGGCTGAAGGAACCTGGATGCCCGGACAGAGCGATGGGAGCTACATTGTAAAGTACCGCACCGGCAACAGCTATTCCCAGTACCATGCCCACATTACGCATAGCTGCCAGTATCCCCGAGGAGATACCCAGGTGCCATGGGGGAACGCTCCCCATTACGGCGCTGTTGTTCGGGCTTTGGAACATGCCCATTCCCGCGCCAACTATACATATGCGCCAGATGACATCAAAGGCGTCTGAGGATTCCTGCAACCCACTCAGGAAGTATAGGCCCAAGGCACTGATGATCATACCGCAAACGGCCAATCCCCTTGTGCCGATACGATCGGAGAGCGCACCGCTCAGAGGCGCTACGAACAAGGTAGCTATGGGGGAAACGGCCATTACTAGTCCCACCTTGAGAATGCTGTAGTGCAGTGCGAAGGCCAGATAAAAGGGCGTCAGGAAGATCAGCGCAGACAGTGACATGAAGCTGAGAAGAGCGCTCAAACTGGCGAAGCTGAATCGGCGGTTGGTGAACAGTGCCAGGTTGAGCATGGGCTGTGCGTTTCTTCTCTCTATCCAGATAAATACCGCTCCAGACCCCAGCGCGACTATCAGCAAGCCGATGCCCGCGGGCGATAGCCATCCCCAGTCCTCGCCCCTATTAGCGTAGAGAAGGATGGTGGTCAGAAAGACAAAAACAGTCGCAGCCCCAGCAAAATCAAGGCGCTGTCCGGGATTCGTGCTGCCACGGGGTATAATGTGGTAACCCCAAAGCAACGCCGCGATTCCGATGGGGACATTGATGAAGAAGACATAGCGCCAGCTAAGGTATTCGGCGATTAGTCCGCCAAGAGTAGGGCCAAGACCCAGGCCCACTGCTATGCTAATAGCATATATGCCCATAGCCTTACCCCGCTCGGCGGGAGGGAAGGCTGCGGTTACAATGGCGAAGCCTACGGCCATCATCATGCCCGCTGCGAACCCCTGCACCGCTCTGAATGCGATGAGCATCCATATGCTCTGCGAAAGACCGCATAGAATCGAGGCCACTGTGAAAGCAGCCAGTCCGTAGAGGAAAATCCTCTTGTAGCCAACCATGTCCCCCAGTCGGCCATACAGCAGGATGAGGCAGCTAATGGTCAGCAGGTAGACTGTCGGCACCCATTGGGCTATCGAGATCTCGGTTTTGAAGAACCTGGTTATGTCGGGGAGGACGGTGTTGACTATGCTTCCGTCCAGAGGCCCCATGAAGCTACCCAGCATTACCGCTGTTAGGATCAGCCACTTAGCTTCATGCCCTTTGGCTGTTGCTGATGGACCAGGGTTGGTCAAATGCACCTCAAGTCATGTTTGATTTGTCTTAGCTGGTGGCTCCGATTGATTCGGAGGAAGTATCTGTTCCACGTTAAATGTGCTGCAAGGTCAAGCTTGGTAAGGCCACCGGCATTATAGCTTGGCACTGATGGTTGGTCAAATGTCCCTGTTGAACGAGGATTCGCCGTCAGTTGGGGTGAGTAGTGGGGGTTAAAATCGCCTGGGGGATATGCACCTAAAGCTCTGGTCTTCGCTTCAGGGTTTCGACCATACTTAGAGGGGTGGCAGAGGGCTTTTCCGCTTCGTACATTGTTACCACTCTCCCCAAGCCGCCGAACTCATCGCGTATGGCAGCGAGCACCTCAGGGGATAAGGGCTTTACAGCGCAGGGTCGCAGCGGGGTATTGATCTGCACCTCGTCGGGCGATAGTTCCCTGGCTATTCGTGCCATCTCCGGAGCGCAGTCCCTGTTCGCCTCAACAAACATCATTTGAAGCGCCAGCTTGCCGTTATACTCTGCCTTGAAGCGCCTGATACCCTGGAGTATCTCGTCCAGAGTATACATGCAGAAGGGCCTATTGACTGCCTGAAATCTCTGCTCGTCCGGTGCATCGAGCTTCGCTACCACTACGTCAGCGAGTGCAAGCTCGTGGCGCACGGCTTTCCTGGGCATAAACGAGGAATTGGTAAGCACCGCCACCGGCAGCTTCAGAGTTGATTTGACCATCTCTATCGCCTTGCCTAGATTGCTGGCCAGGGTCGGCTCGCCTGTGCCGGAGAAAGTAGCATAATCGGCAGGCACATCCTTCACTTTTTCCAGTTCCTCCGCCAAATCAGCCAGTGTTACGAATTCCCTTCGTTCAACCAGAGGGTGGACGGTCTTCCCCAACTGGCAATAGATGCAGTTGAAGGAGCAGGTACTGCCTTCGGTGGATAACATATCAATGCCCAGCGAGCGACCCAACCGCCAGGATGAGACAGGGCCATAGATAATAGAGCTCATCTTGAACTACTTCTCCACCTTCATTTCGTACCTGGGTTTTCCGTCTTCCAGGTACAATATGAACCTGACAGTTTTCCCTTCTATCAGGTGCTTTTCACTTCCCCTTCTCAGTTCTCTGAAATCCGTCAATTCCAAAAACGCCCTGAGGAGTTCTATCTTCTCTTCGAGCTCCTCATCCTCCTCTCCCCTCTGCATGTACTGATTGGCGGCCTTCGAGAACTCCTGCCTCGCTGTGGTTTCTATACAGTGGGCGAGGGTTGGGGTGAGTTCGATACTTACCATTGAGCCCCCAAGGTCGGAATTCCCCTCTTAATCTGCGGATTTACCAGCCAGGATCACTGTAAAGCCAGCTTCGGGAGAGTAGCCCTGACGAGGTGACTCCGTTTGCTGTACCTCACTTGGTCTCTGATATAGCGTTGAGAGGACGTTATCGATCGAGAATCCTGTTTGCTCCAGCAGCCTTTTTACATCCGTATAGCTGTAGAAGCTAGCGTATTTGTAGAAACGATGTCCTTCCCCTTTCTTCAGTTGGTAGTATTGCCCCCAGGGACTTTCACGCAGCACCAGGCCCAACATTAACCTCCCGCCACTTCCCAGGAGACGGCTGGCCTCTGCTAGAACCTTCGATGGTGAGTCAACGAAGCACAGGGTAACGATGATGAATACTGTTCCGAAGGCGCTATCCTTGAAAGGAGTATTCTCCACTTCAGACAGAAGCACATCTATGCCTCGAATCCTCGCCATATTGAGAAGCTTAATCGAGGGGTCAATCCCAGTCTCTATTGCCAATACCTGGGCAAAGCGGCCGCTGCCTATACCGATCTCCAGCCACGGTTTCGGAAGCAGTGGCAGGACTTCCTTGAGGGCCTGGACCTCTATGGCAAAGGTAAGCTTGCCCTCCTCCTCAAACCAGGCGTCATAAGCCGAAGCAAGAAAATCAAAGTCTAAAATGCCATCACTCATCGAGGGAACTGCATTGAACTAGCTAAGTTCAGCCTCTTCTACGATAGCTGGCACGAGTGCGCCCCAACCCAGTGGCATAATATGAACCCCCTGACAGAACGGTTTCACTTGTCGGATGATTCGTGCTGAGATTTCCACTGCCTTCTTCTTACGGTCTTCCTTACTCGTCTCGGCCATCTCGTTGATAATGCTATCGGGAACCATTATCCCGGCAACATTCGCGTTCATAAAGCGGGCCATTGCGACACTCTTGAGCAGCACTATTCCTGCTATAATCGGCACATTTAACCCCTGTGATTTGTTCATAAACTGCTCAAACCCCTTAGAATCATAAATGGCCTGAGTCTGGAAGAATTTGGCTCCTGCTTGGATCTTTTTTTTCCATTTTGATAATCTGAGGCTCGAGGGGATCTGCAGCCGGTGTCACAACTGCTCCTGCAAACAAATCGGGCTTGCTATCCAGGTCATGACCAGCCATATCCTGCCCCTTGTTGAGAGTGCTGGCTGCTTTGAGCAACTGCACCGAATCAAGATCGTATACAGGTTTCGCGTCACTATCATCGCCTAGGACAGGGTGGTCTCCGGTGAGGCAGAGTACATTTCTAATTCCTAAAGACCATGCGCTGAGCAGGTCGGATTGCAACGCAAGTCTATTACGGTCGCGGCATGTAAGTTGATAAACTGGCTCTAACCCTCGCTGGACAAGCCTGGCGCAAACGGCCATCGAGCCAATCCGCATGACTGCACTCTGGAGATCGGTGACATTGATGGCAACAACTTTATTACGTAGCTTCTCTGCGTCTTCCAAACATGGCTCCAAATCGACGCCTTTCGGCGGACCGATCTCTCCAGTGACCACGAATTTACCGTCTTCAAGTGTTTGTTGTAGCTTGCTCATCCGCTACTCCTCTCTCAAAATCAACTGTGTTTAGTCATAGTTAAGAACTTTGTGTTCGCCAGCCAGAGATACAAAAGTTGCCTCTCCGTCTCCAAGGGTGAGACTCCGAGGGCGGCTCCACTTGGAATGCCTTTTAGGCGCTATGTATTCCTTCATTTCGTCGAGGCGTCCCAGCGCTCTAAGTCGATCGTAGATGAGCTGCCACCCACAATCACGGGTTCTGTTCACCTCGCACTTCCCATCTTTAACTCCCCCGCAAGGCCCGTTAAGCAGGCTTTTAGCGCAGAGCGTGACAGGACACAGTC
>SDBU01006138.1_pt1 | contig 14203 bp, 33 predicted proteins | sample 2277071 | NCBI WGS metagenome assembly SDBU01 (sample SAMN10397929, study PRJNA504765) | marine sediment metagenome | isolation source: marine sediment core GS08_GC12, 126 cmbsf | place: Arctic Ocean: Gakkel Ridge, Loki's castle | collected 2008
GATTTAAAACAGGCTATTGATGATGCTGATAGTTGCCAGTGTTTTCGATTAGCCATTAGTTTTCCTTTCAACGAGGGTCATATACATATAATTTATGGTCATTAGGCACGGCCCTAAAATAATCCTGAGAATTCATGCCAGTATACTTATTCAAAAGTTTAACTATAAGTTTGGCAAAGAATTCATTTACATTTTCTGCGATTAACCCGTCTGATATGCAGTCCTGGTCAAAATTATCTACACGTATTATTTTCATTTTTTATAAGTCTCCGAGATTTCACCTTCCGCAGCCAACGGCAGCCCATCGGCCCATTTAGGTCCGCTACTTACTATGTTCATCAAAGTTTTCAAATTGTCTTCAGCGTATATATTTGATGATACTGCTAAAATTTCATCATATATATGTAAGACAACTGGCAAACCAAATTCTTCTGCTTTCAGTATCCAATGTACGAGTAAGTCACGAGCTACAGCTTGCACTATGTTTTCAGTAAGAGAACCACCCCATAAAGGACCATGATGATATTTTAGTTGATTGTCATAATCATATTGATTCATTTTCTTTTTGATAACGGCGTGGGGATAATACAATACGCGACCAGAAGGTAGCTGGACATTTACGGTTCCCCCGTTGTTCCAGAACGTCAGCAAATCCCCTGGACCTACTGTACTACCTTCAGGTGCGTACCGCATCACTTCGTGGGGGTATTTTACAACCAATCGAAAACATTTCTCACACATTTTCCAAAACTTCGGTATCATGGAGTAGGTGTTCCGATATCCGTAGATAAGTTTCTCCACAAACTTACGGTCATATTGTCCATTGTCAAACATGGGGCGTAGCCCAGGATTTTGAAGACAGTTATTATAAAATTTGTTTACCCCCATGCCAAATCCTGCACCAAGCACAGTGTCTTTAGCAAACCCACGACGTATAGTAAATAATTTAGCAAGTGGTGGAGGATCGGTCTTTCTGGCTTTTCTTAATCTCGCAGCAAATAATTTGCTACCAAACTCACTGTAGATGTCCCGATCCTCCTCAAATGCTTTCACCATATCTTGTTGACCAGCAAGCCAACTTAAAATCCTGGCTTCTATTTGACAAGCGTCCACTATTATAAGAACATTTTTCATAATTTCATACTTTTTGCAAATAAGTTTTTGCAGACGTTAAAACAGTAGGACTATTACTAAAAAGCCCTATTGCAAGATTACATTTGCAGCACAACAAGCCCCTTATTTTTTTAGTGTCGTGGTCGTGGTCAACACATAGTTTATTAAGTTCAATGTAAAAACCACAAATAGCACAACGGCCACACTGAAGGGCATATAATATTTGTTTTTGTTTGAGAGTCAAGCCATAAGCTCGTTTTAATTTACTATTTCTTTGCCTATCTTTATTCTTATGATGATATACTCTCGCACGAGCATTATATACTTTTCTATTTTTATGTCTAAATTCCTTTTGCACTAATAAAATACACGATTTACATTGAGAAGAATGTTTATCTTTGTGGGACTTATGCTTATAAAACTCCCTTATAGATTTTTCTCCCCCGCACCTTGTACAAATCTTCGTAAGGCTCATGTTTTTCCTATACACATAATAGCTGTCTCATTTTGGTTATCAGCGGATTAGTACCTTGACCAGCCCTACCAGCACCGCCTAAATTAAGCAGGTTAATGCCGCCACCCCCGCTCCATCTTCCAGTGTGGCAGCCGTAGTAATTAAGAGGTACTGGCATTCTACCTCCACAAGCTGTAGCGAGCGATTTCATTGCGGCAATACGCTTGAGGTGAAGTGGCCAGGACTTCACTGCTTTTCTTGCTTCCATTAGTTCGCGTACTTCGTCTTTGGAGTGAGCAAGTAACATCAGGCAACCTTCATCCGTTTTAGCTAACGCAGGCCCGACACCTGGCGACCCAAGTAAAGCTGCCATCTTTTCGCCCGGACGTTTGGCCGCTTTTACGGGGATGTTTTCACCAATAGGCAATACGCCTTGTAATGCTTTTACGAATGAAAGGTTGCCCGATATCTCATCTTTTGTCAAGCCAACTTTTTCACAGGCTTCGTCGATATACACCTGCATATCAACAGCTATGCTATCAGCCAGTTGAAAGTCGAATTTTAGTTTTGGCTTGAGGTATAAATCTAATGTATGCCGAGCTATGACTAATTCCTGTTCTTGATTGGTTAAATATGGCAACAGGATTTCAAATAATTTATATTCCAATTCGCAGTCAAGATTGCAATAAGATTCCATTGCTGCCCGCTGTTCTTCTGTCATATCTTTCAGGTGCAGCCCCAAGAAACTCATCGTGTCGCCTTTAGCTTGAAATTTGTGCCGCTTTGCCATGTCTTTTAGACTATGAGATCGGCGGCTATCAAAGTGTGCGTCTAAATGTTTGAGGTCAATGATATATTTTGGGCTGATGTTGTATTTTTCCTGGAGAATTAGTGCATCAAAGGGGGCATTTTGCATCACGATAGTAATGTTTTCAAGGTGCTGACCATGCATTTTTTGAAATGTTTCAAAATACTTATTAAGTTCGTCACCCCAAACAAATTGTCCCAATCCATGAATACTGAACTTAAACCCGCAGCCGATGGTTTGGTATCTTTCGTCAGTAACATAGGCCCAAGTATTCATTTTGGAAAGAGAATATTCTTTGCCAAAATAAGTCTCGAAATCTATGATAACGAAATCCGTTGGGTAGCCAGCAATTTCTAAGATTTGTTTAGTTGTCATATTTTTTCCTCATATACCCACCATGCAGGCCCGCTCCACCCACCCCCCACAACTCTATGACTAACACGTTTTATCCTTTGCAGCCACACCCACCGTCCCGTAACTAATTGCACAGGATGCCAAGCATACCAATTGTCATTCTTACGGTTTTTTATTATCTTTTTTTCTTGGTAACTTTTTCCCCAAATCATATTATGCCCCTTATACGATAGCCGATTTCGGGTTTGCCAAATACTTCAATATACTGCCATGATTCAAGTAATTCATCTAATTCAACTAACAGTAATTCAACTTGCCCAGGACTTTCTTCATTACACATCCACCATATCATAACTAAATGGCGTATCATAACCAACAAGCAGGCTATCTTATCGGAAAATCGGCTTACTCTCCCGGCCTTTTGGAGGTCGCCACACGGTAAACATCCTGGGTCTTCGATAGACGGGGCTTTTAAGTTGTCTCTAAATTTTAACACCCGTAATCTATCACAAGGATTAGCTACTATATTACTTGCTGTAAACAGTGTGCATTTAATCCAAGCTCCGTAATACTTTCGCAGTCGGTAAGTTTCGTGGTTGCCAAAGCTAATCCCGCGTGGCATTACTGTCCCCATTTCTTGTATGCTATTATATTAAGCACTGCTAACGGTACTGCTTCAAAAAGCAACCCATAAAGTCCAGTTTCGATAGCTACTATCCCCCACAGCAATCCTGCGGTAAGGAAGAACAAAAAACAACATCGTTTTTTATTGCCGACAAGATATACGCCGGTTAAATTAAAACAAGCAGCTATGTAACTAAGAATCTGGCTCACGCGTCCTCCCTGAATTTTTCGCATAAATCATACTGATGATGATTTGATGAATCTAACCGGCAAACAACCGAATAATTTTCTCCAGTCAGCAAACCGTCTACACATCGACCACAAGCTCCCAGCGTTTTTACTTTGTCAGGATCAAGTTTACACAGGGCTTTGTAAAATTCCCGGTAAGTTATTTCACCTTGAACTAATTGCCAACGTAAAGTCTCTTCTTCACGGCTAATCAGACATGAGCGACGTTGGCTACCTTTTCCAGCATCATCTGCCATCGTTTTCATGTCCAGCATATTCTTCACAACCACGGTATCTACAATAACCATGTCTCCTATTACACCAATCACGAGAGGGGCCATCATTAACTTTTCGATGCTTACAAACTACATGCCCAGCGATGTCATATTTTATCTTTTCATTTTCCATCGTGGTATCTTTCTCCTTTGCTCATTTTTTCCCGCTCTTAAAATTGCTTTTATGATAAAGTTCCCCAGGACTACAAGGCATTACTTCATAGTACGGGATGCCGTCAATAATAACAGCGGCCCCTAATACTGGTCTTTCAGTTACGTGTTTACCATAAGCAAATTGATACGCATCAACATCAATCCCGCACCCCGTATCTAATGCAAAATATCTATTCCTACCTACGGTCCTGATTTTTACACCGGCTCTACTATGACAATGCCCCATGACTACAGACATCATCTTTTTTTGCATAGTGGTCCAAGCAGGATTAACTCCACTTCTTGCAGTTCCATGAAGATAGCAAACATCATCTATTTCATGTTCATATTCCCACTTCCAATTCGGCGTATCCCAAACTTCACTATAGTTTCGTAAAAATTTTGATGGTATCCCCACTGATTGTGCCAGTCGCATGACTCGTTCATCGTGATTGCCAATTGTAATAAAGGCATCAGGAAAAGCAGTATACCATTTTTGCATGTAGTATTTCGTTAATTCAAATTCATCGCATGGCCCAGGGCACATCGGATTAGCAGCATGAAAACTAATGGCGTGATTATCAGCAACATCGCCAATAATTACAGTAGTATCACAATCCCAAGCATCACCTATGTCTTGACAAAAACGTATGTACCCCGGATGTACTACAGGATTATGTGGATCGCCGATTCCCAATACCTTTGCCATTTATATCCCCAATTTCTTCTTCAATTCGGCTGTAGTTTCGGCACTAAGTTCAATTGTTTTGCCATCGACAGTGAGAGTTGCAGTAGAATAAGGTGATAAGTCATTTGTGCCGCAGCTATCTATTTGATTCATTTGCGGCTCGCCTATGCCAGAATTACAATAGGCCGTTCTTGCTGGACTTTGACAAACAGGATATCGAGGACTGAAAGCAGTAAAAAGATTTTTATGCGGGATGAGTTCATAAATATAATCACCTTTATTACAAATAACACACACTCCACGTTTTTTATTCACGAGTACAAAATGGCTGTTATCTTCATCTATAAGTCTGATTTCTCCTGATACTGCTGCCTGATCTCTGTGACTTTTTGCAGTTACTCTTACAGGAACCCCAAACTTCCAACCGGTAAAATGCCCCATTTTATTTTCCATGTTATTTTCCTTTCTTTGTTCTTTCAATATCATCGAATAATAAGTACAAGGATCGAGCCAATACATTATATTAACTCTTTTCTGTACATGGCTTCAATCCAATCGGCTGCTTCTTCCGGCGTATGGAATATACAAACTGGTTTATTTGTAGCTACAGCATGATCGTGTTCTATTTTTCGTCCACCTTGTAACGTATCGCCGTCTGGTACATAAATAATGAGGCCATCACAACCGTCGATAATCTTACAATCAACGCTAAGTATTTCATCCTCTGATAAACAGCCACTATCATAAGCAATCTGCACAAACGTTTCATTCTTAGCCGGTACATAAAGCTCCAGCTTTGGAAATAGTCCCCTTAAAATATCGGCTACCCTGATGGCTTCAGCACAATTTTTGGCCTGCTCGCCGTGGCTTGCATTTGAGCCAGCATTACCCCTAATTTTATGACTAAAATAGAACTTCATTATCAATTACCCTCCATTGGAAAAATTTCGTCGGGGTAGAACCAACGTTCATTATCACCCAATAGTATTTTATGACCGCCAGCACTTCTTTCTATATAAGCCCCTATTCCATTGTTTTTTTCTACTGGCTGCTTAGTATAATCACCAGTATCATCCCGCAATACAATTTTTACTTTATCGCCAGCCTTGAATCGAGGCCCGTCAATTTCCAATACGTTGTAATCATCTGATGTTATCCCATAAGCTCCCGCCCAATCACTGGCTTTATTAGTAACTGCATTGACGCCAGTATTTTTTTTCTGTTCTCGAAGTAAAATAATTGCAAGCAAAGAATATACTGCATTATCCATAAGTGTATCTTCAACTGATTCATTCTTAACGAGTAGTGTCTTGCTCTTAACAAATTCCTCAATCCGGCTCCATTTATCTTGCAATCGAACCATGACGCCCATAAATGGGTCAAGCTCCAGCCGAGTACACGCCCGTAAATTTTTCAGGGGGTCCGATGTCCCGGCATAATCGTGATTTTTCCGGGAGTGTAATTCAGCCATCTGGTCAAGTAATTTGTAAAAATCAGGATGTCCATATTGTTTGTTTGCCTGTGGCATTTTCTTTTTCCTTATCTAATTTCATTTCTAACATCGGCGGACCAACAGCATGCCTTATATTTCTTACCACACCCGCATCGACATTGTTCATTTCTGCCGATTCGCCTATGTTGCCTGACAATAGGCTTATCAGGGGCCAATGAAACGTGTACAAGTTTCTCAAGTAAGTCTCTTAACCATTTTGGCTGCATTTTATTCCGATTCATGGCCTATCTTTGACGTTTAAGTGACTTGATTTTCATTTTACTGACGCTGATTGCATAAAGTTCAGAGTATTTTTCAGTACCAATTGATACTACATTTTGAGAATTTGCATAAACTTTGATTATCTTTAGTTTGTGCGGGTGGCCCATACTTGTTCTATATTTCAGATACTTTCTTGCAACCTTTCGTGTAAAGAAACAATGAAAAGCACCTCGAACGGGGAATTTTTCTTCTCTTGGGATATAGTCATGTGCAATTAGTTCACCTACATAAAATGAATAAGTTTCACTATGCATGGGTGAGGTCTCATGCCAAAGGCCTATGACATTATTTTTCTTTACAACTTTCCACAGAACAAGCCCACCATTTTTGACTGCAACATGATTATCATTTATTATACACATTTTAAAATTTCCTCACAATTTTACTATCCATCCAGGGTTCATAACGTAACATCTTCACGAGCCTACCACCAGTAGTACCCCGTTTTTCATTTACTGATCCAATAATTTGACTGATTCTGCTAAGACTCACTTGTAATTTGTTCGCCATATCTGCATTAACCCATTCAAATTCAAGTAATACCTTAACTTCAGCTTCCTGTTTCGTTAATATTGGAAATAACGACGGGCACAATTTTTTTAGCCGTGAAAGTAACCGATTCAATGCCTGAATTGTAATAGACATTCTCTTTGCTGCATCGGCGGTGGACAGTCCTTCATGTTCGCCGTTCACCAATCGATATGCTTGAATCTGTTTTTTTGAAAATTTTGTCATTAGTTTTTACGTCCTCCGAAATGATCTTTCCCACAATATGAATTATTTTGTGCCATCGTACAAAACCAGATATTTCCAGGTTCATAATGTCCGTCAGAGTCGATCCGGTCAATTGACAATCCACGTGGGTCTTGTTTCAATATGTTTACTACATAATCCACAAATTCATCTGCTGTGAATCGGACCTCAATACCGCGGCCGCCGTAATATTGGTAGGAACCATCGTTGGGATTCTCACATCGTTGCTTCATACGACTATAAAGACGTCGTAAATATCCGTTAATCGTGGCCAGATATCTTTTTCGGCCTCGTTTAGCCGTGGCCTTACTCTTTTCAGACCGTGAATATGCAGCGTTCTCAGCCGCCACCTTAATATTCATCGCCTTTTTTATAGCTGCTATTGGCATTGTCAACATCTTCGGCCCCTCAAAAATAAAAAATATACGGCCTCACTTATAAGCGATTTATTAGCGATTTGAAACCTTTTTGTTTGTAAAAATTGTAATTTCTGTAAAAAATTTTAATTTTCTTTGTACTTGATATGATTTCTGGATACAACCTTTTTCTTCCCAGTAGGATAATATAGTTCGACTTCTACATGACCCTTTTTCTTGCCCCTCATCACCGCCCGATAAGATTTAACAGGCCGCCAACAGCTTCCCGTCCAGGCCCAATCGAATAGCCGATTTTCCAATAAGGCAAATGCTCGACGGCAGGCTAAAAATTTGCGGAATTTGACGCTCATAGTTTCATGTTCTTTTTCATATCGGCCACAGCTTTACTAATTGCAATACCAAAATTTTCAATAACTTCGACATCGCCATCGTCATCAGGAACACTAAGATATATTTTTCCATTTATATAGTCTGTTGTAACAGACCACGTTTCATCTTCACAAGTGTATTCATAGCCGCCACATTGTTTTTTGATTTTTTTGTTCATAATTTCAAGCCTTTACAAAAACAGTTTCATCTACTTTTAAATAATCAGCTGCAACTTCAGGCAGGGCCATCGGTGTTCCATCTGCATAAATTACATCTTTTCCAACTAATTTTCGTTGATAAAATTCTGGAGGATTTATATGCATCGGGTCAAAATCCTCCAGGACATTAAATTTATCGCCATCAATTAGTTCATTGAATTTGACTGCTTTTAGTCCATATTTTTCAAGATCAATATTCATCATTCACCCCACAGAAATTATTATACCATTTTCCATTACGACCGTTGCATAAAATGTGCGGTTTGAATTTGTTACAAAAAACGGTTTGCCCCCGCCAGTGGCCGCCCTCCACGACATTGCTGAAATATCACTACAAATACACGCCAACGGTTTGCCGATGTCCTTTTTTAATTTACGTTTTGATTTATACTCTACGATAATCATTTTACCCCTTTTTAGTTTTCTAAACCGTTTTACAAATAATTCATTTAGTACACTCATCATACTTAAACACTGCATTTTAATTCTCCACAAGATTAAATATATCTTTTGTTAATGACAACATAACACAACCTTCATTATAGTCAATTTCTGCCCCTTCAATACACCATTGAGAATTGCTGATATAGATATCCTTATCCGGGTTCCCGGAAGGCTTCCGCGTCCTAAGATATTGTTGCATTTCACTAACCAAATGCCCATCTTTGTGCATACGCTTCTTAATTAGGTCGTACCCTTGTAAATTAAGCAGTTTTTTAATGGCATAAAGCAAAGCAGATTCACCTGCGGCATTTATAACACCGTAATATGCTTTATCACCTTTTTCACGATAAACCAATATGTATGTTTCATGGAACTCGATTTTCATTTTATACCTCGATAAGAATTTTACCATCTTCGCTGATATGACCATTGTCAATCAAAGCTGTTGCAGCACGGCCATAACAACCTTGCAATGTCCACGCCAGCCCGGTTTTGATAAGGTGTGAGAACAGCTCAAGTGCTCTAACGCCTTCCATATTGCCGCTCTCAAAATCCATAATATGCCCGACCAAATCAAATTCTTTTGTGCCTGTTTTGTCTGTCATTTTATCTCCCATAATTTTTCAGTTTTTAGCTGCTTAAAGTATACCACATAAAATCATAAAGTCAAGTCATTTTTTGAAATTTTTCACAATTTTTTGCAAAGTCCTCACCATTGTTAATTAGTCTAACCATCTCCAAACAATAATTGATAGGTACTTCATATTCACGCATATTTCTTATGCTTACTTTTTCACTTTTCCAAAGTGGGCAATAGTTATTATTTTTGCATTCAGTACAACTAATCATAGTGGCCTCAAAATTGTATGCCACGAATAGGTCGAAAACTATTTATCGTTGTTTTTGTGGTTACTACCATATAAAATTCATCGGCTTTCAAAATACTGCGTATAGCAGTTTTTTGTTCTGGAGTTAATGTATGATATTCAAAAGCACCAATAAGACCCTGTTGACCAGTGCGAATTAAATATCGGCACATTCCTTTTTCAATTACTATTGCTAATCCAAAACCTAAACTTTCGCAAGCACGTTCGTGTCCTAAAATTGGCATTATTAAGCCATCGGATAGAATAAAACCACTACTTGCACATTCTCGTGATGTCCCCAATCGGAAATTTGCTCGAAATTTTTGCTCTATTTTTTCAAGGTTCACTGTGATTCCCCTAAAATGTAGTTTCAAAAGTTTCACGAATCATCTCATCAATCGAATTCGATATTGATAGAGGAATGTCTGTACCAAATTCAATTTCTTGACCCGCTTCATTTTCTAATACAATACGCCACGATTCAATTTTATCATGTTCATTTTTGTCCATTATTTTCTTCTCCTAATAGTAGCATCTTAATTTGCTTTAATTCCACATCGCTAACATCTATCCAATTCGTTTTATTCTGGGAATTATCAGGACCAATTATCTTTATCTTATGTCGGTATACACTACAGTGTGATTTTAATTGTTGAAATTGGGCCCGTCTATATTGTTGTGTTGTTTTTGATAACATCATTTTTCCTTTCAAATTTCAGGTAACCCAAATTTATCATGCCAGTATTGCGAAAAATAATCAGTAGTTTTCACAGTAGTTTTTGGTTTATAATTCAAAACCGTAGATTTCATTACCGCTATCAATCGGCCAACAGCGGACATCTTTGGCAATATACTCCATCCTTCATACTTGAAAACGCAAGGTGTCCGGCTATAGTGCCCGATTTTTGGCACTAATTTAGCATAGAACATACTCTTGCGGTCGTAATAGCCTACGCAGGTAGTACAATATATGTGAGAAACCGCCAGCATCGCTCTTTTGTAAGACGGATATTTTCCGTATTTCCAAAAGCAGATTTCACATACTGTTTCACCTTGTAGTGCAAGATGTAATTGACATTTTTTACATTGCATTTTATTAGCCCTTCAAAACCGGTTGTCCTTTTTCTGCAACTAACATTGTATGAACCTGCTCACTTGTTATCAAACAGCATTTTTGGTGATTTACTGTATTGATTTCTCGACAGATTGCTATAACATCTACTGATTTTTCAGCACTGTCAATAATTTCTACCACAAGACAACGTTCTTTTTTACCGTCATAATGTCCAATACCGCTAAACAGTGAATAATCGGCAAAATACTTATCCACGATTTCGGCAACGTGTCTGGTGTGTACGTATTCTGTATAAATTCTGAATCGTGTCTTGTTCATACTTTTTCCGTTTTAATTTTGACGTATTCACCAACATGAACCTGAAATAGTCCTACGTCTGTTATCGTATAAAATCGGCCTGCTTTAACTTTCTCCAAAAATTCATCGGCAGTTAAAGCCGGTTCACCTTTCACACCAAAACCAGATGAGTCAACAAAATGACTATCGACTTCTTTAAATTGTTCTGGAAGGTCATCGGTAAACATTTTCATTTTTTGAAATACGTCCCGATCCATATCTTTTTTTGCTTTGAACATTTCAATCTCCTTTTATTAAAGTCCTATTTTTTCCATAAGCCAAGCAGTTAAGAACATTGCTACAATTACTATGACAATATACACAAATTGCATTTTTCAACCTCCGATAAATTCAATTTTTAGTGGTCGTGGTATATTTCTTTTTCTTCACGAATTAAAGTTGCTACAATTGTTCCAGTAGCTATTATTTGAGCAATACGTAATTCAGTAGTAACACTTAAATTACCCGTCGTATTCATTTTTACTTCTTCAAAAACATTACCAATTACGTTTCCTAATTTTTTAGTATCAAGTTTACTCATTTTTCATTCTCCAAGTTCAATAACTTAACAATCAATTTAGCAAGTTGTTCTGAACCAACGTAAGCAATTACTCCACCGGCTCGTTCATCAACTATGCCCAATGTTTTCCGCCCATACGGTTCTTTAACTGGAAATATATCAATCCAAAATCTCTCATCCATCATTTTTCCTTTTCAATAATTGGGTGAGGCCCTCAATAGGCCCCACCCATATCAGATACTACATGACGAGAAAAATTTTCCCGCCACACAATGAAAGTATACCACAGGAAATTTAAAAGTCAAGTAAAAAATAAAATATAATTGCGTAAGCGTTTTATCACATTATTCCAAATGCAATGATAAGGCATCTCCACTGGCTTGGACACTGTTATTCCGGTAACGCTTCGCCTCCGGCAGGTTGGATTCGATGGTGTATACGCCATCATGCTCCAGCACGATATAATTCTCAAAGAGCAACAGAAGCAAAAAATTTTTTCGTTCTCTCATGCCGCAGATAAATTATACCACGCAACACAAAAAAGTCAAGTATTTATTTTCAAAATTTTCGTAAACCTTTGTGATTAAAACACCTCGCGTGAAATTTAGTTTCGGACCAAGAAAATATACCAACCGTTTGGTTTGTCGCGTGATCCTCGTGAATCCTGTGAATTATCGGACTCTGACCGTAATCGGCTCATTTGCGTCCGAAAATATTGGCCGTGATTTATTTGCGACGTGTGAATTATAGGACCAAGATGCCCGATTTGCATTATCGGACTTGTTCTAAATTTCGTGATCTGGATTCTGTGAGTCCTATAATAACGTGGCCTGGGCATAAAAAAGACCACGCCCCGGTGAGGAGCATGGTCCGATAACAGTGGGCACTGTTATTTTTCGGGTGCAACATAACCGGCGTTGTAAAAATAGGCGTTGACTTGGACGTTGACAATCTCATCATCGCCGTACTGAATCTGCTTTTTGCCATTGGCGACGATAATTGTCTTGCCAGTCGTACTTTCGCGTTCGATAACGGGACAAGTAACTGTCAAAACGCCGTCCTTAATTTTCGCCGTAAATGCCTTTTTGCTTGCATCACTTGCGGCCTTGTGTTCGGGACTTTGTACTTTCGTTGCTGTGGCTGTAGCCATAATGTTACTCCTTGTCAAAAAACTCTTATTCACTTGTAAAATACTCCCGGTTAACCCGTGTTAACCGATAAACTCAAAAATAAGCAACACTGGAAAACCGATAAACCGCTTCCAAGTTTATTTGTGTTGCTTATTTACTTGTCAAAACTCCGATGCAACCGTTTGCACCGTGTATAGCATACCACACTACAGGCAAAAGTCAAACGGAAAATAAAAATTTATTCAGTTAATGGCATGCCGACCTTGTCATAAGCCTTTTTGTGCCTTTGTGCGTATGTTTGTTTTGACCGATAGTATTTTCGATAAATTCTTCGACGACATTTTTTACACCGATTAGTTAAACCATCAATTTTGCTCTTATCTTTGCTAAAATGCTTAGACGACGGTTCAAACAAAATGCCGCATCGTGTACAACCTTTGTTATTGTCGGCAGTATAAGGACTCTCGATTCTTTTTTTCATTTCGCATCTCCATTATTAAAAATTTATTTACCTCTCCATATATACTGTCGATATTAGCGTTTTGAAACCTCAAGCAAACTGAGTCAACCAAAACTCGGTCGTTAACTCAGTGTTGACTTAACATAAGTCATTATCAATAAAGTATTTACATCAATTTTCATTTTTAGCTTAAAAATAATGGTGCAGTCATAAATCTTTGTAAATAAACAACTTAAATTCTTATGTCGTTAGAATTGAGTCAATAGTCTTTAAGTAGTACATAGGAAAAATAAATAATAAAACAGTAAATATACCTATACAGAAACCGAATAAAGAGGAAATAAATATATCCTATAGGACGTAGTGTGAACTTTCTTTTGACTCGATACGGTTGTGCCCTGAATTTAAACCTTTATCATTAAACAACTTATAACTGAGTCAACGCTTTTTTGCTGATAACTCAGTATCATAAACTTTTGTCATTGCTTCATTTATATTAAAGTGTTTTTTGTCTACATATTCTACGTTAGCTACCGTTGACTCAATATAACTCTTGTTGTAACAACGACTTATGATTTTATCGCCGTTATTGGGCCAAAAACAGCGGTGTTATCGTGAACTTGCAATGTCGCAGGTGTTTAAGATGTTGCATATTTGTCGCTTTTCTCATTATTGAGAATGTTTCAGATTCCTGGAGTCCACGAACACTCTGCCGATTCTCAATAATGAGAATAATCATAAAAATAAAAGATTTCTCTTGACTTTGCTATTTAATGTGGTATAGTTTGTTTGTGGAACGAAATTGAAAGTCTTTTATAATTAAATAGGGACAGCATTATGAATGGTTACATCGGGATCTATAAAGGGAAACAGTATGAAACATACGCCGAAACGTCTTACGCAGCACAACAACAATTTCAGGTGGATATACAAACAACCACACGCCGAAAAGTCAAGGGGCATGATATAACGGTTATGCTTGCCGAGATAGACGGCAAACAAGTAACACACAGCACAACAACTGTTTAGGGGATAAAATGAAAACGGTCTGGATAACCAAACATCGGGCCTTCGGGTCTGACGGGAAAGCAACAAGGTATATGGATAATCTACACAAACAGATCACAGAGTACAGAGAAGGACAAGGGCATAAGACTGGCCCCGTACGGCATGGGCCTGATACT
>SDBU01006139.1_pt1 | contig 14202 bp, 12 predicted proteins | sample 2277071 | NCBI WGS metagenome assembly SDBU01 (sample SAMN10397929, study PRJNA504765) | marine sediment metagenome | isolation source: marine sediment core GS08_GC12, 126 cmbsf | place: Arctic Ocean: Gakkel Ridge, Loki's castle | collected 2008
AGCTATTCTTTATGATTTGGCAAAAAATCCGCTAGTGACGGTTGACCTCGCTCATATGAAATCAGAATTTATCGAGAAAACTGCTAAGACAAGCGGAGACGAAATAACTTTTGAAGTAAAACAAGAGACTCCAAAAACCACTACAACCGAAGAAATTCAGATTCAGCCGGTTGCGACAGTTCAACAACCTGTAGTAGAAACAGTTGCTGCTGCTGAGATTCCGGAAGTGAGCACGCCGGTTGAGACGTCAAGTGTTTCACCTAGTGCGTTTCCGAGAACCGGACTACCCGAACAAAGCACTGAATTATTGTTATCAGTGTTAGCTTCGTTAATGTTGGCCGGAAGCGTGTTGCTGCGTAAACGCAAAAAGATTACTCAGTAGCCTTAAGAATATTTAGGTCTTTGCCGAGTATCCGACGTATGTCGGGTACGGCAATCTCCTTTAGAGGCATACTGAATTGCTAGTTGGCTAACACTCGTCATTGCGAGGAGCCTAACCAATTTGCAGAGCGACTGAAGCAATCTCCTGAAGAAAGCAAGCCTATTAATTGTTAGTTAATAGTGAAGTCTTTTGAGTAATTTATCCTACCAGTCATTGCGAGGACACCGACGTTTCGTCGGGAGACGAAGCAATCTCGTAAGCCTGAATATGACTTCTTCAACAGACGCATAGTAAATACAAAACCTCGTGTGTTCAATTAACTCAAGCGTTGATCCTTGTTCCCTTATCTAATAATGCCCTCTTTTTTGAGAAACGTTAACGGAGAGTTTTCTGAGCTTGGGGATAGATCTTAAGATTTAGGAGAATTTAACGCCTGTTAAAGAAATAACAGGCGTTATTAAACACAAAAATCTAAATTAGTTCTTAACCTAAATGTGATTTTTGCATCTCGATTCTTGAGGAAGCTTATCCTGTGGTAATACTATATATTTCCAGGAGCGGTACACCCGCTGTATTGTAACAATTCGGTTGATCGGGACCAAAGCAGTACTGACAAGCTTCGAGCACCTGCTCTTTTGCCGAAAGTCTTACTTTTTTTAATTTAGGTTTATTATATTTTTTCATATTTTCACCTCACTTCAGAATAGAACATAAACATACATTTACTTTTAAAGCTGTATAAAAGGATTTATTGCTGTCTTGAATCACGCAAGTGCCTAAACGTTTGAAGTAAATGTCAAGCTACCGTTTGTAACCTTAAGCCTACAATATACAAGCACGACCTAAATGTCAATACTATTATGATAATTAGTAACTTATTTCGTTCAGCTGCTCGATCTTTGTAGGTTTTGGCTGTTTAGAGACATTTTTTATTAGCCTAGCTAAAGACCAAGCAACAAAAATGCCCAGAGCGGCCCCGGCTACGACATCTAACGGAAAATGAGCCCCAATGTAGACCCTTGAGAACCCTATTAAGACGGCAGCAGAGACAAGTAGTACTCGTTTGTCGGGAACTTGGTAAGACAGCGCCCAGGCGAAGGCAAATGCCCTGCTGGTATGCCCTGAGGGAAAAGCGTACTGAATGGCAAAAGGAACTTTTATTTCCAGCCATGGAATAACGTATGGGACGGGTGCTCCGCGCTGAAAGAGCATCTTTAGGGCAAGGGTAATTATTGCGGTTATCGTAACTACAGCTAGTACATTGAAAATTATTTGACTTGATTTCGAGCTTCGTATCTTCCAGATGCCAAAAAAGAGAAAAAACAAGGCCAATACGAGGGCAATTACGTCTAAAAAATTCGTAATAATCTGAAAAAAGAAGAAAGAGAGCGGGTCATAAAGAGCCTCGGTAATATACTTATATATTATTTCGTCCCATTCTAGTATTGCTTGAATTATTTCCATGTAGCCGTATATGTTAGGAAAATAAATTGTATTGTCATCAGTTGTCTATAATATACTATTGAGTGCACGGTTTCATATTTAATAAAAGGAGCGTAAAGCTTTTTTAGTGTTCATTGCACTATTGTTAGTAGCGCTTACTTATGCTACCCTATATTGAGCGTTAAGATATAGTAAGCGATATTGGAAGACCGATTACTTATTCTCTAGCTTCGTTCTTTAATCTGCTATTATGCTACTAATAATGTTATTTATTCGTCTTTAACAGCTAAACACAAACAATAATCGACTTTTAACAACCATGGATAAAACAAAGAGCGTGAACACAAAAAAACTAAACCCCAAAACACCCGGGCGTTTTGGTTCCTTGTATTCTAATCCGATTATGAAAGCCAGTGTTGTAACGACTATTTTTGCTACGCTCGGCAAGAGTGTTGGCTTTCTAATACCTTTTTTTATAGCAATATGGCTTGGAGTTACAAAAGAAACAGATGTCTTTTTCTTTTCCTACGGTATCGTTCTTTTTTTCTCAGGCATCCTGGGGCCCGTTGTTGAAAAGGTAGTAGTTCCCTATATCGCCCAAAAAAAGGCTGATGGAGAATCGGTTGATCAATTTGTCAGCAAAGTTCTTAGTGTCTCTACAGTTTTTATGGCTGTTCTAGTTGGCTTGTTTGTAGCAATTATGCCTTTTATCTTGCCATTAGTAACACAATTCCCATATAGCAGTGAGAGGTTGCTTGTCCAAATAATGTTTGAGATCTCTCCGTTGATCGTTCTAACTGTAATGAGCAGTGTTCTTGCCGGCGCGCTTAACGCAGAAAAACGATTCTCTTTAGCCGCGGTGTCACCTGCTATACGTGCTTTTTTAGTACTGGCTATCGCGTTTAGCCTGAACAAAACATTTGGAATTCATGCAATAGTATTTGGTTATTTGGCAGGCGAGCTACTAAGATTTATGACCCTATTTGTCTATGCGCTTAAACAAAATGTTTTAAGCATTAAACATTTATTTGTTCTTAAAATTGATAAACAGTTTGTAGATTTCTTTAAGACTGCCTCATACCAAGTATTTGGCATGGCTTTTGTTGGCATTACACTTGTCATAGACAGGACTATGGCAACCTGGCTAGATAGCGGCTCTGTTTCTCTATTGGAGTACGGAAATAGGCTTTATATGGTGCCTATAGTTTTCTTAACCTCTGGGTTTATGGTAGTTATATTATCTCACTGGAGCCATTTGTATTATGAAAAAGGCCAAAAAATATTTCATGAACAAGTAATTAAAGTGATAAAAATGGTATCGCTATTTAGTGTGATAATTTTCACTTTATTATACTTTAGCAGTAGTTTTATCGTAGGTGCCTTATATGGACATGGCAACTTTCCGGAACAGAGCCTGGTAATTGTCACAGCAATCTTTGTAGGCTATCTTCTAGGTTTTTTGCCCCAAATGCTAGGCGGGGTCCTTTTTAGCGCACAAATGGTTCAAAAGAACACCAAATTACTTTTTAAGGTTGCTGTGTGCAGCACTGGCTTGAATATCGCCGGTAATGCTATTTTCATGAACTATTACGGAGTAACCGGAATAGCACTTTCCACATCGGTTGCTTCGCTTATAATTGCAATATTTATGTTTGTTAAGTTTCAACTAGAGCGTTCAACAGTGCATGATTTATCTAATCCTAATGTAAGTGTTGGAAATTGATGGAGAGTGTGAGGGCAAGCAAAAAATGATTTCGTTTATCGTAATCGGCCGAAATGAAGCAGAACATATCAGTTTGTGCATTAAGAGCATTTATAAGCTTATACATGAAGCTAATATTGATAAGTATGAAATATTATATATAGATTCTGATTCAACAGACAACACCATTGAACTAGTAAAAGCAAATGATGAAATAAAAATATTCAAAATTACAAATATATATAATGTAGCAATCGGTAGAAATATTGGCGCAAAAAAATCTAGCGGTGATATTCTATTTTTCATTGACGGCGACATGGAATTGATCCCAACTTTCTTTAATAACGTATTTGAAAATGGTCAGCTAAAATATAATTATGTTTCAGGGAATTTGCTCGATGTAATTGACAAATCTAGTTCATATAGATACAAAGTGTCAGATAAAGATGAGGTGTCTCCCGGTTCTGGAATATTCTTAATAAAAAGAAGTTTGTGGAATAGTATCGGAGGCTTGAAAAACAAATATCGCAACCTTGAAGACGTAGATTTTACGCTCAGATTATCAAAAAAAGATATATTGTTAATTAGAAAAAAGGATACTATAGCAAAGCATTACACAATATCGCACCTAGACATGAATGTTGCTTACAAAACATTGTTCAATCGATATTGGTTTTTCAAAGGAATGTTATACAGAGAGCATTTGTTTACCAAATTATTATATAAGCCATTTATGAAAAATGATCGCACACTAATCATTCTTTTATCATTAACAGGAGCGAGTATCTTGTTTCATAATTATTGGATTTTACTGCTTTATTTTGTCGCGGTAATCGGACGAATACTTTTTCAGGGAATAACTTCGACCAGCGATGTTGTTTACAGGTTTCCGTTCATAATTATTAGGGATTTTCAGGCAATAATTTCGTTTTTATTTTTTTACCCCAAAAATACAGATGAAAAAATTATTAAATACGATAGAATTCAATAATTCTATTTAAACATTCAATGATGAAAAATCTACAATAATTACACTACGTATTATGTGGAATTATCAGACATACTATTTTCTTTCTAGCAGTAGATAACAAGAGTCAGAAATAAAAGGCACTTTCCATCGTTTTTTGACTACCTTTAAGCCGGCAGCTTCGATGTTTGAAACAGTAGTTTGCCAATCAAGTTTATGCCATGCAGTATTATCCCCTTGGACAATCGGTTTTAATAATCGTCGCCCTCGTAAGCGACCTTTGATTGGTATTTCAATAATACAAGATGGAGCGCTTTTTGAAAATTCCTCAAGAACCTTAAACTGTGCCTTTAATGGAAGATGGCCAAAGAACCGTATGCTAAATATGCAATCGAATTCATTTCTTAACCGAGATATATCTTCGGCTTTGATTTGGATAAAGTTAATATTCTGTTTTATGCTACCTAGCTTTTTTTTAGCTATCTCTAGCATCTCATTCGAGATATCAGCTGCAGTTATATCTGTCAAACCCAAACTAAATAGATACTCAGTAAACCTACCGGTACCACAAGGTATATCAAGCACCTTTTCGGACACCGGGACCCTCTTGAGCAATCTTGAAACCGCAAACTGATCAAGCCAATTTCCTATTTTACCTCGAAATGACTTGAACCTTACACTGTCATATTCCTCCACTGTCTTTTTATTGCTGTATATCTTTTCGGCAGGATAATTTTCAGACATTTTGGGAAGAACTCCAAAACCTATAGTAATTTTTCGCGATCTTATCAATTCCATAATTATTGGCAACGAATTTATTTGCATCGGATGAGATTGTTTCATTTGGTACGCTTATTATTATCTCTTTGAGTCTTTTTTCGAGATCCAAATAATCTTGTGCGACAAAACCATTGACACCGTTGCTAATTACGTCATGCACACCGGAAGCTGCTGTTGTTGCTACTGGTGTTCCAAAATGCATAGCTTCAAGCCATGTTAGTGGTGGAGAAACCGATGATTCAAGATTATCGATTGGTGATAGCAACAAATCAGCAGAGGCGAGCAATTCGTAGAAATTATCAACACCGCCTAAAACGTCAATATATCCTTCGTCCGCATAATCATTGAACTCTGCTGAGTATACTTCAGGTTTGAATGCAAACACGAATTTTGCTATTGGTGCTAAGTGGGTCTTCATTTTTCTAAGCATTTCTACAGTTTTGATAAAATCATTCTTTTGAATTTGTTGTATGAATCCGCTCCAAAGAACTAATTTTTTATTATTGGTCACACCATATTTTTGACGGATTGACGCGCGGCTTGACGTAGTGCGTTTATTGTCTAGCCTAACACCCCACTTAACGAGCTCCAGCCTTTCCTGATTTACTCCAAGGCTTACAAGCTTTTTTTGGTAAGCTTTTGATAAAACAGCCACCTTGTCGATACGGCCATAGCTATATCGCAGGAAAGAATCATAGGAAGCTCCACGAGGCTCGTAGTTTGCAGCTGTAGCTGCGATAACTGGGACTTTTATTATTTTTTTTAGCATCCCCATTATAGGACCGAAATTATCTATAAAATGTAATGTTTGAATATTATGCTTTTTCACTATTTTTCTAAGTTTTGGTGCCCAATATAGCAGACTTATAGTTTTTTCTAACACTTCTCTTGTTGCTTTATGTCGGTGATGATAAAAGTGCTTTTTCTGTTTGTAAACATGGTATTTTTTGCTCCGAAAATGAAAAGGTCGTTTGCAATTATATATGGGTATTTTTCTGGATTTTGTGCTCAATGATGAAATCCCTTTTAAATCGTTTAAGGAAAATATTATTGGATTGATGCTATATGTTTCTAATGCATTTAACAAATCGATATAGAAATTTTTGTCTGCTGCAATCTTGTAAGGGAAAATTCCTATGCCGACAAGTAAAACACCACAAGTGTTTCTATCTTTTTGCAATGCGTTCGGTTTACTTTGGGCCGAAGTTGATCTAAACAGCAGAGAAGCGGATTTTACTGAAATACTTATTGGCCTATAAGGATACAATAATAATTTGAGCCATGCTTCTGTTTTGCAGACTTGTTTTAAATAACTTACCGAAGGAAACAAATATCTCATAATAATAGCTTTCTTTCTCAACCCTTTTGTTTGCGCACGATTATCAAAAAGATTGACGTGAATTATCTTTGACTCCTGAGTTAGAAACTTACCAAGGTCTCTGATTAAGCGGGAGTTTTTTCTAACCTAATCGACAGCATGCTCCCGAATATCGACCCCATACTGATTTTCAGCTTTTGTCAGCGTATGCTCAGAATACGTACTTGCGACTGTCCTTTCAGATTGCCGATAACACGATTCAAATCGATTTTGTTATTCTTTACTGTGAATCCAAGGTCGCAATATAATAGAAGCTTTTCTTGTTTGTGTTGAACTAATCCATCGTCTACCAAGTTGATAATAGCGTCTTCTAGCGCCATTGTAAACACTTTTTGCGAGAAGATTTCAAAGCGCTTTGCATTCCTCCCTATAGGCTCAGAATTTATTATGCCGCTATCTTTCTTTCGATTGAACGTCCACACGGTAGTTTAAGTAACCTTACTCCACAAGAGTTTGCGCAACGACAGACAGCGCTGTTATGATAGAAAAACTTCTACTTCCGGGTTGCACTGAAAATGGGCTACGGTCAGTAGTGCAATCGTATAACAAGTGCGTGCAGATGACTCACTGACTCGCGATGTTATAAAAATAAGGATTCAGATCGTGCTTCGTTTGGCTTGAATATTTGAAGCTTTTAGTGCGAAAGTAATGGTATGTTTATTTTTTATGCTGCAATAATAGTTATAAATATTTTATTGTTTGTTTATCTTAGGCCAAAATATGGCCCGATATTAATAACGCTATTGTACTCTTTTAAGGGTATAACATTTGAATATATCTCTTCGTATGAAGAACTTGGCGTTTGGGTTGCTGATCTAATCCTTATCACGTTATTCATTAAGTTGTTAATTACTCTATTCAAGAAACGTGAAATTGACACTCAATTAAAGCCCTTTTTTTTGTTGCTTGCATTAATCTTATTTGTTCTTTGTTTTTCATCAATATTAAATGAAAAGGTTAGTTTATCTACCCTGTTAGGCTTTCGGCTTTATTTAAGGTTTCCGGCAATGCTGATTGTCTCAATCTTCTTTTACCTAAATGAAAAAGATTTCAAAAAATATTTGTTTCTTTTAACAATTATCGGTTTAATTCAAATTCCTATATCAATTGTTCAATATATTAATTTTGGCGCGATTGACACGGTCACAGGCACTCTAGGCCATGGTAGCAGTGGTATTTTAAGCACTTTTTTGTTAATTTTAATCGTACTTCATTTATCAAGTTTCGCGCTTCATAAACAGAAATATGGTTTGATGCTTGCGCCATTTTTAATCATTCCGACCTTTATTAATGAAACAAAAGTTACTTTTGTGTTAATTCCGGTTATTGTTCTGTATTTTATTTTTATCGGGCCATTAAGATTAGTTCTTGATATTAGAAAAATGGTAATTGTTCTTGGTGTGATTGCTATCTTTTTTTCAGGGTTATTTGGTTATCAATATACTATGCAAGAAAGCCCACTTGACTCTATGCAGGGAAAAGGGTTTGAGAAATACTTTATTGATGATAATGCCTCCGGTATGCGGCGAATTTCAAAACTTATTAAAACTCACAATCTAGTTTCCCAAAACGCTGGAACTTTTATCTTTGGGCTAGGGCCCGGAACAACTTTAACTAGCCAATTCTTGAATGTGGGAAAATCACAAGATGTAAGAACTACTTTAGTTTCGGGAACAACTACCTTTGTTAACATTACCCTTTTGGATGCAGGATATTTAGGATTAATTGTTTGGATTATTTTATTTCTTTATTTTATCAAAAAAGGTCTTAAATATTTTAAGGCTGATTCCGGTAATTGGGTGGCGCATGCTTTTCTATTAATCTCAATTATATTTTTTCTTAGTGCCGTTTACACTGATATTTTGACATACAGACAAGTATTGATTATTTTCTCAATAGTTTATGGAAGAGTATTGAGTTCATATAGGATAAACCCAATCACAAAATTGCCTATAGAGCAGAAAATATCTTTGTGACTTAGTGTAAGAATAATTGATTCAATATTTTAATTCGCCATTTATTTGTTCGTTCAACATCACAAACAGATATTTTACTTATTATCCGGAATATTTGTATGTTCTGAAGGGTTAGAATCACGAGAACTAATTGATTCAAATATGTATTTAATTACCATGATGCTATATTTGACAAAAATTCTAATTGGTCTGATTAAATACCAAAAAATGATAAATCTATTGGAGCCGTAAGCCTTTTTCATGTACTCAACTGATGGAAATAGAAAATGAAACAAAATTTTAGCCTTGTTTTTAAAACCTTTTGTCTCACCAATTTTGTTTAAATAATTTAGATAGAACAAGTTTGAATTATTAGCTAAAACTCGCCGAAAGCTTAGCTTGTCTGTTGATATGCTTTCAAGTTCCCCCAAAACCCAAGAAGGAACGTTTATTGAAAAATCATTTTTTGCTCGAAATAAAACCTTATACGCGCAGCTGCTTGCAATAGAATATCTTATTGCGTTTATAACCTCCAACCATTTAATGCTATTCTTGTCAATCAAGAACCCCAGATCGCAGTAAAAAATGATGTTTTCTACTTTATGTAAAACTGCAACGTGTCCGATTGCATTAGCAATTGCGTCTTCCGGGCTCATTATCCAAGCATTTTGCCCCCCAAACACAGATTTTTCAGCATTTTGCCATATTCTTAAATTATTATCGAGGCCATTCGCGTCTTTTTCGTATCCAAGATATGGAAGTAAGTGATGAAGGTCGATGTCAGTATAAGTGCTGTTATTTTTGAAAAAAGCTTTTTCGTATAAAACAGTATTACTGAATGTTTCATTGCTTTCTTCATCCGATGAGTCATAACCTGATTTTTTAAATACCAATTCGGCTTTTTGGAATTCCGCCTTATTTTTTACGAGTAGATCGATATCTGACATAGGACGCAAACCTATTTCAGGATATGTTTTTTCGGCTAAAGCTGCGCCTTTTAAAACAAGAGCCTCTATCTTATTTGTTTCAAAATCTTTTAGAACAATGCTCAATTCATTAAATAGCAGTGAATTTCGTTTTAATAAAGAATAATACCAACCCTTGAGCTTCTCCGACACGTCTTCTGGAACATATTCAAGTAAATTATTTTTTTTCAAAGTAAAATAAACAAGCGGTAATAATTTATGAGTGTACTTATCTTCGGTCAATACGGTCCAGTTTATTGATTTGACATTTTCCTCTATCGATTTAGCTGCACCGGCATCATTCCTAAAATTTATACTTATAATGTTTATTAGGTGTTTTACATGATCCGAATTCTTCATTATCAATCTATCACCGCGCTTTTTTCACTTAACAACCTTTCGTAAATACTCATTATGCTTTCATAATGCTTGTGCGGATTATTATTATCTTTAACCAAAGATCTTGCATTTGCGCCCATCATTTTACTTTTTCCCTTATTGTTAAGCAAAAAGTTTATCTTTTGCGCAAGGTCATCGGGGTTTTTTGGTTCAAACAACAAGCCGTTAATGTTATTATTGATGATTTCCGGAATCCCTCCGATATTTGAACCGATAGTCGCTTTGGAATAAGCGCATGCTTCCAGTAGCGCCAGTGGGTTGTTTTCATACCACTCTGAAGGTAACACGGTGAATAAGGAATTTTTAATAATATTTTTTAAATCGTCCCCCTGCATAAAACCCAATATTTTTATGTTAGATAGTCCGGAGGTGTCAATAACACTTCTTATTTTTTGTTCTAATGGACCGGTGCCTATTAAATAAAGCTGACCACCCCTAACTTTTTTCATTGCCTGTATTAAAGTTAAAATGCCCTTTTCTTCGGACAATCGGCCAAAATATACGAAGTAAGGGGCGTTTCCATTAGCGGCTACGACTTCAAAATTATTAACATCGACAAAATTCGGTATATGAGTCACTCTGTTTTCGGCTATTCCAAATTCAATTAATTTTTGTTTTAGAAATTTACTAGGCGTGATAAAAACATCAATTAGATTATAGTAGCGCCTAAGGCGATGAAAATACATTTCAATTGTATTTATTAAACTTGCACTATATGAATTCTTGGTGCATTTATTTAATAAACAATTAAAGTAAAGCCCACCTTTACATTTTTCACATATCGCTTGCTTTGACATCATCTTATAGTTAGGACACACCGGTTTATAATCATGCACCGTGTAAACTATAGGAATTCCTCTTTTTTTTATTTCCGGCAATATAGACGGCGATATTTGGTGCTGGAAGATGTGCAGATGAACGATATCGGGTTTAACTTTATCAAGAAGCGCTGATATCTTTTTTTTAGCTTCCGCTGAGTAGATTATCTTAAATCCGTTTCTGATTTTTTTCGTAAGGCTCTTGGAACTATAATCGATATTGTTAACAAAGTATTTGGCGTATGGCGTATCAAAGTTGTTTTCGTCAGCCATTGCAAAAGGAACAACTTCATGTCCGTTTTTTTGTAAAATATTTTGCAGACTAAAGTAATATGTTTCGCTGCCACCGTTTATATAGAAAAATTTATTTACGGATAATATTTTCATAGTTACCAATACATTACTATTTTTATGATAATAGATTAGTAGGCTAACTTGCTAAGTAGCATTTTTATAAAGTGCTTTTTCTATGTGCGTCCATAACCGATAGCACTATTAAGCCGGTTGATAGACCCGCCAAAAGGGCTATTGCTATGTTTTTTGGCCAAGAAGGGCCGGAAGGCTTATTTGGTACCTCGGCAGGATAAATGACTTTTAAAACATCACTCTTTTTAAAGAGGTTTTCCAAAGCGTTTCTTGCTAAAAAATCAGTTAGACTGCGGCGAAAATTTTCCCTGTCAGTAATCTTGTCGGCAATGCCAGATGCTTTGATTGTCTGTTTTTTATCGAGACTTTTGGTCACGTTTTGTATTGCAAAGAGCCTACTTCTTAAGACCGCAAGATGGTTATCAAGTTCTTTGGCTCTAGCGCTATTACCGGCTGCCGCCGCGGCTGCCCGCTGCCTTGACCTGTCTGATAATTGATCATTTAGCTGGCCTTCTTTAACCTTGTCTTTTGCGCTCATCGGCTTGTCTACCGAGCCTTGAATATCAAATAGATGGCCCCTTAGCTTAGCCAATTCCTTATCTGCCGGCTTAAGGGCGGTCGAAATTATCGAGTTTATACTTTTAAAAGAAAGGCCTTTTATGCCAACACTTTTTTTTGTCAACGCCTCAGACGCAGCATCTGTTAGTATTTTTGCCTGCTTAGGGTCTGTTGTCTCTACGCTGACCTCAAGCATCTCGGTGTCTTCTACCGTTTTAGCGCTAACTTCAAAATCCGGCATATTATTCTTAATCTTGTTTTTAGCTGCCGCCAGCACCAATTTCTTAAACGAGAGGTCGTTTGCCAGTTCAGCATAAACATTTGTTCCCGCCATGCGAGATGACCCTTGCCCGCCTAAATTCACGTCTGCGATTCCACCCACCTGCAGTTTTGCGGTAGACATATACGTTTTCTTTGTATTTGAGGTTACGAAAGACGCACTGGTCACAGACACGACGAGTACCAGTATTACAACAGGTACAACAATTTTCAATTCCAGCCAAATGCTTTTCTTTTTGCTCAATTCATCCATTGTTTCTTACTGGTCCTTTCTGTATCTGTTTTAGCCGGTTATTTGGCTGTTTACGTAATCTATTGACTCTTTTCTGGTCAAAAACCTAAACAATTTTTCGTACTCGTCCGTTATGTAATCCCAGCTATAGCTTGCCGCTATGATCGCCATACCTTTTTTTCTATGGCGTTCTCTTGTTTCAGGATTGTCAACAATAGATTGAATTTTATCACTTAAGCTTGTTTCGTCTTTAAAATATAGAGCCGCATCTTGAGCTACTTCTCGATGTTCTTCTACGTCAAGCGCCAATACACAGTTGCCATAACCGAGTGATTCTAGCAGCGCGGGATGAGTTCCACCAACCTCAGTCGCCTGAATATATGCAAAAGCGTTTTGCTGCAAAGCCTTATATTGGTTACCGAACACAAAACCGGTAAACTTAATCCTCTTGTCTTTCGTTTGTTTGAGCATTTTTATGTAATCAGTAGCATATGGTGCATCGCCGACAATCACCAGTGGCATATCAACCTTAACTTTTTCAAACGCATTTATCACAAGATGCGCATTATTCTCAGGTTCAAGCCGGGACACGTAAAGAATGTAATTATCAGTTTTAAGGTCAAAATTCGACAGCTCTTGACCGCCATGTTTTCTTTCAACTTCTGCGCCATAAGGAATCATTACCGAATCTTTTTTATACTTTGAGAGATAATATTTTTTGATGACGTTGGCATCAGTAACTATGGCGTTTGGCATAATGGTTGAAAGTTTTTCGGATACCAAATAATAGATTTTTGCAATTTTGTTCCACTTTTTTCTATTACGCTCGATTCCATCCACATTTAAGACAACCCGTTTCCCTGTGATCCTGGGAATCCAACTAAACAAAGCGTTTGCGGCATTACATATTAAAACGACATCATAGCGCTTAAAAACTGAATGAATCGTTGAAATAAAAGTGTGAAACACTGTGTCTAAGTATTTATTGCTAATTGTAGGCAGGACTACAAGCTTTACGCCCTTATAAACTCTTTCTTTTGTGTTTATTGCATTACTTCTTCCATATACCGTAACCTCGTGGCCTTTTTCAACCAAACGAACACTTAAGTTTTCAGCAAAAGTCTCGAAGCCCCCGTAGTTTGCGGGGATGCCCCGGATTCCCATTATCGCTATTTTCATCTAATAAGCACCTCTTTGCAGTATCACTGCCGGGATAGTCCTTAAAAGCAATACGATATCTAGCCAAATAGACCAGTTTTTAGCATATTGAACGTCTAGCCTGACCATTTCCTCAAATGATAGATCGCTTCTTCCACTTATCTGCCAAAGGCCTGTTATTCCGGGCCTTACCGATAGTCTTTGCATGTGCCATTCGTTGTAGTCGGATACTTCAGCCGGTATAGGCGGCCTGGGCCCGACTAAACTCATTTCACCTTTTAGTACATTGAAAAACTGAGGGAATTCATCAAGGCTAAATTTGCGCAAAATAACACCGATTTTTGTAATTCTGGGGTCGTTTTTCATTTTAAATATGAGCCCGTCAGCTTCATTTTTCTTAATAAGTTCTTTTTGCTTTGCTTCGGCGTCCACCCTCATTGAACGAAACTTAAGCACTGTAAAGTGCTGGCCGCCTTTACCGCAACGAATCTGCTTGAAAAGGATAGGTCCGCGGCTATCTAGCTTGATGAGTATGCTTATCAAAAGAAGCATCGGTGAAAAGAGCATCAAGATAAAAGAGCTTCCCAGGATATCGATAGTTCTTTTTGCTACTTGGGCTGACATGCTCTTTTTGGCACCTCTTAAGGTCATTATCGGGATGCTCTGAATCGCGTCTATTGAATCAAATCCGGATACGGCTTCGAAAAGACGGGGAACAACGTTAAATGTAACGCCGTTATTACCATTTTCTCTTATAGTCTTGAGTGAGACATGATGAGTTTTGGGCAGAAAACTCACAATTACCTGGTCTACGCTGTAC
>SDBU01006140.1_pt1 | contig 14201 bp, 26 predicted proteins | sample 2277071 | NCBI WGS metagenome assembly SDBU01 (sample SAMN10397929, study PRJNA504765) | marine sediment metagenome | isolation source: marine sediment core GS08_GC12, 126 cmbsf | place: Arctic Ocean: Gakkel Ridge, Loki's castle | collected 2008
CCAATTACCAGCCGCCACTGAATCCCCTAAAACAAGACGGGGGTCGTTACCACTATCAAAGACAAAAATATCACCTCTCACATCTAATGTAGCAAGAGGACTCGCTATCCCGATCCCCACCCTCCCATTAGTAGTGTCTACTGTTAGGACAGAGGTGGTGTCGGCTTGGGTGACGTTGAAAGCATCAGTCCTGTCGGTATCAGGAGTGAACAGAAGTTTGTTCATATTGATAGTAAAAATTCTAGCAGCGGCAGTTCCCTGGTTTTGGTTTAGAAGCGTTACTGAACCATCCTCATTAAGAAAAAGATATGGCTCCCAGTTCCCACCAGCATCAAGATGGGCATTAGAGTATATTCTAAGGTCAGAAGTGCTTACAAACTCATTGTTAGAACTATTATCTGTCCCTGCTATTACCAACGAAGAAGCACCAAAGTTTGCCGAGTTAACAAACAACCTAAGGTCATTACCAGCTCCCCAAAGGATTTGTTGAGTGTCACCAAGCCGAATGTCGGCAGACATATTCAAATCCCCTATCATTGTGTCACCAGTGATGTTTACAAACCTTGTATCAAGAAAGCCCAATGAAGGTGATGTTATCTGCTTCACGCTGACCACCGCTCAATTTCAACCACGACTCCAGCAGTCGAACTTGAAAAATAAAGAGTCTGGTCTTCTAAATTATTATTGTCAGACCAATAATCTGAACCTGCTGGTAAAGTTAGATAGGGAGAGTTAGAACCACCAGCCTTACCTTCTTCCCAAGCAAACCTGACATCAAACAAAGTCCTGCACCTGAACCTAATCTCTCTGGTATTGGCTGGGACATCAAAAGCATATTCTATGTTAGCATTAGTCAGATTCACATTGTGAGCAGTTGGAGTAGTCACTGGCGGTTGTTGCCTAACAGAAGTAGCTGCTCCAGAAGGCAAAGGTAGTTCTTCAACAGAAATGGGTTGGGTTTCAGTTAAATCAGCTTTTCTTTCTAGTTCGGTAATAATATCGTCTTGTTTAGCTTCACTAGCTGCTCCAGAAGGAAGAACACTCTCCTGAACCTTCGTAGGCATAACCCTTTTACTATCTACTTCTGGAAACTCAAAAATTGGATTAGCCTTACTATCGTGAATAACTGTCATAACTGGTAAATTATTTTAATAGAAAAACCCTCGTCTTTATTTGCTCCCTCAATCATCAATCTTTTTTCACCAGGAAAAATAATAATTCCCAGGCTTTCGTAAGGAAGTTTGCCTTTCACTCCCCAACGCACCCAAACTACCATTCCGTCTTCGTCTTTGATGCCTATGTTGTAGGTAGTTTTCTCACTTTCAGGTTCACAAAGAATCTGACGGATAGTTCCATCGAAGTTAAAAGAACCACTCCAAAAACCCTCCATTGTCCTCGGAGCTTCTGGGATAAACTTTCTAACTACTCTTGCCATTAAGCTACTCCTGTCGGGCCTACTGCTCTGCCTGGCATAGCTGCTTGAGCTTCACTTGCTTCAACACCTGGAGGAGCTGTTCCTGCCCCAGGAAGTCTTCCAGTTGCCCCTCCAGGTGGCTGTCCTAATTCTGTTGCTCCACCCCTCATTTCTTGTGCTTTGCCTTCACCCATAATGTGATAGACCATGTTTTGAAGAAGCTCTGGACTCTCTTTTATTTTTCCTATAAAATCTTCTGAACTCATGTAAGCTAAGTGAACATCACTATGGCCTCGGTTAGCGTAAGGCGTTGGAGGCACTCTCTGGCCTCCCAATATCATCTCATTTTCCCTGTTTGCCAGTTCAAGCAATTGAGTTTCGTCAATCAACGGACCTTCTTCTTCAATTGCCTTAAATTCCTCAGAATCAAAGTCGTTTATTTCCAACATTGCGTCAGCCAGTTTACCCAAATCATAATGGCCTGCCTCAACCGCCCCTGCTATAACTGGATGCTGCATCAATTCATTCACCTTTTGCTGCTGAAGTGGCTTGGAAATCGGGAAGGTAGGCTCGGCTGAAAGTTTGTAATCAAATCCGCCATACTGAGGCGTAATCATCTCAGGAGAAACCTCAAAAAAGTATTCGCCTTTCTTTTTCTTTTCAACCATTCCACCCTCTCTGGTGAACTCCAGAGCCATGTCAGTAGTTCTAATCGTTCTGTATTTCGCCATCTTCTTCTCACCAACCACTTTCTCCACTCTTGGGGTAGAGTAAAATTGGACAATGTTAGGCACTCTTAGCCTAATAATGCCAGTTAAAAGTTCTCTTGATAGCAACCAAATCTTCATCCGCAGAGATTTCATCGTGCTTTCTTTGAAAATAGCTGCTTCGGTAGCTGTGCCTGCTGGTTGGGGAGATTCCACTCCAGTTACTTCTCTGCCATCCTTCCTAAGCAACTCTTCTTCCTTGTAAGCGGAAGGGTTAATGTCTCTGTATTCCAGAGGCACAATGTTGTTAGTGTCCCTAACCCTGATAAACCTGGAGGGAGCAATAATCGCTTCCTCATCATCCAGGGCTTCTGACTCGTTGACCATAAACAGTTTCCACAAATCCATGTGCTGCCTGTCAACTCTCATCCGTTTTAAGGTTGTCAGTTCGTCTTGAATTGACTGGAGAAGCTCTGGTTCACCCCTAGCTGACCACTTATTAAGCCTTGGAACATCAGAGCCTTCAGCAAAAGGAAGTTGTTTGTGGTTGTAGGGATTTGGACCACTCCTGATAACCACATCATTAGCCATAATAATCAGTTTGTCTGGTCTCCTGCCCCAGTAGAAAATGACCTCAACTTCGTTATCTTTATCAATTCCCTCTGGAGGTTTGTAGAACTGGTAGTAATTCAAGTCTCCGCCAGCCTTAACATACTTAGCAGCATCAAGTGGATTCCAAATCTTTCCCTGGAAGGTTTCTCTGAAAGTATCAATGTTCATAATATACCTGCGGATACAATCGTTAGCCTTAAACCTACCTCGGTTGATTGTTCTCGCCATTGGGTCTAGGTAGAAATTCCGCAAATTGACACACTCGCCATAAACATCATTGAAGTCGTGAATGTCTTTTTCCTTGTACGTTTCAATTCCTTTTTCTAAGTCAAACTTCGTGAGAACTTTAACCATTCGCTTGTCTTCCCAGTAATCTTCTTGCCAAACAGTCTTGCCTAAAATCAGGGCTTGTTTGATTGAAGCATAAAGTTCCAAATCGCCATCGCCAATCTCCCAAGTGTAGTCTTTAATGTAGGTTAAAACCTGAGAACGGGGCTTGTCTTCTGGTCCACGAGCCACAATCTTGGGTTGGATAGTCTGGTCAACAATCTCTGCCAAGGCTCTTTCAACAATGGCAGTTGTAAAAGGAGGAGTAATGTTTGATTGCCAGTCGTCAGCAGAACGGGCTGGTCGCCAAGCCTCATACTGCTTTTCCCACTTATCCCAATCTGCCTCAATCGCTCCCCTCCCATTTTTCATCTCAGCGAAGCGTTTGTAAATCTGCTTCCTTGTCCCCTTAATGGCATCAGAAGGTTTGTAGATGATGTTTATCTTTGCTTTTCGGTTGTCTCTAAAATCGATCATCAATCTCTATTATAACTTATTCAAAAAAATTCTACAAAATTCACGCTTAATTATGCTGGATAAGTATTTCTTTTAAACTTGTTTTGCTTTCTTTCAACTTGTTTTGGCGGATAGGCAACTTCCAATCCACCAGCTAAAGCGTCAACCATATCGTCATTCTTTCCCCTGGGAAATCTCCTCAGTTCGTCTTCCAAGTGGTCGTTGTAGGGAATGCTTTTGTTGTGGAAGATAGAACCCATTTCGTATCTCGGCTCTAAGCCCCTTATCCTTTCGTCTTTGCTTCTGTCTGTGTGTTTCAATTCGTGAATAGGAAAAGTTTTGTTCCTTCTTTTCATTTCTTCATAAGCGAAATACTGGAGAACTTTTTGAAAGGCTGTTGTTTCAATCGCCATTATTGTCGGCTTCCACTTATCGTTCCAATAAAACATCTGGTCAAGCAGCCTCTTGGGTTTTACCTGGTCTCGCCACAAATCAAGAATATACCAGTCGTTGTTTTTATCAACTCCAACACAAACCATCGCTGAATAGTCAGCTTCTTTTCTTTCAGAAAGGGCAGGGTCAACCATAATGAATTTGTTTAACTGAAGCCCCTGAATGTCAGTTTCCTCGTAATACTTGAACTTAGCTTTGAAAACAGCGTCTTCCAAGGGAACGGGGTCCAACATATATTGAGCCGAATTACTTGAGCCATAACCCCAAACAATATAATTACCAGTTTCAATTTCGAGAGCATAGACTTTTTTCTTTCCAATAGACTTAATCGACACCACTCTGTCTCTTTCCTGAATAAAATTTGTCTTACCAAAAACTGTCCTCAAGATTCTTTCCTTTTTATAAGGCTTACACAAATTAAGAAAATCCATTTTTATTTGTTTACCACCAGTCAACCAATACATACTTTTATGTCTAAATCTTGGATTATCAGTATCATAAGTTTTTTCCCACGAACTAAATCCGAAATTCAGCTTCTCAAAAACTTTCTTCAGCTTATTCCAAATCAGGGAATTATGAATACTATCCTGATGAAAAGCAACTGAATTATAGCCACTCCCACAACTTCCATCAGCATCAAAAAATCCTCCAAGCCAATGAGCTAACTGTTGCTGCTTTCTATTTAACTTCGGAATTTCAGGGTCAAACATAAACATTAACCTCGAACCAACTTGAGCAGGTCTATAAAGGTTGTGAGTTTTATCCGACCTTGCAGAATACCACTTGTGTTCAGGAGTACATCTGACAATTCTTCCAGATTCCATTTTCATTTCCATAACTTCAGCATCATACTCAAAAACTTCTTTGACTTCAGATTTAACTAAAGTCGCTCTTTGACTTCCGTTTTGATTCCAGCCCACTACTGTATCTCCCTTTTTAACTTCCACAATCGGTTTGACAGATAAATCTCCCATAATTACAGGCGACTCGGCTGGTGTACAGAAATGTGATGTTCCTTGTTGTCTTTTCAATTCCGCTAAAACATCCCAGGACAAAACTGGTGGGAAAAGGAGTTTGCCTTTTTTCCACTCGCCTGTATAAGCTGGAAGCCTGAGCAATTTAAAGTCTTGGAGAATGTTTGTTTCAGGGTCTTGTATCCAAGAGTAAAGGTCGGATTGATGCCAGGTCGTGCCAATGATAATCACTTGCTTTTTACCTCCAATCGGGTCAACCAAATCCAGGGTGTCCCTGTAAAAGTTAATCACCTTGTCAATCTGGTCTCTGGTCGTAATGTTGTCCCTGTTGACCATATCGTCTAAGATAGCCACAGAATAGTGAGAGCCAGTAACATTTGTTCCCATGCCAAAAGCCCAAACAGTTGGCTCTTTTGCTGTCAAACCTTCTCTTGCTACTGTAATCCTGTCTTCCCGCCAAGAATCAGCCATCGCTGATAAATCTCCATAAAGTTCCTTGAATTTCTCGTTCTTGGAAAGATGGTCTTTTATCTGGGAAAGGAACTGGCAAGCCATTGGAAAGGTGGCGTTAGCCAGAAGGACTCTCTCCTGGGGGTTTTTGGCAATCCTCCAGAGACTATAACCGACAGTTATCATTGAAGATTTGAAAGAACCTCTTGGAAGCAAGATAAGGAGCTTTTTCTTTCTGATGTTGTCTTGGACAAACTCGCAGAGCCTTCTATGGAGAGGCTCGTAGCAATCAGGCCAGCCAACCACATCTCGGTTAAACTCGTAAAAGTGCTGCAAGTAATACTTAGCCTTCGTTTGACGGAAGGTTTCATCCATTTCTCTTAGTTTTATAGCTAACTCATCTTGTCTCATGGTAAAATTATACCTCCTGGGGTCTTTTTCACCCTTGGTTTGTCGCTTAATAGGATGCCTTTGGCAGAATCAACTGTGTTCTCCGCCTGGGTAATCATCGTCTCCATATTTTTAACATCAATCCTTGGGTCTCTGGTAGTCCGCACCGCTCTTATCATCACCGCACCGCCAGGAGATTTCAGAACAAAGACCACTCCTTGTTGAGCCTTAAACTTACGGCCATAAACTCTAATCCAGCTATCTCTTGTTGCCACCGCATCATAGTTCCAGCCATCTGGGTAATCAATCTTGTTCAGTCCTTCTTGAGCGTAATTCGCCAACTGCCCTTCATAGGAAACAAACTCTTTCTTTCCCTGTAAGTCGGTTTTCTGGTCATCCAAGACTTCCTTTTCTTGGCTCTCCTGCCTCTTAATATCTTCAATGGTGGCATCTGGTCCACGCTTGTCAACATCTTTGAAATGCTCCTCAAGTTCAAAAGCCTCTCTTTTCTTTTCTCTTGATTGTTCTAATTTAGTTTTGCTTTTCTTTTTTGTAGCCATAATTTCTTTTTAATATGCCAGCTATCCAGGCTGCCTGTTTAAACTGGGGAAGCTCTTTAAGGAAGAATCTTCCTTCCCTGCTGTAAGCATAGGTGTAAACCTCCACATTGTCCCAATTGTCAACCAATCCCTTCAGAAATATCCTAATTGAACGACCATCGCTTACCTTAACTTTCTTCCTCTTTTTCTTCTTAACGCCTAATCCCCTATCCTTGCTAGCCTTGCCTTGCCAGGTTCTCCATGGGTGTTGCTTTTTAGGCAATTGGTAAGGCGACATCTTCCTCCCAATAGTTTATCTCATCAAAACAATCCATTTCTTCTTCTCTTTTAACCTTGATAGTGTTCTCAGCTCCACACCTGGGACACTCAGCATAGTAGCCAGCAGTTAAGCAGCTCGTTTCTAAAAACGCTGATACTTCTCTTTTACAACTCCTACAGGTAAATCTCATACTATAAGATAAATATGTTTTAAAAATATGTTCGACACTTAATCCACACCTTACCTAATTTAATACTATTAAGCTTTGGGTGTGGTACCCCCCCTTCTTCTTAACTTGCTTCTATATGCTATAATAGTATACGGCCATACCGAACAAAACAAACTAAGCTTCTCTCCTCCTCTTCCTCTTATACAGTACTATATATATACTAGTATAATAGTATTAAGCTTCTTAATATAATATATATAGTAAGATAAGCTTAAGCATAGCTTAGTAAGATAAGAGAATAACTAGTATGTTAAGCTAATATTAGTCCTATTATCCTATATCCTTATTAGCTTCTACTCTATTCTCTTCTACTACTACCTTACTACTATTCTCTTCTTGCCATTGCTGTATCTCTTTCATCTTCTTGTTAAGCATTGATTGTAGTTGTTTAGGTGATTTGTTGGTGAAGTCAATCTTTATCTCTGCCTTCTCTATTCTCCTCTTCTCTGCTGGGAATCTGTCTTTTAGCTTCAGTCCCATTTCAATACCTCTTAAGCTATCGGCTGGACTTGCTTTTTTTAATGCTCTTCTAGTGGTTCCCGCTTGTATAATTTTCCTTAGATGTAATGCAAATGTCGTATCGTCAAGACCAGCGTCATCAAGGACTTGAGCAATGTAGTTCTGGACTGCTGGAGATTGGAGGGCTGACCAAGCCATCTTTGAGGCATTGGTTCTGTTCTTGGGATTGAAGCCTATCATTGCTGCTTCTGTTCTGTCTCTTGTCTGAAGATAAGCATCAGCAAACGCTTTTTGTTTGTCTGTTGGTTTTCTTGTAGTTGATAGTTTCTCTTGTTTGCTCATGTCTTAGAGCTTCTTTGATTAGTTTATTAATATCATGACTTTTTAATCTTGTCAAGTCTAGCCTATTTATTGATATATTACTATATATTCCTATACTTAAAGATGCTCTTGACACGCTATTCTAACTATGGTAATCTATTGTTAGATTAAAATTAAAAAGAATATATGACAAGTAATAAAGAGAATAACACCAATAAGCTATCAGCCCTTGCTGCTATCTTCAGGCAGCTTGAAGTGGAAGCTAAAGACTGGAAATACCTCAAGCATTGGCAATATGAGAAAGACCAAGCATTTTATCAAACCATTAAACAAAGAGGCTCTATTCAGGGTTGTATAATAGGATAATATGAAAAAGCATAATACAATATCAATCCATACTTGCGAGAAAATAACCAAGCCTCATAAGCCTGAATTAAAACAAGCTTATCCTACTCTAAAAGAAGCAATAATTGAGGGTAAGAAGTTAAGCATAAAATACAAGCACAATGCCTATATTAACTGGCAATCCTCAAAGCGTTATCTTATCAGTTATCCTGAGTTAGAATTAACACAATAAAACAACATGAAAGACTATATATCAATTACCATTATCTTAGCATCTATCTATATTTGGGTTTTAGTAATTTATTGTTGGTGAGAGGTCTTTAACAATTCAATAGGGCGGTGGCTTAAGACACTAGGCAAGCTCTTAAAAGTTTAGACAGTAGACCTACGGGTGATACACGAGGAGTCGTGACCAAACAAACTCAAAACGAACTGTCATACTGCGACTTAAAATCTTGCCCGCCCTATTGAGAGGTTAAGATGTCTAAAAATAAACTAACAAGACTCATAAAAAACATCTGGTTATATCACAAATATAGTCAAGAAATAAACAGGCTATATGGGTATGGTATTAAACATGCTGGAGATTATGGTTATGGCATCAATGAAAATGCTAACTGGAGAGAACGGCTTGATTATTGGAAACACTCAATTTAAGCACTTGACAATTAATACAAAGTATGGTAAGATATGGTTAATATGAAAATTACACAAGGACAATTAGAAAAGCCATTCAAAGACGAAATGAACTTTCATTCTAAAAGATTAAAAACACAAGAAAAAGAAGAACTCCATGCTGTTGATGGTCAATACTGTCCTCTCTGTAATTCTATTCTTGATGTTGATTTTGATGAGGGCTATGATGAAGATGGCTTTCAAGCAATCCCTTACCTCTATTGTGATAATTGTAAAAGAAGGGTAAGAGCATAATGTTAGTCCTATCGCTTATCCTCAACTTCTATTTCATTTGTCTGCTTGTTTGGAAGCAATCAAGAATAAAGAAACAGGAAGATATAGCTAAATGCTTTCAAGAAACTTGCACTCGAATGATTGGAGAGATAATTAGACTCGAAAAGATTATTAGGAAGTTAAGAAAGAATAGAATAAAGAGGGGAAAATGAAAATCAAGGATGTAGTCGTTTCTAAATCATTAAAGAAAACAAGGGCTTTCACAGTTGAAGGTAAAACCAATTACAATTCAGTTGAAGCTGGTTTAACTATCACCCTGGAAAGTCCAACCGCAGAGGACATTTCAGAAGCCCAAAGGAAAGTCGCTCAAGATGTTCAAAGAGAGTGTGATTTTGACCAGCAAGATTGGTTAAAAGATAAAAATGAAAGTAAAAATCAGAAAGCCCTTTTATAATGCATTTAAGACCTATGGATGGAAAGATAGCACACCAGGTATAGGTCTAAGGAAGAACCTCTTGTTAAAGGCCATCAGGGAGGGTCAGGAGCTAGAGATAGAGACAGAAGGAAGGAATTATACTCTTAATCCTCAAAAAGCTTATGATTATGCTAAGAAAAAGAAAACAATGTTTTTAGCGAAATTTAATACCTTGCTTTATGTGATACCAATGACAATGTTAGAATTGAAAGTAGGTGATAACAAATGAAGAAAACAATTTTTCGTTATACTATTCAAGGCTATGATAGAATGAAAACAAACGGACAGTGTCTCAATGTTTGTGATATTAATATCAATGCTACCAATGGAAATGAAGCCTTAGCCAAAGCAAAGAAATTAGTCAAAAAGAAAAACTATCGTGTAGCTCAAGTCCAAGAGCTAACAGAGAGGGGGTGAAGAATATGGGAGATGAATTAAACAAATTTATTGAAGCAGCAGACGCTAAATCAAAGTTTATCCGTTTTGAAGACGGAAAAGAAGTAATTGGAGTTTATCAAGGAGCAAAAGTAATTCCTGATAACTTTAACAAAGAAGAGCAAACAGTCGAATATTCTTTAGGAATAGGAGATGTTAAGAAAACCTTTACCTCAAAATCAGTTAGGCTAGCCCGTTTACTGAATAATATTGAACTAGGTCAGAAGATTAAACTGGTAAAAACTGGAACAGGCTTTGATACCAAGTGGTATGTAAAGAATCTTAATGAAGGTGAAGATGAAGCTAAGTAAGAAAAGAAAGTAATAGCTCTTTGAAATTGAAACCAATAGCAAGTTTCCCCTTTAATTAGGCCTTGCTGTCTCTCTATTCTCTTATATATCCTATGCTTTCCAGAAAACAAAAGAAAGAAAAGGGTAAAAGAAAGAAAAGAAAAGACAAAGTGAAACGAAAAAAATCACTCTCTTTGTAAGGTTGCCTAGAGCTATGAAGGCTCTTGGCTGCCTATTTCTAGACAACCTAACAAAAAAAGTGATTATACCAAACATTTTCATAGTATCGTTATTATAACATACAAAACCAAATTGTCAAGAACCAAATGGATAAATCATTAACACCAATCAAATATTCTCTTATTAAACAGCTCACCGCTTGGGATGACTTTGTTACCTATGGTCAACAAGTCAGAGTTCTTAAAGATGTGGCACAATGGCATCTTGGAGACTTAGCTAAAGCAGTAGAAAAGAGATATGGGGAAGACAGCATTGGTAAGTATGCTAAAGAGATAGGAGTCAACAGAAAGTCTTTGATAGAGTATAGGAGGGTAGCCAGAGCGTTTCCTAAGAAGAAGGATAGGCTTCCTTTCCTTAGCTGGACACACCACCAGAGGGCTCTTAAAGCGGAGTTTCCTAAGAGAGTGCTACTACTAGCCCACGACAATGAATGGAGCATTAGACAGATGGACAGATATTTGATTGAGGAAAAGTCGGCTGATTGTTCCCATAAGTGGATTGATATTAGAAAATGTAAGAAGTGTGGTCTTATTGACAAATGATTGAAAGTATGGTAAAATATGGTAAGCTTATCACGAATAGAAATATGGACAGAGAAAGGAGATGAAAATGAAATTCAAAGTAGGAGATAAAGTAATTGGAACAAAGGGTGCTTATAGCGGTCAATGTGGTATTAAAGGAACGATAGTTGGAATTACAGGAGACAATATTCCTTATAAGGTTCAATATGATAATGGCGTTAGAACTTATGAAGGTAAAGAAGATATAAAATTGATTAAAAAGGGTCGCATAACCAAAGCCAAACCAGTCAAATTCGTTGCTATCTATGACGAGAACAATGAAGACCCTGCCAAAACTTTTACCTCAAAAAAAGAACTTAATACTTGGTTGACAGAAGTAAGGGATAATGATGACATAGTTTGGAACTCAATCAAGGTATTTGAGGTTAAGAAAGAATACGAAGTCGAAACAGGTTTTAGGTTAAAAGCAATTTGATAACTTAGTGGGGATAGAGAGAGTTTACTCTCCATGACGCTAACCCGAAAGGTAAAGCGTGAGGCTATCCCCACAATCAAGGGGGCGGTGGTAGAGCTAACTATTAACCGTGACAAGTAATAGGGGTTATAACCTATGAGGGTCGGGATTCGGTCAGGCAAGCAACACTTGCCCGCCTCCACCAATAAAAATATTATGAAACATAAAACGATAAAAGATTTATCACTAGCTCTTAAAGAAGCAGGTTTAGCTTGCTCAAGAGAAACTATCCACAGGCGGATAAGACTGGGGTTTTTAACTCCCAGGAAACTGCCTCAAACTAATTTTCCTGACTGGAATATATTTACCAATCAAGACCTTAAAGAAATAGTAAAAGCCTATTCAGCAGGTGGGAGAGGTGAATGGCATTATGTTAAGGAGCAGTGAAATGAAGAAAAGCCCTTATCTAAAATACCGAAACCCAGACAAGAGATGCCAGTATCCTTGGACAAATGAGCCATTAGGATATTGTTGGAGCTATGCAGGGAAGGTTGATGAAAAGACTACTAAAAAAGAAATAGAAAAATATTGTAGTAAGTGTGATATGTGGACAGGAGTAAAATGACGCACAATAAATCTACGACATCATGGTCTAAAAGGTTTGATAAGCTAGACATTGTATTTTGCCGAGAGCATCATAGAATAAGATGTAAACATTTCATCAAAGAAGAACTCAAGAAGGAGAGTATAAAGACTTATCAAAAAGCAATCAAACTATTCAGGGGGATTAAAAAGAAACTCGGGCAATACGAACCTATGACTTCAGATGTTGTTATTGTTGAGCTTATGGGATTATTGTATAAGGAGAAAAATGAGTAAAGACTTAAGGAAAGAAATACCAATGGGGGTTAGCCAATGGAAAAATCAAGGTAAGAAATATGGCTACTGGAAGTATTTTTTAGAAGGATTGAGGTTGAAGAAGAAAGAAGATACAACCGCTAAAGACTTGCGAGCAGGAAGTTACAGAAGGGGAGATGATAAGTTTAGACAAGGCTACAACCAAGCTAAAGCTGACTTAGATAAGAAGATAGGAGAGTTAAAATGAAAACCATATTTAGAATTTTATTACTACCAGTTTTTATTCCAGGGCTATTTATTGTGTGGATATTTTTTGATGTTGACATTGACTTTTTTGCGATTTTAGCAGATTGGATTAAAGGAGCTTAAATGAGCATGGAGAAAAGGTTTGAGGCACTTTGGGAAGAAGGCAATTATGGATATAATCACATAGGGAAAAATACAATGCGACAATTCATCAAAAAAGAACTCAAGAATGAGAGGATAAAGCTAATAAGAGAAATCCTACCAGATATTCATAGGTTGAGGGCAAATATACCTATGACACCAACTAACCACGCTAGAGCGATGGCTAAGAAACTTGTAAAGCGGTTAGAAGCCTTAATAAAGGATGAGAATGAAAAAAAAGAATGAATTTAGTACACATAAAGTAATAAAAGATTTTGGAGACGCAAGGGTTGGTGATACCTGCTACAAGAGTGGTTATGAAAAGGATGAGACTCAGTTCCACAGCAACTACCTGTTTGACCTTGAGCCTGTTTATGACGCTACAGGTAAACTTGTAAATCACCAAAGCCCAAGTAGGAGTGGGGGAAATTATTGGGTAGAGTGGTTGAAAAATAGTGAAATAAACAACTACCTTAAAGGAGAAAAATGAGTAAAGACTTGAGAAAAAGAAGAGAAAAAGCAAAACTGATAAGGTGTGTTAGGTGCGAAAGGCGACTAGCCTATTTACATGAAGGCGAATATTATTGCGATATTTGTGAGGATGAACTAGATGAAGAAGCGGAGGATGAAGATGACCAATAAAGACTTAAAGAAAGAGATTAAGAAGATATTAAAAAGCCTCTATTGGGAAAGTTTGTTTTCAGAAAAGAGAAAAGAACAGGATAATATCGAAGAAGGAATAATACCAATGATGGCTGACCAAATCATCAAATTATCCCAAGACTACTGTGATGGGGTTATAGAAGAATTAGAGGAAATAGTCAGAGCAAATCACATGAGGTCTGATGTAGGTTATGGACTTGGGATGCGGAAACTAATCTTATTAAAAGACTTGTTTAAAATATTAACAGAACTAAGAGCAGAGCAGAGGAGTAAGAATGAAAAAGATAATACTTGATCTTTGCGGTGGAACTGGAGCTTGGAGCAAGCCCTATAAAGACGCTGGTTATGATGTGAGGAATATTACTTTGCCTGAATATGACGTGAGAACCTATAAATTACCAGATAAACCTATTTACGGAGTATTAGCAGCTCCTCCATGTACGATGTTTAGTTTCGCCAGGACGACAGCCAAAACTCCAAGAGATTTTAATCAAGGAATGGAGACAGTACAGGCCTGTTTGGAAATTATCTGGATTGCTCGAGCAAAAAACAAATTAGCATTTTGGGCTTTGGAAAACCCACAGGGATACCTTAGACAATTTTTGGGAAAGCCAGCGTTATCATTTCAGCCCTACGACTTTGGAGACAGATATTCCAAACAAACAGATATTTGGGGGTACTTTAATATGCCAAGACAAAGTCCCGTTGAGCTAAGTAAAGAAGAACTAAGACAAAGCCGGGTAAATACCAGACCGCTTCCAAAACTACCGAAAGGGTATGTATTAACAAATGAAAAGCCAATCCAGGCAAGAAGGGCAATAACACCAGCAGGCTTTGCTAAAGCATTTTATGAGGCTAATAAATGACCAAGAATAGGAGTAAGAATGTTAAGTCATAAAGACCTAGTTAGAATTGCTACTAAGTGGGCGTGTGGCAGGCATCAAGTAGTTATGGCTGAAAGGAATGGAATATATGAAATTCCAGATGTTATGGCTTTTTCTTGGCAGTATTCT
>SDBU01006141.1_pt1 | contig 14200 bp, 13 predicted proteins | sample 2277071 | NCBI WGS metagenome assembly SDBU01 (sample SAMN10397929, study PRJNA504765) | marine sediment metagenome | isolation source: marine sediment core GS08_GC12, 126 cmbsf | place: Arctic Ocean: Gakkel Ridge, Loki's castle | collected 2008
GGGTAGAGCCACCATATCGCTCTCATCAATGCGGGCAAAGCCCTCAATTGATGAGCCATCAAACCCCATCCCGTGCTCCAGAGCCCCTTCCAGTTCCTCCACGGTGATGGCAAAGCCTTTCAGGATGCCCAGGATATCAGTACACAACAGCCGGATGAACTTTACATCGTGCTCCCTGGCCATCTTGAGAACATACTCCTTGCCTTCCTCTCGACTTCTCTCTGCCATTTTTACCTCCGTTTCTTTATTCTTTATCAGATAGCGTTTTCGCCGCTTTCACCTGTTCTGACACGGACGGCGTTATCCACCGGCAGCACAAATATCTTCCCATCCCCCATCTCGCCCGTCCGGGCACTGCTGGTAACGGCGTTCAGCATCCGGGGCACATCTTCGTCCAGGATAACAACCTCGATCTTGAGCTTGGGCAGGAACTCAACCTTATATTCCTGGCCTCGCCACTGCTGGGTCAGCCCCCTTTGCTTCCCGTGACCTTTTACCTCATAAACGGTCATGCCCGGGTAACCCAGTTCCTCCAGCGCCTTTCTCACCATCCCCAGACGCTCAGGACGAATAATGGCTTCAATCCTCTTCATATAACGGTTACTCCCTTCGGTTTTTCAACCCAGAGACGTGACCCCGAAATCAGGGTACGAGTTCACGGCGTGTTCTCCATAGTCCAGCCCCATTTTCTCCTCTTCCCGGCTTACCCTCAGTCCTATAGCATACTTGATAATGACAAAGAGTGTCCCCGCGGTTAACGCCGTCCAAGCAAATACGGCGACCACCCCCAGGCTCTGGACACCGAGTTGCCCCCAACCACCGCCATAGAACAGGCCGCTCGTCTCATGAAAAAGACCGACGGCCAGTGTCCCCCACAACCCGGAGAAGGCGTGCACCGGGACAGCACCTACCGGGTCATCAACCCTCACTCTATCCAGGAAGGAGACACCATAAACTACCACCACTCCACCTACAGCCCCAATTATAATAGAACTTAACGGAGAAACAAAGGCGCAGGGTGCGGTAATGGCCACCAGTCCCGCCAGCGCCCCATTCATACTCAAGCCAACATCCGGCTTGCCCGTCCTCAGCCAGGCCACCAGCATGGCTACAATCGCCCCGGCGGCTGCCGCCAGGTTAGTATTGACGGCGACCTTGGCAATAAGCCCGGCCTGCATTCCCGATAGCGTACTCCCCGGATTAAAGCCGAACCAGCCAAACCACAGGACGAACATCCCCAGCATCGCCAGGGGCAGGCTATGCCCCGGAATGGCGTTAGGTGAACCGTCATCACGATACTTGCCCAGACGAGGCCCTAGAATAACCGCCCCCATCAGCCCGGCCCAACCCCCGACACCATGAACTACGGTAGAGCCGGCAAAGTCAAGAAAGCCCAACTCCCCCAGCCAGCCACCACCCCATACCCAGTGCCCCACAATAGGGTAGATAACCGCACTGAGCACCAGGCTGTAAATAAGGTAGGCCCGAAATCTTGTCCTCTCGGCCATAGCGCCAGCGACGATAGTCGCCGCGGTTCCGGCAAAAACCAGCTGGAAGAGCCAGAAAGCGAGGGTCGGAACGCCGCTGGTCTCCTCGGCGATGTCCCGGAGAAAGAAGAAACTCCCCCCCAGAAAGAAATTGCCCACGCCATACATCAGGGCAAACCCCACCGCCCAGTAACCTAACGAGGACATGCAAAAATCCATGAGGTTCTTCATGAGTATATTGCCCACATTCTTGGCCCGGGTGAGTCCGGCCGTCAGCATGGCAAACCCCGGCTGCATAAAGAATACCAGGAAAGCGGTCAGCAGAACCCAGATGGTATCGATGGCGGTTGTTATCTCGGCTGAAGATACGGGGACTTCCACTGGTTGCCTCCCTGGTTAGAGTGTCTTTAATTGTCTTTATCTTCATAGTAGTCCCCATATATTTCAAACATATTACAGCCCGGTTAAATCTGTGTTACAAAAAATGCCCTGAGGCGTAACTACGTATCTGTCCTGAACGAGTAGCCTATGTTTCTCACCGTCTCAATAAAGCAACGCTTGGAGTCCTCAATCTTACTTCTGAGCCTCCTTACGTGGACATCTACGGTTCTATCGCCACCGTAGTAGTCGTAGCCCCACACCCGGTTAAGCAGGGCTTCACGGGTAAATACCCGCCCACTATTGCTCACCAGGAACTTGAGCAGCTCATACTCTCTAAACGTCAGCACTGCCAACCGGCCGTCTACCGTCACCTCGCACCTGGCCAGGTCTATTACCAGGTCACCGCATTTAATCAGCTCGCCGGTGTCTCCGCGGTCGGTCTTCTGCTGAAGCCGCTTTACCCTCAACACCAGCTCTTCCACACCACAGGGATTGATAACAAAATCATCTACAGCCAGGTCAGCATCAAGACAATCGAGCGTCTCCTTATTGGCCATGGCGATAATAGGTATATTCCTTTCCCGCTTTATCCCCCGGAACAGCTCCCGCATTTTTGCCGAGTGGCCATTCATCTCCACCAGCACTAAATCAGGGGCTTGTTCAATAATCTGCCTGACTAACCCCTCCCCATGGGTAGCAAACGAGCAAGCAAAGCCCTTCTGGGCAAGCCCCCAATGTAGCTCGGCTATCCCCCGGGTCTCCTCAGCTATTATGAAGACATTAAACAAGGTTAGCCTACCCCTACCCTCTCTTAATAGGCATAAAGCCGGCCGTAAGGTCGGAGCCAGCGGGGGAAGAGTCTGACAAACTGACTTCCTAATATCTCACTGGCATCATAGCCAAAATGGGAAGAAAACTCGCCGACAAGTTTCTCTAAAGTCTGGCGGTCCCCTGTCTCCAGCTCACTGGTCCCCACTTCCTTGCCCAGTTGATAGTCCTCAACACTTCCCCTCAGGTAGATGACTCCGCCATGCATTCCGGTACCAATAAAATTTGCCCGGTGACCTTCTCCCCCATTAAGATTTAGACCGAGCAAAACCAGAATGCCACCCGCCATGTACTCACCGAGAAAATCCTGGGCCGTGCCGCCGATGACCAGTGCCGGCTTTTTGTCATCGTATTCCTTCATATGGATGCCGGCCCGGTAGCCAACATCGTCTCTGATGAAAATCTTACCGCCTCTGGCGGACAGACCGGTAATATCTCCGGCGTGACCGTGCACGATTATTTCACCGCTGTTCATGGTATTCCCGCAGCCATCCTGCGCATTACCATGGACAATTATCCGCGGCCCATCCATGAAGGCACCCAGGTCGTTGCCTGGTGTGCCAAAGACCTCAATCTCCACCGGCTTATCCAGGTCGGTGCCGATGTATCTCTGGCCATAGATATTCCGAAGCTCAATACGGGGGGTACCGTTAGAAACCACGTCCCTGAGCCTGGCGTTAAGCTCCCGATAGTAAACGCCACTGGCATCTATCTTTACCACCCGGTCAGTCCCTCCGGCAGAAATATTGCCTATCATTTCAGCTTCCCGCCATCCTCACGCCCAGGATTTCAAGCTCGGTGTCAGTCAACCCAACACCCCTCAGGTGCAGACGGTTACCCCGAAGGCTCTCCAGAGCGTTGATGCCCATGCCACCCAGCATATCCTTAAGCTCAAGGCTCCAGCCGCGCAGTAGGTTGGCCAGCCGTCGGGCGCCAATATCAGGGTTAATTCTCTTGGTCAGAGCCGCGTCAGTGGTGCAGATACCCCAGGGGCACTTACCGGTATGGCACTGCTGGCAGACGTGGCAGCCCAGGGCAATTAACGCCGCCGTGCCAATATACACGGCGTCGGCGCCAAGGGCGATTGCCTTGGCCAGGTCACCACTGCTTCTTATTCCACCGGAAACCACGATAGAGGTCTGGTTGCGTATCCCCTCCGCTCTCAAGCGGGTATCTACCGAAGCTAAAGCCAGCTCAATGGGGATACCCACATTATCCCGGATAGCTTTGGGGGCGGCACCGGTGGCTCCCCTGATCCCGTCAAGCACGATAATATCGGCACCAGCCCGCACCATACCGCTGGCAATAGCCGCTGAGTTATGGACGGCGGCTATCTTCACCGATACCGGTTTGCTGTAGTTTGTCGCTTCCTTCAGCGCATAAACCAATTGCGCCAGGTCTTCAATCGAGTAAATATCGTGCTGTGGCGCTGGAGATAAAGCATCGGTACCTTGTGGAATCATCCGGGTCATCGACACTTCCGCACTAACCTTCTCACCGGGAAGATGCCCACCGATGCCCGGCTTTGCCCCCTGACCAATCTTGATTTCGATTACCCGCGCCGCATCCAGGTACTGCGGGTGGACACCAAAGCGACCTGACGCTACCTGGACAATGGTGTTGTTGCCATACTGATATAGCTTGGGGTGAAGTCCTCCCTCACCGGTGTTCCACATAGTACCCATCTCAGTAGCCGCCCGGGCCAGGGACTCATGCACATTCAGACTCACCGCCCCATAGGACATGGCGGCAAACATTACCGGGACGTCCAGCTTAACCTGGGGGACTAATTCTGTCTTCAAACTGTGCCCGCCGGCATCGAGCTCTACCCGGTCAGGCTTCCGCCCGAGGTAGGTGGTAAGCTCCATCGGCTCACGCAGCGGGTCAATTGATGGATTGGTCACCTGGCTGGCATTGAGAACCAGATGGTCCCAGTAGATGCGGTAGCCTTTATCATTGCCCATACCGGTAAGGAGCATGCCACCGGTCTCGGCCTGTTTAATGATGTCCTCAATGGTCTCCGGAGACCAGTTATAGTTCTCCCGGTATTCCAGGGGGTTTCTCCTGATGGTTAGCGCCCGGGTGGGGCAGAAGAGGACACAGCGATGGCAGGCAGTACAGTTCTCATCACGGCTCCTCACCTCATCGTCCTCAGCATCATAGTAATGGGTATCAAAGGTACACTGGTTGACGCACACCTGACACTGGATGCACCGCTCCGGGTCCCGTTCAACTAAGAATTTGGCTGCTAGGTATGTCTTCACGGCTTCCTCTTCCCCCTAGAACCGTATCGGTATTCCCTTTTCTGACAGGTACTGCTTCGTCTTTTCAATAGAATAGACCCCGTAATGAAATATACTGGCCGCCAGGACTGCATCCGCCTTACCCTCAATAAGGACTTGATAAAGGTCTTCCAGCGTACCGGCACCGCCGCTGGCAATTACGGGCACGGTCACCGCTTCCGATATGGCACGGGTAAGCTCAATATCATATCCCGCCCGATGCCCGTCAGCATCCATACTGGTAAGCAAGAGCTCCCCGGCACCAAGCTCCACCGCCTGTCTTGCCCAGGCGATGGCATCTATCCCGGTCGGCTGCTGACCGCTAGTGACGTAGACCTCCCACCGGGGCTCCTTACCGCTCTCCACCCGCCTGGCATCTATCGCCACCACGATGCACTGGCTGCCGAATTTCTCGGCTCCCTCTCTTATCAGCTCAGGCTTGCGCACTGCGGCCGTATTTATGGATACCTTGTCGGCACCGGCCTTCAACATACGGCGCATATCGTTGATGCTGCGCAGTCCGCCACCCACGGTGAGCGGCATAAAGACCTTTTCTGAAATACGCTCCACAATATCCACCATGGTGTCACGTCCCTCCGGGGTGGCGGTTATATCGAGGAAGACCAGCTCATCGGCGCCCTCTCTATAGTAAAAGTCAGCCAGCTCCACCGGGTCACCGGCATCACGCAACTGGACAAAGCTGGTTCCCTTCACCACCCGTCCCCCCTTCACATCCAGGCAGGGAATAATCCTTCTGGTTAGCATTCTATATTGTCCTCCCCGCCACGGCTTGCTCTGGTTGCCCAAGCGGCTTTTTCAGTCGGCCCACCACCGGCTCGCCACCCACCGGTATCCAGGCTTTATCCAGGTCAGGGCAGATCAGGCGAATAGCCGACTCTTCCGAGGAAAGGTAGAGGGTGTCACCCTTGACCCCCACGGTAAGAGGGCGAAGTCTAACTCGGTCAGTAAGCCCTATCATCTCGCCCTGATGGGCAATAATCACCGTGAACGGCCCGTTTAACAGTAAGCTGCCGTATACCTGGCGTAGAGTTCGGAGCAACTCCTGCTCCCCGGCCGGACGGCGCTCAATATCAGTCCATAGGGGAGGCGCCAGTATCCTGGCCACTATTTCTATCGGGAGGTTGTGTTTTCGCACCAGGAGGTCAACGGCATAGGCCACTACCTCAGTATCAGTCTGCATGGTGCATTGATAGCCGAATTGCTCAAGATATCGCCGGTTTATCCCGTAAGATGAAATCTCCCCATTGTGTATTACCGTCCAGTCCAGGATGCTAAAGGGATGTGCCCCACCCCACCAGCCCGGGGTATTGGTGGGGAACCGGCCGTGGGCGGTCCACAGATAACCTTCATATCGCTCCAGACAAAAGTACTCGGCAATCTCCTCAGGATAGCCTACTCCTTTGAACACTCCCATGTTCTTGCCACTGCAAAAGACAAAGGTATCTTTTAGCCTAGTGTTTATTTCCATCACCCGGGCGACAACATAGTCATCGTCCGCTTCACCGCCGGAGCGGTGCCGATTCACCTCCAGAAAGTAGCGCCTGAGCAGCGGCGGTTCCAGAATGGCCGGTATCGGAAGTGTTGGTATTTCCTCGGCATAAACGAGATTAAACCTGTCGTCGAGGAAAGATTCCGTCTCTCTCCGCCCTTCCGGGCTCAGGTACATTACGTGAAAGGCGTAGAGGTCAGCGTATTCGGGATAAAGTCCGTAGACGGCAAACCCCCCACCCAGGCCATTGCCCCGGTCGTGCATGTTGGCTATTGCCCGGATAACACCTTCCCCGGAGAACCTTCTCCCCGAGGTATCCATGACGCCAAAAATAGAGCAGGCATCAATTACCTTATCGTCATTGTAAGGGTTATTCACCGGGCCAAGCTCTTTCATCTCATCGCTCCTGATAAGTTTTCTAAACCCTAATCACCCATGGCCATCGCCTCAACCGGTTCAGAGGTAGTGGCCGAGACCAGACCTGAAGACGGCGCCTCCAGGTGCGGCCGCCATATTTCTTCCGGGAGGCAGGCCATACTGAAATCCTCAGCCACCAGCCTCTGTTTAAAACTGTCCGCGTTTACCCTGTCCTTCATCAAAGCGAAGACTATGCCTGATTTCTCAATGTCGCCGACAAATACCATCCCCACCACCAGCCCATCCTTCAGTATCACCTTGCGGTAGGTATGGTCACGTCCTTCGCTTAACACCTCGTAGCTATCATCAGGGGGACTGACCATGCCGGCGGAGACTGCTGCCAGGTCAAAGTATTTTAGAGAATTCATCGCCGTTCCCCCGGGATATTCCGTAGGGACGCCGGTCATATTAAACCCGGCAATCCGCCCCCCCAGGTAGGCATTAGACCACACAGGGGTAAGGCTATTCTCGCCGGAGACAAAATCGTAAGCCTCGGCGACATCACCGCAGGCATAAACATCAGGCTGAGAAGTCGCCATACAGCGGTCAACTACTATGCCATGATTTGCCTTTATGCCGGTGCCCGCTACCAGTTCAGTGCGCGGCCGGACGCCGATGGCCACGATAACCAAGTCACAGAACACCGGCCTCCCATCGTCCAGGGTCACGCCGGTAACCACATTTCCCGAGCCGTTGATTTCAGCCACGGTGCGGCCGGTCATAACGTCAACCCCGGCCTGTCCGATGATTGTCTCCTCCAGAGATGATGCCGCCTCATCCAGGATGGTGTTTAGAATCCGTTCCTTCATCTCGACCACGGTAACCTTAACCCCACGCTTCACCAGCCCTTCGGTGACACTTACGCCGATGAGACCACCGCCGATGACCACCGCCCGCGCCATTCCCTCCCCGAACCGGCTCAGAAAATGGTCAATCGCCTTCGCCTCATCCAGAGTCGTAAAGGTAAATACCCCATTTTGCTCAATACCCTTCATCCTGGGAACAATCGGCAGACCTCCGGTGGCCAGCAGCAGCTTTTCCCATTCGATTCGGCTGCCATCTTCCAGCTTAACGGTATGCTCGGTAGCATCAAGTTGTACCACCTTGCTGCCCAGCAGGGTTCGGACATTGTTCTTCTCGTAGAAATCAGCCGGGCGGAACATCATCCTCTCCAGAGAACACCTCTCCGCCAGGTACTCCGAGATAAGCGGACGGGAATAAGCGGGATAGGACTCATCTGAGATGATGATAATTGAACCCGCCTTATCCACCTCACGGATAGCCTCCGCAGCACCAATTCCCCCCGCCGAGTTGCCAATAACCATGTATTTTACTTTCTCCGTCTTTATAGCCATTTTGTTCCTATCCTCTTGTCTACGGTTTCCCCGCAGTCAGGGCAAACTTGATGAAATTGTCATACATCTTGAGCCCGAACTCTCCACTCTTTTCCGGGTGAAACTGAGTCGCCACCAGGTTGCCCCTCGCCACAATACTGCAGAAGGGAATACCGTACTCCGTCTCACCGGCTACCAGCGAGCTATCGTCCGGCTCGGCATAGTAGCTATGAACAAAGTAGAAGTTGGCTTCATCAGGTATGCCCTCAAATATGGGATGGACGGTCTTCTGCTTTACCTGGTTCCAACCCATGTGAGGAATCTTCAGCCTCGGAGGCAGCTTCCTGACTTGCCCGGGAATGACACCAAGGCACTTATGCCCACCCCCCTCTTCCGTCCCGGTGAACAGAATCTGCAGTCCGATACAGACGCCGAAGAAGGGGCGTCCCTCGGCAATGAAATGACTGATAGCCTCGACCATACCCAGCGCCTCAAGGTTTTGCATGGTATCAGCCGCGGCGCCAACACCGGGCAGGACAACCACCCGGGCAGCAAGCACGTCATCGGGGCGATTGGTTATCTTTGCCTCGTAACCAAGCCTGGCGATAGCATTAGCTACACTGCGCAGATTACCGGCACCATAATCAACTATAGTAATCATTTCATCTCCACCTATTCCCATGTTTAACCTCGTGCCAGGATAACCTGTTCATCTTCGGCATATACCAGTGCCTCATTGGGGCAATTAGCAACACACGCCGGTATATCCTCCTCGGGACAGAGGTCACACTTGGCCGCTTTTCTCACCTCAGTATTCTGAGTTATAGCCCCAAAGGGACAAGCTAAGACGCAGGTCCAGCAGCCGATACACTTCTCAGAATCAATAGTAACCACACCACTGTGGGAATCCTTGTGGAGAGCCCCGGTAAGACAAGCATAGACACAGGCGGGTTCAGGGCAATGACGACAGGGCACGGCAAAGCAACCGGGCGCTGTTCCCTCAACCCGTAGACGTGGCACCGGCCGGGGGTATTCCCGTTTATAGGCCTTGACCAGGTCCCTGGACTGGGAGTGCTCCAGCTGGCAGTATACCTCGCACAGGTGACAGCCGATACAAAACTCATCCCTGACGTAAATATTCCTCATTTGATGTCCTTTGACGTTTGGGTAAATGCGGTAATAGGTTACCGTATACCTTACCATATTTTTCCCAGTATGTCAATACCCCGGAGCAACTGGTATCATTATCTCTCATAAAGCTTTAATTCATTCATAGAGACTCCGCTTGGCTTGCCGGTGAAATGACACCAACAGACGCCGTAAAGCGGATTGAGAGAAAGAATTTATACGGCAATATATTACCCTTTATTTACCGCTTAATCTAGTACCAACTGCAGGGACAGAAAGGATGGGTTGGGTTGGGTTGGTATAATCCGGCTAATATTTGATTAGAACCACTATCGGCAATGGGCAACGGTACCTGCCAGCACACAAAATTAACTCATCCACTGAGTCCGTGATAACATCAGTCTAGTGAGTTCCCCCTCACACTAATGCACCGAGAAAGTGATAACGTAATTGAGGAAATGAGAGCCAGGGTCACCCCGGAGGAAATCTTGTACACCAGAGAGACTCTGGAGAAGCGGGAGAGCAAAAGAAAAGCGCCCCGGCCGCTTCCGGAAGCTCGACCTAGCATGATTCGCCAAGTAACCGGACGGGAGTGGATATGGTAACGGAAGCAAAACTAAAGTGTGGGCGCTGTGGTCACGAATATACTCAGCCTCCGTCCGAAACCACCAAACTTGAGGAGAGAACTTGTCCCCGGTGCGGCAGCAATAGCGTACGCCAGCTCCAGAAAGATAAAAATGGGTGACGATTAACCCGGCATACCTGACCAAAACTAGAGCCGCCCCCCAATAATAGGAGAGCGGCTCTAACTCTTAGATGTGGCTAATCAATTTCCTCTTGAAGACGTTGCCGGCGGCTATTTTTGACTGTGGTCGTAGAAACCCTTACCAGCCCAGTCACCGTGCTCACCAGCCAGGAACTTCTTCCTGATTATGGGACAGGGGTTATACTCGTCACCGAGCACCTCCCGCATATACTCCAGGGCATGCATTGATACGCCCATGCCATTGGTCAGGTCACATGTCCGCAGTGGCCCCATAGCGTGACCCAGCCCCAGCTGGCACCCTTTATCGATATCTTCCACGCTGCATATCCCCTCATACACCAGCTTGGCCGCCTCATTAATTAAAACGACAAACAGCCGGCTGACGGCGAATCCCGGTGAATCATTAACGGTAATGGTCTCCTTACCCCACTTCTGGGACAGGTCAATAATGACCTGATAGGCCTCGTCTGAAGTCTTAGCCCCGCGAATTACCTCAATGAGTCTCATTACGGTCACCGGGTTGAAGTAGTGCATGCCCACTACCCGCTCCGGGTGCTTGGTCAGCGTGGCAATGGCGGTAATCATCATCCCCGAGGTATTACTGGCTAATACCACCTCCGGAGGACATATCTCGTCCATTTCCTTAAATAGCTGCTGCTTCAGCTCCAGCACCTCAGGCACATTCTCAATCATCAACTGAACACCACTAAGCGCTGTCTTGAGGTCTTTAACGCCTTTAATCCGGCCCAATACGGCATCGGCGTCAGCCTGGCTCATCTTATCCTTATCGACATAGAATCTCTGGAGGTTGCCTTTAATGGTATCCAGTCCCTTCTGGATAACGGCATCGTCAACGTCCGTCATGGATACCTCGTGCCCGTTCATAGCGGCAAGCTGGGCAACCTGGTGACCCATCATGCCCGCTCCCAATATACATATTTTTTTGATGTTTTTGATGTCCATTTCCTTTTACCTCCTGAATTTTTTACTCGACCAAGTATAACATACCTCAGCTAACAAAATAAATATGTTTAAACCATAAAAGTTTTTCACTGTCAGCACTAACCAATTAGCGTTTCCTTCGTTTAATAAACAGGGGAGTTTGTTACTCACCACGCCAGAGCCCGGTTAGCAAGTTCTTAGTAGTTCAGCTATAATAATAATAATTGCTGTTCATAGCTCGCCATGAGCAGATAATAGAAAGGTATTGGGGAAAGCAATGAAAATACTAAAAATAATACCGGCAACCATTATTCTAAGCGGGCTCATCGTGTCCGTGGCCGGCTGTACCTCTGATTCTGACACCGCACCGCAACCGGAAAACCAGGTGGTATCAGTACAGCAAGGAAATCTGACCATAGAAGTTACCGCCAGCGGCAATCTGGCGTTATCCCGCAAGGAAGACCCCGCTTTCGAGGTATCGGGAACGCAGCAAGAGCCACTGACGGTGGAAGAAGTGCTGGTGGAAGAAGGGGATACTGTGGAAGAGGGACAGGTGCTGGTCACGCTTGATACTACCGCTCTGGAGCAAAAAGTCACCTCCCGGGAGCAAGCATTAAAGACATCCGAATTGGCGGTCAGAACCGCCGAACTGTCCGTCACCACTGCGGAAATCAATCTCCAGACTGCCCAAGATGAGGACAGTATAAGAACCTCTGAGATTACCCTGGAAAAAGCCCTCGACAGCTACCGGAAGATAACCTACCCCTACAGCTATAGGACGCTTAAACTAGACGTCCCGGAGGCAATACTTAATTTCCATGAAGCGGAGCTGCAACTGGAAAAAATAAGGAAGGGCCTGGAAACGGGTTGGGACGAAGAGGATGGCGAGGGCGAGCTAACGCACTTACTTACCTTAGCGCAAGAGAACCTGGCAGAAGCTAGGCAATTGCTGTCCGTAGGACGGGGTGGGGACGTATTTGTTAATTATGGTGATGACCCTGTACTGGCGGTTGCAGACTACTGGACACTGAGAGCTGCACAGCTCTCCGTGGAGCAAGCCGAGCTATCACTGGATAATGCTAAACAGAGTTTCCAGAGTGGTCTGGATAAAGCCACTGTTGCTTTTGACAAGGCCATTGTTGCTTTAGACAAAGCCAATGTTGCTTTGGAGGAAGCCGGAGATGACCTGGATACGGCTAAAGATGAACTGGAAAAGGCATTTGTAGTTGCCCCGTTTGCCGGCTTCATTACCAAGGTCAATGTTGAAGGTGGTGACGAGGTAAGAAAAGGTACGGTGGCGGCGCAAGTTGCTGACCCTGATAAATTCGAGGCCGAGGTTATGGTCGGTGAGATGGATATCCTGCAGGTAACGCTGGGGGCCGACGCCAGCGTGCAGGTGGACGCCATGCCCGAAATGAGCCTGCCGGCTAAAGTTACTCACATTTCGCCGACAGCCACTATTCAGTCAGGCGTAGTGAACTATACGGTGAAGGTCGAGTTACAGTCACTCCAGGCTGTCCCGCAGGAACGGCAAGAGGCGCGGCAAGGGGCGATGCAACAGGGAGAACTTCCGCCACGCCTGAAACAAGCCATTGAAGAGGGCCGCATTACTCAAGAGCAAGCTGAAGAAATGATAAAACAGAGGCAACAGGGACAGAGCCCGTCTGCAGTACCGGAAAACTTCCAGCTCAGAGAAGGGCTAACCGTCACCGTGAGCATCCTGGTTAAGGAGAAGAGCAACGTGTTGCTGGTACCCAACCGGGCGATTACTCGCCAGGGGGGAGAGACAACTGTTCAGGTGCTGAAAAATGGCGCAAGCGAGCCGCGTTCGATAAAGACCGGGATAAGCAACTGGACACATACCGAGGTAACTGACGGTCTCAGTGAAGGCGAAGAGGTGATTATTTCCCAGGCAACCACTTCAACGCAATCATCGTCATCAAGCAGCCGAGTGCCGTCCTTCCCCGGCATGGGGAGGCCACGCTGATGATTCAATTGCAGGACATAACCAAGGTCTATCCCATGGGCAGGAGAGAGCTAACCGTGCTCAGGGGAGTAACCATCAATATTGAGCGGGGTGAGATGGTAGCCATTATGGGTGCCTCCGGTTCCGGCAAGACGACTATGCTCAATATTATTGGTTGCCTGGATAAGCCAACTTCAGGCAGTTATTATCTGGATGATAGAGAGGTCAGCCGCCTTAGCGATGGTGAACTGGCCAAGATCAGAGGGCGGATGGTTGGTTTCGTCTTTCAGAGCTTCAATCTGCTGTCCCAGCTTTCGGCAAAGGGAAACGTAGAACTTGGCCTGAAATACTCCGGCGGTGGTGACTCCAACCGCGCTATGGAGGCATTGGCGAAGGTAGGGCTTTCTGACCGGGCACAACATCGCCCTACCGAGCTTTCCGGCGGAGAACAGCAGCGGGTGGCTATTGCTCGGGCCATCGCTAAGAAACCGCCCCTGATTCTGGCGGATGAGCCCACGGGAAACCTGGACAGCCATTCCGGCGAAGAGATAATCTCTACCCTGCTTACTTTACACGCCGAGCAGGGCATCACCCTCATCGTGGTCACTCACGATGCCAATATTGCTCGTCACTGCCAGCGCATCATACATGTCAAGGATGGGGAAATAGTAGCCGAGGAAGCGAAATGAAAAAGTGGCTTGAACCTCTATTGGACGCCTGGGGAGGGGTGGTCACGCACAAGCTCCGCAGCTTTTTGACTATCCTGGGAATCGTCATTGGCGTCGCCGCGGTAATTACCCTCATGTCCATCGGCCGAGGGGCTGAGGCAGACATCATCGCTCGGTTTGAAACCCTCGGGTCAGACCTCATTTTCGTCCGCCCCGGGTCAAGTTACTATGGGGGTATGAGGGGTGCGGCCGGTAGTACCGCCACGCTTACTCTGGAAGATGCGGCGGCAATTGCCGAACAGGTTCCCTATATATCGGTAGTGGCCCCCTCCTTCTCAAGGTCACTACAGTTAGTCGCCGCTGACCAGAATATGAACGCCCAGGTTACCGGGATAACCACGGACTATTTACAGGCATACAATCTGGAAATAGCCGATGGTTCTTTCATCTCCGACTATGATTATCAGCGCGGCGCGAAGGTAGCCATACTT
>SDBU01006142.1_pt1 | contig 14199 bp, 23 predicted proteins | sample 2277071 | NCBI WGS metagenome assembly SDBU01 (sample SAMN10397929, study PRJNA504765) | marine sediment metagenome | isolation source: marine sediment core GS08_GC12, 126 cmbsf | place: Arctic Ocean: Gakkel Ridge, Loki's castle | collected 2008
ACAAAATATATCCGTGTACCGCCGAGAAAGGCGAGACTTGCAGCAGGACTGATTCGAGGCCTTCTAGTTGAAGAGGCGATAGCACAGCTGATCTTTTGTAATACAAAAGGATCTAGGTATCTCAAGAAGACACTTAACAGTGCGATAGCCAATGCTGAGATGGAGTTTGATGCAAGAAGAGATTTGCTCAAAGTCGTTGAGGTTCGTGTTGACGAAGGACCTAGGCTTAAGCGAGCTAAATCTAAAGCAAGAGGGGGAAGAGCTCCCATATTGAAACGAATGAGCCACTTTACCATTGTGGTTGGAGAGGAGAAAGAGGAGTAATTCATGGGACAGAAAGGTTGTCCGATAGGTTTTCGCATAGGCCTTACGAAAAAGTGGCGTTCAATCTGGTTTGGAAATAAGCAAGAGTTTGGGAATCTCGTCGTAGAAGATTATAAAATTCGAGAATTTCTCAAAAAAAAATCCACCTGCCAGGGATCTGCCAAGATAACGATACAGCGTATGAGCGATAAAATCGAGGTCACCATCCATACCTCAAGACCAGGACTTGTGATTGGAAAGAGGGGGGCTGAAATTGACATTCTCAAACAAGAACTCAAAAAGCTAACGGGGAAAGATATCTGGATTGAAGTTGAGGAGATCAAACGACCTGACCTCTCAGCCCAGATCGTAGCAGACGGGATAGCCCATCAACTAAGACGCCGTGTCTCTTTTCGCCGAGTGATGAAAAAAGCCATGCAAGCGTGTACAGATGCTGGAGCACTTGGTGTCAAGATACAGGTTTCTGGCCGCATAGGTGGAGCGGAAATTGCGCGAACAGAGTGGTATCAGGAAGGTAGGACGCCTCTTCATACTATTAGAGCTGATATTGATTATGCCACATCATGTTCTCATACGACATATGGATGTATTGGCGTAAAAGTATGGATCAACCTGGGAGAGTATGTAGCTCCCGCTAAACACGTAACAGCGGTTACATAAGATTTAAAGTTATGGCATCGATACCGAAAAAAACAAAATACCGAAAACAGATGAAAGGCCAACAGGCTGGTTATAGCAAAGGCGGTAACTTTATTGAGTTTGGAGATTTTGGTATGCAAGCTCTGGGCCGTGGTCGTATCACAGATCGCCAAATAGAGGCATGTCGGGTTGCGATCAACCGTTACTTTAAACGACGTGGTAAAGTATGGATCCGTATTTTCCCAGACAAGCCGGTCAGTAAAAAGCCTGCGGAGACACGTATGGGTAAAGGAAAAGGGGGAACAGATCATTGGGTCGCCGTCGTTCGTCCTGGAAGAGTGCTCTTTGAAGTCGGTAATGTGACTAAAACTGAGGCTCAAAATGCGCTTAGACGTGCTGCAGCAAAAATTGCTTTAAAGACCCGATTTGTTGAACGACTGGAGAGGGTGTAAAATAGAGATGAACGTTAAAGATCTTCGTGAAGAAAATGATGAACAACTCGGCTTAAGTGTAGAGACTCTAAGAAAAGAGATTTTTGAGTTAAGAAGTCAGGTTATGGATAGTAAGACGCAGAAAACCCATCTTATCAAACAGAAACGAAAAGATGTGGCTAGGATTTTGACGATTCAACGTGAGAAACAGCTGGAGAAAAGTGATGACAGATAGAGGTAAACGAAAGGTCGTAAGTGGTGTAGTTGTTTCCGATAAGATGACGAAAACGGCTGTTGTGTTTGTTGAGCGAACTTACCGTCACGCAAAATATGGAAAAGTCGTCAAATCTGCAAAGAAATATTATGCGCATGATGGCTCTGCAAATCCATCGAAAGTTGGAGATGTAGTGACGATTGAAGAATGCCGACCTATGTCGAAACTTAAGCGTTGGCGTGTCATTGAAAGTGCGTCTGCAAAATAGGCAATTGGAAAAGGTAAAACGATGATTCAACAAGAATCTGTACTAAAAGTAGCTGATAATTCCGGAGCAAAGAGGGTTAAATGCTTTAAGGTTCTCGGCGGTTCAAAACGACGTTATGCCGGAGTAGGTGATGTCGTCATATGTTCTGTCCGAGATTCAGAGCCCGATGGAGTAGTAAAGAAAGGCCAAGTGGTCCGAGCTGTTATTGTGAGAACGAAACGCTATATAAGACGAAATGATGGTTCATGGCTTCGTTTTGATAGTAATAGCTGTGTAATTATCGATGAAAAGGGCAATCCACGAGGAACTCGAATCTTTGGCCCCGTAGCTCGTGAAGTTCGCGACAGAGGGTATATAAAGATTAGCTCATTAGCTCCAGAGGTTATGTAAAAATGAAAAAGAAAATACGTCATGGAGATGAAGTAGTAGTCATTACAGGCAATGACAAGGGAAAAGTGGGTAAAGTCTTAAGATTTGTAGGTGATAGAGTTGTAGTCGAAAGAGTGAATATGCGTAAAAAGCATATTAAGAAGACTCAAGAGCAACAGAAAGGTCAAATAATTGATATTGAATGCCCCCTCAACATCTCAAATGTAAAAATATGGACTGGCGAAAAAGCTGTTAAATTGCGTGTTCGTCAAGATAAAGAAGGGAACCGCGAATTATGCTTCCTTGAAGGGAAGAAAAAAGTTTTGTACCGTCCCGTTTTAAAACCACGTAAAAGTTAGAAAATGTCACAATTAAAAGAAAAGTATCTCACTAAGATCAAGCCAGCTCTGCAAGAGAAGTTTAAGTATTCTAATCCCATGATAATCCCAGCCTTGAAAAAGGTGATTATCAGTATGGGATTGGCCCAAGCTTCAACTGATAAAAATTCGATGCAAGAGGCGCTCAAAGAGTTAGCCATGCTAACTGGTCAAAAACCTGTGTTGACAAAATCTAGGAAATCTATCGCCGGATTTAAGCTTCGAAAAGGGACACCGATCGGTGCTAAAGTCACTTTGCGAGGAAAGCGGATGTATGATTTTATAGACAGATTTTGCCATATTTCAAGTCCCCGCATTCGTGACTTTAGAGGATTCGAAACTAAATGTGACGGACGAGGATCTTATAGTCTAGGACTTGAAGATCAACAGATTTTTCCTGAAATTAATCTTGACCAGGTTAAAAGATCCCAGGGCATGAACATCACCTTTGTGACTACCAGTCAAAATGATGAAGAGTGCTTTGAGTTGCTTAAGCAACTTGGCCTACCCTTTAAACAGCGCAATTGAGGAAGAGTAGTTATGAATGATACAGTGGCCGATTTACTGACGCGGATTAGAAATGCTGGCGGGGCTCGGCATCGCTATACAGACGTCCGTTGGAGCAATGCGAAAGAGTCGATCGTAAAGATCCTCAAGAATCAAGGTTTTGTAGCCCATTTTCTCATCAAAGAAGAGAAGAAAAAGAAAACGATGCGGATATTTTTAAAGTATGGAGAAGATCGTCTTCCAGTGATTCAAGGACTTAAAAGAGTTTCGAAACCCTCTCTAAGGCAGTATTTGAGCTCACAGAAAATCCCAAGAGTTATGGGAGGTATGGGTATTGCCATAGTTTCTACTTCTCAAGGCGTTATGGAAGGTTCTTTGGCTAGAGAGAAAAATTTAGGAGGAGAGTTCCTTTGCCAGGTATGGTAAAAAGCTGTGATTTTCTTAAGCAGCCGACAAGATAAGGAATATTAATACGATGTCCAAAAAAGCAAAACTACCTATTGTGCTCCCCAAAGGAGTCGAAGCTAAAGTCGAAGGAAGCCTATTTACAGTCAAAGGCCCAAAAGGAACGCTTACCCGTGAACTCATGAAAGGCATTGTTGTTGCGATGGAAGATAGTGGGCTTAAGGTCACTATCGATCCAAATGAAAAATTGGGTTATAATTTTCTAGGCCTATTTTGGTCGCTTATCTTCAACATGGTGCAAGGTGTCTCTGAAGGTTTCAAAAAGCAACTCGAAATGATCGGGGTTGGTTATAAAGCAGTGGTCCAAGGAAATCTGCTTGACTTACAAGTTGGATTTTCCCATCCTACTAAACTTCCTATTCCAAATGGGATCGAAGTTATCATCGAGAAAAACACACTCATTTCGATTTTAGGCAATGATAAGCAAATGGTTGGGCAATTTGCAGCTGTGGTAAGAGCCAAGCGTCCACCAGAACCTTACAAAGGTAAGGGGATCCGTTATGTTGATGAATATGTCCGTAAGAAAGCTGGAAAAGCAGGTAAGAAATAGAGATGGAGAGCGAACTTAAAAAAACAAATCTGAATAGGAAACGACGAGCTAGGAGACTACGACGAAAAGTCAGGGGAAATGAGACACGCCCTAGGCTCAACGTGGTGAAGAGCAATAAACATATCCATGTTCAAGTTATCAATGATGAAACGATGTTGACATTGGTAGGGATATCGACTCTCTCGAAAGAGTTTCGTCAGACAGAGTTCAATAAAAAAAGCAAAGCTTCTGGAAAGCAACTCGGCTTGAAGATAGCAGAGCTTTCCATAGCAAAGAATGTAAAAAAAGTAATTTTTGACCGAGGGCCATATAAATACCATGGGGTGTTGGCTGCGGTTGCAGATGGAGCCCGCGAGGGTGGTTTAGAGTTTTAGAGAGGATAAATGGTAGCTAAAGAAGATCTCGAAGAGAAAGTGCTTTTTGTTAATCGCTGTTCGAAAGTGGTCAAAGGCGGAAGAAAGTTTAGCTTTTCTGCTCTGATCCTTGTCGGTGATAGAAACGGAAATGTGGGCTATGGATTTGCGAAAGCCAACGAACTCACCGATGCGATAAGAAAAGCAGGTGAGAATGCACGTAAGAACATGATCACCTTTGAAATGGAAGGGACGACTATTCCCCACCCGATCACTGTGGATTACGATGGTGCAAAACTGCTGATGAAGCCCGCGCCTGATGGAAAAGGACTTGTTGCAGGATCCTGTACACGGTCTGTGCTAGAACTGGCTGGTTTGCGCGATGTTGTGACTAAAAATCTCGGCTCTAACAACCGAATCAATCAAGTTAAAGCGACCTTTAAAGGGCTTTTGTCTCTTCGGAATCGTAAAAAAGCCCTTGCAATAAGAGGTAAGTCCGAATGAGTATCAAGCTTGAAAATTTGAGAAACACCACCACCAAACGAAAACGTCGAAAGATAGTAGGGAGAGGACCTAGTTCGGGACATGGCAAGACCTCTTGCCGTGGCCATAAAGGAGCTGGTTCTCGATCAGGATACAAAGTCCGAGCTGGGACAGAAGGGGGAGGAGTCCCTTTATATCGCAGATTACCAACAAGAGGTTTTTCAAACGCAAGGTTCAGTAAACGTTTTGATGTGATTAACCTCGAGCAGATCGAAAAGATCTATGACAAAGGCGAAATAGTTAGCCTAGAGACTCTTCGTAAGAAAGGGTTTATCCGCGGATTTTCTCATGGAATTAAAGTGCTTGGAAAGGGAGAGCTTAGTAAGCAAGTCTCTTTTGATGTCGCTTCGATCTCATCAGGAGCCAAAGAGAAATTAGAGAAAGCCAAAATTTCAGTTTAAAAATGTTTGAAAACATCAGACGTATCGGTAGCATTCCAGAGCTAAAGTCTCGCATACTTTTTACTTTGCTAATGCTAATCATTTGCCGAATAGGCGTTTTCGTACCCGTTCCAGGTATTAACGGTGAGCTTGCCTTAAGTTACTTTAAGCAGGCAACCGGTGGAGGACAAAATCTCTTCCAACTAGTCGATATCTTCTCGGGAGGGGCATTTGCTCAGATGACAGTGATCGCTCTCGGTGTGGTTCCCTACATCTCAGCATCCATTATTATGCAGCTTCTGATGGCTTTGATGCCTAATTTGCAGCGTGAAGTGAGTGAAAATCCTGATTCAGGACGTAGGAAAGTCAATAAGTACACCCGGTTTCTGACCATATTACTCGCCTTTGTCCAATCGACTCTCTTTGCCCGTTTTGCACTTCAGATGAACAATGCAAATCCAGGAATTATTCTGTCTGAGATGTTTCAGGTACAAGCTTTTGGCATCCCTTGGCTTTTCTTTGTCGTGATGATCATGACCATGACCACAGGAACGATTTTTCTCATGTGGATTGGAGAACAGATCACCGAAAAGGGGATTGGTAATGGCATGAGCATGATTATCACCCTTGGAATTATCTCTTCGTTACCCTCCACGGTAGGCTCGGTGATCAAACAGCTCAACTTAGATTCCCAAGAACCGGGACAACTGACTTTTTCATCTATCATTGTTCTCTTTACAGTCTTTGTCTTAGTTATTATCGCCACTATCATGATCATTCAAGGTGTTAGAAAGATTCCAGTCCAATATGCTCGGCGTGTTGTTGGAAGGAGGGAGGTTCAAGGAGGGGGGTCTTTTGTCCCTCTGAAGATTAACTACGCCGGTGTGATACCTGTTATTTTCGCCTCGTCTCTTCTGATGTTTCCCGCCACCCTTGGCCAATTTCTTGGAAAGGGAAACTGGATTGGAGCGATGGCAAGCTCTTTATCTCCAGGAACTTGGGTCTATACATTTTTTTATGTTCTACTCATCCTATTTTTCACCTATTTTTGGACTGCAACTCAATTTCATCCAGAGCAAATCGCCTCTGATATGAAGAAGAATGGCGCTTTTATTCCAGGTATTCGTCAGGGAAAACCGACACAAGATTTTTTGGAAAAGACTATGAATCGAATTACGCTTATTGGTGCTATCTTCCTGGCACTTATCGCGATCCTTCCCAATCTAGTTGGTAAAATTTTACATATCGACCCTAGGATTAGCTATTTCTTTGGAGGGACGGCTCTGCTTATTATGGTGGGAGTGGTTCTCGATACTATGAAACAGATTGAATCCCATCTATTGATGAAGCGATATGATGGCTTTATGAGAAAGGGGAAAACCCGAGGAAGAGGATAAGTGATCCATTCGTTGATCTTATATCCCCCTTATGTTATGTTTTCTGATCATTTTAACTGAGAGAAAAAAATGCCAAGAGTAATTGGAATCGACATTCCTGGAAATAAAAGACTGATCATTAGCTTGACCTATATTTATGGGGTTGGAAGTAAACGTTCTGAGGAAATACTTGAAAAGTTGAGACTTGATGGAAATATGAGAGCCCATAAGCTTTCTGATGAAGAGATCGCCAGATTGAACAGCTTATTGCAGAGTGAGTACGTCGTTGAGGGAGATCTGAGACGGGAAGTACAGGGCAATATAAAAAGATTGATAACCATCAACTGCTATAGAGGCCAAAGGCACCGCCTCGGCCTACCTGTTCGTGGCCAAAAAACGCAAAAGAATGCACGAACTCGTAAGGGTCGCGCGAAAACAGTTGCTGGCAGAAAGAAGTAACCATTTAATTAAATTTTTTTGAGACCGGAGATAAATCTTGGCAAAACAGACAACTAAAGTAAAAAAAACGCTTCGAAAGAAGGATGCACCTCGTAAGAGGGTCGTCCGTAACGTGCCCGCTGGGATTGCTCATGTTAAAGCCACTTTTAACAATACCACCATCGCAATCACCGATCCTGCAGGCAATGTCATTACATGGTCCTCTGCTGGAAAGGTTAATTTCTCAGGTTCGAGAAAGTCATCAGCTTTTGCTGCAACCGTCGCCGCTCAAGATGCCGCAAGAGCAGCGATGGGCATGGGAATGAAAGAGCTAGAAGTTAACCTTAAAGGTCCTGGAGCGGGACGTGAATCGGCTGTGAGAGGGCTTTTAAGCTCAGGACTTATGATCACTGTGATACGTGATAAGACCCCTATCCCTCATAACGGCTGCAGACCAAAAAAACGGAGGAGACCCTAAGCCATGCCATCAATTCTATATGATAAATTTGAAATGCCCCAAGGGATTAAGGTTGATGAAAAGGCAACGACCAGTACTTTTGCTCGTTTTATTGCTGAGCCATTGGAAAGGGGCTTTGCGCATACGTTGGGTAATAGCTTGCGCCGTATCCTCCTCACCTCTATCGAAGCTCCAGGTATCGTATCTCTCTTTATGGAGGGTGTTGATCACGAATATATGGCTGTTGAGGGGATTATTGAGGATGTTACGAATATTGTCCTTAACCTCAAAGGAGCTCTGCTTCGTCGGCTTCCACTAGATGATATCCCCCATTCTCGAGGTGTTAAATCGATAGTTACGGTACTTGAAGTAACAGCGGATGATCTCCGTGAAAAAGGCCAAAAGGTGATCACTCTTGGTGATCTCATAACTACCGGTGACTTTGAAGTGATTAACCCTGAATTACCCATATTCACGGCCACTAAGCCCATGAAGAGAAGAATAGAGATAAAAGTGGCGATAGGCAGAGGATATGTTCCTTCAGAGAGACATGAAAACCTCGAAAAGAGTGAGATCAATGAAATTGTAGTAGATACAGCTTTCTCACCTGTTCGTCTGGTTAACTACTACGTAGAAAATACTCGTGTAGGACAAGATACCGACTTTGATCGTATGAAGTTGGAAGTAACGACAGATGGCCGAATTTCGCCTAAGGAAGCCCTCGCTTTTTCTGCCAAGATCCTCTCAAATCACCTCGATGTTTTCGAAAATATGGAAGAGTATGAGATTGTCTTTGAAGAGGTCGTTGCGAAGAGTGACACTGATCGTGATGAGCTGATGCAAAAACTGATGTTAGGTATCAATGAGATCGAACTTTCTGTTCGATCGACCAACTGTCTCAATGGAGCTGATATCGAAACGATCGGAGAACTTGTAGTAATGTCTGAGCCTAAACTTTTACAATTCCGTAATTTCGGCAAGAAATCTCTCAACGAGATAAAAGCAAAACTCTATGAGATGAGCCTATCTTTGGGCATGGACCTCTCTCGTTTTGGCATAACACAAGAGAATGCCAAAGAAATGATGAAACAGCAGATAGAAACCCATCAGCAGCAAAATAACGGAGCAAACGCATGAGACATCGCAAAGGTAGAGCAAAGTTAGGCCGAACCGGTTCTCACAAACGGTGCCTGATCGCTAATATGCTGAAATCATTAGTCGAGCAGGAACGCATCCTAACTACGGCAGCAAAAGCCAAAGAACTCCGCCGTTATGCAGATCGCTTGATCACCCTCGCCAAGAAAAACACTTTGGCCAGTCGTCGTGCTGCTATTGCTAAATTGATGATTCGCTACAATTGCCTAAGCAGTAAACAGGCACGTGGTGGAAATACCGCTCATTATAATAACGATCGAAAAGTCATAGGAAAGTTGTTTGAAACACTAGGCCCACGTTTCCTCGATCGCCAGGGTGGATATACCCGCCTTATCAAAGGAACAGCCCGTGTAGGCGATAATGCTGAGACCTGCATCATTGAGTTCTTATCTGAGTAGTTTTCCTTTAGGAGTCTGTGTTGAAACACAGACTCTTCCTGATTGTGTTGGTATTAATACCAACCACTAAATGAAAATGTGTGAATTGGACAGCCCTTTTTCTCCCTATCTTTGCCTTCGCTCTCATCAACCACCAATGGTTGCCTTCGAGCTCCAGTCTTCGATAGAAAACAAAATGTCTTGCCCAATCCATGCATTTTCATCTTGCGATTGGTATAAAAACAGAGTTACCGTACAATCCGGAAGATCTGAAAATTAGGAGGTAAACATGCCCATAAAAGTTGGAATCAACGGTTTCGGTCGCATCGGACGACTCTTCTTACGCGCAGCTCTACAAAACCCAAACATCGACGTTGTTGCTGTAAACGATATCGTTCCAGCAGAAAACCTCGCCTATCTTTTTAAATACGATTCAACTCATGGAATGTATCCTAAAGAGGTAAAAGCGGAAGGTAACAAACTCATTATCAACGGAAAATCAATCCTTGTTTGCAACGAAACCGACCCAACCAAATTGCCCTGGAAGGAGTTGCAAGTCGATTATGTCGCTGAATCTACGGGGCGATTCACAAAAAAAGAAGATGCCCTAAAACACATTCAGGCAGGCGCCAAAAGAGTCATTATTACAGCTCCGGCAAAAGGCGATGTTCCAACCTTTGTGATGGGAGTTAATGAAGAAAAATACAACCCTTCAACCGATACCGTCGTTTCCAATGCGTCATGTACCACAAACTGCCTAGCGCCTATCACTAAAGTTCTTGTAGACAGCTTTGGCATCGAAGAAGGATTGATGACCACCATTCACGCCATGACGGCGACACAACCGACTGTAGACGCCCCTTCCAAGAAAGATCTTCGAGGAGGAAGAGGAGCCGCACAAAATACCATTCCAGCTTCCACTGGAGCAGCGAAAGCTGTGGCGCTCTGCGTTCCTGAGGTTAAAGGAAAACTCACAGGGATGGCTTTTCGAGTTCCCGTCGCCGATGTTTCAGTCGTTGACCTAACCGTTCGGTTGGCTAAATCGACCAGTTACGAAGAAATTTGCAAGAAAATGAAAGAGGCCTCAGAGGGAAGATTAAAAGGCATCTTGCTCTACTGTGATGAACAGGTAGTATCTTCAGATTTTATTGGATGCCAATACTCCGCCATTTTTGATTCATTGGCAGGAATTGCCTTAAATGACCGATTTTTTAAACTTATAGCTTGGTATGATAATGAGATGGGTTATGCCACCCGTGTTGTTGATCTGATCCTCTATATGGCAGAACGAGAAAAATAGACCTATGCATTTTACTAGAGAACCAATTATTGAGACGATTATTACTCCCAAGGAAGGCCACAAGCTGGTCATCCGCAATAGTAAGGGAGGAGGACAGGAGGAATTCTTTGTCGATGCGATCGAAGTGATTGCTTTTGGACAGAGTAGTTTCTATCGTTCCCAGGAAAAACCCAAATCCTTTGTTGTTCCCATCTCAGACTATGAAATTTTGGAAGTACGAGAGACCCGGATGGTCTTAAAAGCTTCTAGTGTTGAAAAAGGGATTAAAATTGGCGGAGGACGAGAGGCCACACTAAAGGTACCTCAAGAAGAGGGCACTCCGGTTGAGCCCAAGCGAAAAGAGCAGCGGCGACGTCAACGCAAACGACGTATCCGCGCTGATGAACCAGCCACTGCTACCGGAGATGAGAAAGTAGAGAAGACGGTGAGAGAGGAGAAAATCCCTATGATTCCACCTCCAACCACATTGATCTCGGAGACGATAGCTCGTTACAAAGAGCCCCAGATTGCTCCGAAAGAGTCAGCTGAGCCGAAAGAACAGCCCGTCGTGGTCCCCGAGCTTGTGCAAAAAGAAGTGCCACCAGTTGAAAAGCCGACTCCAGTGAAGAGCGAATCAGAGCCACCAAATTCTTGACGCAAAGTTGTGACCGTTTTAATCTAGGAACTCATTTGCTCGGGTGGTGGAATGGTAGACACTAGGGACTTAAAATCCCTTGGCAGTAATGCCGTGCGGGTTCGAGTCCCGCCTCGAGCATGCTTATAACAAACGAGTTATGTAATGCTGCATAACCTCCTAATAACTGGAACAAACCGTATTGGGCCACTGGTGGGCCAGTATGAACAGGAGGTTCAAAGCATGTCATATATTCAAAAGAGGAAGCACCCCAGTGGTGCACTAACTTACCGCGCGCGCATCCGACTGAAGGGAGCGCCTGAGATGTCCGAAAGTTTTCCTAGCCGCAGAAAAGCGGTAGCATGGGCTGCTCGGATGGAAGCCGATATCAAATCGGGTCGCTACTTTGGTCGAGAAGAGCATAAAGAAAGGACATTTGGAGAGTTTATAGACCGTTACATCGAAAGGGAACTGCCTAAAAATCCAAAGGCATTCCGTAAGTTGCAACAGCAGCTCACCTGGTGGAAACGGCAGCTAGAGGACTATTTTCTCTGCCATATCACGCCACCCATGATTTCTGATCTCAAACACAGATTGCTATCTGAAACGACACCACGAGGTAGTCTTCGATCAACCTCCACGGCTAATCGCTATTTAGCAGCTCTCAGTAAGGCTTTTACGATTGCGGTAAGGGAATGGGGATGGCTTCGTGAGAATCCCATCCAAAAAGTCTCCAAATTTCAGGAAGGCAAGCCACGTGAAAGATTTTTAAGTAAAGAAGAGATCGCCAGGCTCCTGGCAGTCTGTAAAAATAGCAAAAGTCCACATTTGTATGCAGTAACTCTGTTTGCCATATCCTGTGGTGCTCGTAAAGGCGAAATATTAGGATTAAGATGGCAAGATATCGACTTTGATAGGGCTACGGCTACGTTTAAAGCCACTAAAAACGGCGAACTGCGATCAGTCCCACTAAGTGCTCCAATACTTGAGTATCTTCGCTCAGAGCGCTTAAAACGCTTTATTTTTAGTGAGTACGTGTTTCCAAGTATTGACGGGCAATGTCCTGCTGATATTCGGACAGCATGGGAAAATGCAGTTGAAGAGGCTGAGTTACCTGGAGTTTGTTTTCATATTCTACGGCACACATGCGCATCGCACTTGGCAATGTCTGGAGCATCAACACTTGAAATTGCTGCTGTTTTAGGGCATAAAACGCTAGCCATGGTAAAACGGTATAGTCATCTTTCAGTGGCGGCAACCGCAAAAATTTTACATCGTATGAACGGAGAAATCTTATGTGAAGCATAAAATTAAATAGATAAAATCCGACTTACACGCAAGGAGAACTAACATGCAAGAAGAATTAATAAACCAAATGTTTTACAAAAAGCATTTAATTCTTGAGAAAACAGCAATTTTCAAAACCAAAAGTTGCTTTTTTCAATATATAGATCGTAAACATCAAGGAATCCTAGAAAGGGCTTCTTGATGCCTACAAAGAAGCCCAATGATGATTCGGAAAAATTGCCGAATGGAGACTTTTCGTCTCTAATCGGTACGGACGCTTATTTCAGTTTTCTCAAAAAATGTGTCCATCTTGATTCACATTATGACGAAAGTGTGTTGAATCATGCTGGGATTCGGTTTGCGGAATATTCCGGTCGCATCCAACAAGAAATCATTCAGTTTAAGGGAACATCTGCTGAATATCCTCTTATGGCGGTAATATTTCTTTGGGCGCAGTGGATCGGCAATGATAAAGTTTTGGGAGAAAAATATCTTTCGATGATGGAGCACCTTCTGGAGCGGAACCTGATTCAGCACAAGCATCCAACCAATGGAAAGCCTCTAGATATCGCCCAATTTTCTTCACTGAAGCCAAATGCGGTCATTGATGCCATTAGGTGTCATCAAGCTTGGTCAATTGAGAAGCGCGAAGATTACGTGAGGTTTTATGCCGAATTCTCTAGTTGGCTATCCAAGCAAACATTTGGTTTGATCTCGGAAGCCAAAGATCGAGATCGTGCAATTACCCAACAGAGGAAGCTTTCGTTTGAAACATATATTGCTATTCTCCAGAATCTTGAAATTCGAGAGCGAATAATGTCAAAGATATTTTACTTGGGTGGTTCGATGGGATTGGAGGAAGTCTTGTTTCTCAAGATTAAGGATATTAACTTTAATGAAAGCTCCATCAGTTTTTCTGGGGAGAATGTTTATTTTCCCTCGCATGTGTTTGAAGATTTAAAAATCTTTCTCGAAGGTAGAAAACAAGGTTATGTTTTCATCGGTAGAAAGAATGAACGCATCAACCATACCGTACCTTACCGCTCTCTCAAAGCAGTGGTAACCAAATTGGGCATGTCTACAAGGTTCACCTTCAAGGATTTCGTAAAAAACCGATAGAAGAAGCCCTTTTTTTCTCGCAAAAAGCAAAGTAATATTGCAAAGAAAGGCACGATCACGTACATTCTGTTCAGTTTCCAGTTATTAGGAGGTAATGTTGCAAATTCTGCCAAATTTAGTGCCCCTTCGTTCTTATTGCCGGGAGTACGAATGGCCTCGTTTGCCGCAATGGCACCATTGGATTTACTCCAAGGCGCCTATAGCGCAGAAGTGTGTCAAAAGGATTGGTGGCCGCTACTTGATCGATCTTGAAGCGTTTCAGGCCTATGTGCAGAGCGCCACCCTAGAAGAAACCGAAGGTCGGGCATCATGATCAATTCGAGACCGGCTATTGTTCCTCTCCCCAAAGAATCTGAGATGATGGTTCTTGGGTGCATGTTATCTAATACGGAATACCTAGATTCGGGTTTAGAAAGCTTGCTGCAAGACGATTTTAATTTTCCAGAGCATAGGATACTATTTAAGGTCCTTGAGAACCTTCATGAGTCAGGTATTCCGGTTGATACCCATCTTGTTTGTAATAAATTAAAGGACGTAGAGGGCCTAAAATCGGTTGGTGGAGCAGCTTATGTGTTGACTTTGGCGATGTATCCTGGCCCATCTGCGCACTTTGAGTACTACCTTGATCAGTTAATTGATAGAAAGACAAAGCAAAAC
>SDBU01006143.1_pt1 | contig 14199 bp, 11 predicted proteins | sample 2277071 | NCBI WGS metagenome assembly SDBU01 (sample SAMN10397929, study PRJNA504765) | marine sediment metagenome | isolation source: marine sediment core GS08_GC12, 126 cmbsf | place: Arctic Ocean: Gakkel Ridge, Loki's castle | collected 2008
GATCTTTTAGTAACGCTCCTGAATTCGACGCCATATTAGTCAGAAAATTATCAAATGTACTCCGCCAAATAACAGCACCCTTTCCTTTTTTAGAATAGATTTTACCATCAAGATGATGCAATTCTAATGACTCAATAACTCGGCTTATTTTGTCTTCAGGATAGTCGATATCCTTAATTAAATCCCATGCTATTGCTCCCCCACATGCTTTATATCTACCCCCTTCATTAAGTTTTTCTTTTTCAATCAAACAGGTCGAATATCCATTTTCAGCAGCTACCTTAGCTGCTATTGATCCTCCTGGTCCTGCCCCAATAACAACAATATCAAAATTCTTCATACAATATTCAATTTACTATTATGTTTTTTTACATTTCTTCTTAACTTCCATTACTTCTGGGACTGCTTCTCCGATTACTGCTTAAGATAATCTGAGCTAAATTTCTCAATTTTTCACCTTTATTATAAGATAAGAACTTGGTTATAACTCTCAAAGTAACGAATTACTATTTAATTTTATTTTTGATAATAAAATTTTAGCAATTAAAATGAAAAATCTGCATCTTTGTATAACAGATTCTATTTTCTCATCTTAATATATACAGTAGATTTTATAAGTTGGCAAATTTTTAGATCTTCCTAAAACGGATGTTCGCAATCTTTCTTATGCTTTAGATTTGTAACCTGCTTGATGTTAGATTTAGTCCAACCAGTTTAATGACCTAATTACTTAGATTACTTCCATTCCGTCGTACAAATACCACATTTGTACTTTTTCCCATATATCCGTGGATACTGCATTAAAATATTAGATTTATCGTTGAATTCGCGAATATATTTCGGATTTGTATTGAGGCATGTTGGACACTTTCTTCTTACTGTTTCTTCGATAATTTTCTCAGCGTCTAACTTCGAATATGTTGTAGAATCTTTGCTAGGAATGGAGTTAAAGTCTTCTGGAATCTTCTTTTCAGGTTTTGGCGTTGTTTTTCTCCTGAATTTTTTCGATTTTATAGGAGGTACTGTAAAACCTTTATGAACTTTTGGGGCGCTTAATTCAGTAGAATCGTCGCTTTTGATAAGTTTTTTAATTTTATTTGAAATATCCATAGGTAGATCTTGGTTATATAATTCCTCCTCTTCAGAAATTTCCTTGATTTCCTTGGGTCTAAGTCCCAATCTCCCTTTTTCTAATTTTATAATAACATCTTTTAACCTGGTTATTTCATTTTCTAATTCTGAAAGGTTAGAGTTTTCTAATTTTAATGTTTCTATATTCTCCCTTAGTAATCTATTGTCATTTTTAAGCACTGAAGTGGCAGATACTAACGAATTATTTTTAAATCTTAGAGTTCTGTTTTCTTCTTTTAATTTCTCGTACTCCTCCGGTGAGATTACTTTATCTGAAGTTGTATTTGATACTTGAGAAGCGTTATTTTCTGTGGTTTTAAAACCTACTAAATTCTTAATACTATCAAGTTCTTTTTTTAGCAATTCTTTATACGAATCCAATTCTTCGCGATTTTTTTCTTGTACTTTAGTTGCTTCGTATTGATCTTTTCTTTCAGGGTCCATCTTTTCAAGATTAAATTATAATAATTTTAAAAGAATACTTTTTTACTAAAAAATAATAGATTGAATATTAAAAAATCTTAGGAAATAGAAAAACAGCTGTCCTATTTCTCTAAGAATGATTTTAATTTTAAAATATGATGAGATATAGAAAAAAGAAATACAGTGTAGTTAAGACTGGATGTTACATATTTTACTCATCTTTAACGAGGATTTGACATAATGGTGATCCTATTAAATACGCTTAATTTGATAGTCTGTTTTTTCTCTGTCATAAGTTGCTTCAGTTATTCCACGTTCCTTAAGAAATCGTTTCATTATTCTATGGACTTCACTCTTCGGGAGTTTTCCTACAAAATCAATGTATCGTGGTATCATAAAATATGCCATTTTACCTTGACAGAAATCTAATAGTTCTTCAGGAGTCATTGATTCCCCTGGTTTCATAACAACGGCAACCATCACCTCATCTTCCCCTAATTCCGATTTAACACCATAAGCCGCGGATTCTAACACTTTATCATGTAAATTTACAATCTTCTCAATACTAAATGAAGCAATATTTTCACCGCGTCTTCTTATTGAATCCTTCTTTCTGTCAACGAAGTAAAACCAACCATCTTTGTCTTTAGTTGCGAGATCCCCTGTATGGAACCATTTTTGTCCATCTTTTCCTACTTGAATCAAGTTTTCTGAAGCTTTTTCATCCTTAAAATATTTTACTTTCCTTTGTTCAACCTCACTTTCTCGCACGAGAAATAAAGATAATTTTTCCTTTACCCTTTTACAATACTATGGAATAAAGATATAGTTTTATTCGTTTTAAATTATCCTTTCTCATTCATTTTTTCCATTTTCTCAAGCTTTCTTTTCTTGAACTTTTTAACAATTAAAATGCTAATGGCTAAAAGAACTGGTATCCCTATGCTTAATGATATAACCAAAGCAATTCTTCCTTTAAAAAGAGTAGGTATCTTTGTTATAGTTGAATGTAAAGGTGCTTCTAAAGGAAACATATCCTTTGTATTATCAGAACCACTTATGTCATATGGTAAAAATCCCAACCAATCTGACCAATAATTTCCTTCTTTTAAGCTTTCATTATACCATCTATTATGGCTTCCAACATCTTTTGCTTGAGATTGCCCATTTGGGTTGTTATTTACAAAAGAATTATGATACACCAGATTTTGACGAGTAAAACTTTGTTCCATGAAAGCTGTAAGGATTAAAGCAAAGGAGGTATTGTTTTCAAATAAATTATTTCTAATAACACAATTTTGAGAGGCAAATTCTTCATTTATACTCTCTAAAAGAAATCCGTTCACATTATTGCGAATGACATTGTTTTCAAATAAAATGTTCCTTGAATTAGTTATCCATATTCCATCATAATTATTTATAATATGATTATTAGATATTTTTGAGAACGACACATTAATATGAACTCTTATACCAACGTGATTTTTCGTGAGAGTATTGTTTTCAATAAGAGAATACGGAGAATCATTAATGTTAATTCCATGATGGGAATCGCTGAACGTATTATTTAATATTTTTATTTGAGGAGAAATTGCTACAAATATACCCAATTCTCCTCCGATAAAAGTATTGTTAGTAATAATTATCGTACCAGGACCGGTATTGTAAATTCTTATAGCTCCGAAAAAAGCATTAACATTATTATTTTGTATTAAAATGTATTTCGTAATATTTTGCAACACAATCCCATAATTATTAGACGTGATTATATTTAGATACTCTATTCGATATGGATCTTCTTCCGTTCCTGATCCAGAAAAATTATAAGAAAGAAGGTCATCATTATTATAAATTTCAATAGGAGGGTCAATTTTATTCGAAATATATAAAGTCTTACTATGAATATTTTCCTTAGTGTAATTGAAGGATAAGCCGAACCAAATAGAAGAGAATATTAGACCAATAATTATTAAAGAAAATAAAAATTTTCTCATTTAGATTTCATTTTTAGGGAATTAAAACTAAGATATTTAAGGGAAGATTAATATTTAAATTTTTTTTAGAACTAAAAGTTAACTTTTTTCTGAAGGATTTATTATAGAACCACACATGATGCATATATCCTCAAATTTCTATATATTCACATCTACCAAGATCTGCAATATGGACATTTTAAATATAATTTTATAGTAGTTTTTCTAAATTTTAGTACTTCAATTTTAAAAAAAAATTCTTTCATGAAACACTCCATAAAATTATACCCAAAACCAATATTGTTCTTAATATTTGTCTTAATATACGACTATTCAAATAAAAACTTAAAAGAAATGTAATATACGTTAATATAATATAGTTATAATGTTTTATGAAGAACTTATCCTAAATGAAAAAATTAGATATTTTTTTACCCTTTTTACACTCCTTTACAAGTAACTGTTTAAGAATAAAACTTTGAGAATGAGGAATCTCCTCTTCAGTTAGTGTTTCCTCAATTGTGTTATAAAACAACACATTAGAAAAATTAAATCGTCATATTGAACCTCCGTGGTGAGTTCAGGACTCACCACGGTCTTTTTATTTTGAAACAGTTAAAAGTTTATGCAACTATTTTTCAAATACCAGTAAATGAGAGAAGAGTTTTATCCGCCTCAGTTTCAACATATTGGTATAATTTTTTGATTAATACATGGCTTACAGTAAAAGTCGGTACTGCTGATAATGGTTGGAGTGAAATTTCAATTACATGGAATAATGCTCCCTATTATTATTATGAGATAATTGCCACAGCATCTATTACTGACATGGAGTATTTCGATTTCGATGTACTTGACTATATACCTGCAAGCGGGGAATTTTCAATTATTATATTCGAGTATAGCAATACCGGGGAGTCTTTACAAAGCGATTCAAGTGAAAATGATTTCTTGCCAGATCCGCCAGTTTTAACGATTGAATATGAACTTATTCTTGCGGATTATCTTCCATACATTATAGGGGGAGTTGTTGGGGGTATCGGAGGCGTAGGGGCCATTATAGGAGTAGTTATTTATCTGAAACGCAAAAAAAGAGCAAAAGAGCCTATAATTATTCAGAAGCCTTTGCCGAAATTTTGTACCAACTGTGGAACTCCTGTAGAGGGTGATTTTTGCACTAATTGTGGAAAACCTATAAATAAAATAATTTAATTGACAAACCAATGATTAGAAGTAAGATATTGTATTCCTAATATATTCCTGAGTCTTTTCAAGAATTCTGTAATCTGAATGAGGAAGAAGCCATTAATAAAAAAATTCAAGTAAAAACTTCTTGACTATACATTTTTCTTCTAACCAAAGCCGTTAAGATTGCACCATTAATATGCTGTTTTTGGATAAGATCTAAAAGAAGTTCACCATCAATTTCACTCATATCAATATTCTCCGCTATTTTTTCTATGTTATTTTCCACTTCACTTTCGTTTATCTGTTTTTCAATAATCTTTCCTATTTTTCTAGTTATCCCCCAGGTGGACAAAAATCGTTGCTCCACAAGATTATGTGGGATAATGATGTTCTTAATTTTCTCACGAACTGCGACTCGTATTAAATCAGAGATATTTTTATATTCGGTGAGTTCGACATAATGCTGATATAACGCTAATTCTTCTGGAAGTATACGTATGGATCAGAATGATCTATAATATATTTTAAACCCTCTCCTCGCAGGGAAACGTTGACCATTACTGAATATGCTCCCATTTTAAACGTGGCAAAAATGGTTAGTAAGAACTCAGGTGAATTAATCTCCATTAACGCTACTCCATCACCTTTTTTAAGACCTAACTTGAATAGGCCATTTCCTAAACGATTTGAAAGAATGTGAAAGTCTTTATAATTATATTTCTCATCAATGCCTTCATCGAAATCTCTTATATAGGTCATGAAGACTTTATCTCCCGCAACATCAGCCTTATGTTTAATAAAATCTCTTAAAAGAGTTCTTCTTGATAATCTAAATTTCTTTGTTGTTTGCATTTTCTTTCACCTACTTTTTTGGCTTTTCAAAAATTAAGTTGAAATGCAGATGTAATTATTTAATTGTATTGTCTATTTTTTATAAAACTCTCTTCTATAAGTGTGAAGCAAGTTCTTTCCCAAATTCTTTGCATTTTTCTATTTCTCCATCTTTAAGAGGACCCTTAATTCCCGAAACTCCAACTTGAAGACCATCCATGGCTTTTTTTATCCCGGGAATCTTTTTCATAATCTGTTTTTCCATCTTGGGAACGGCTTTTCGAAGAAAACCTTCTCCTCCACCCATATTAGTATCGAAGACAGCTATAAATTTACCCTCTAAGTTTACATCTGATAATTTATTAATAAACTTACTAATACTTCCTGCAGGACGCCCAACATATGTGGGTGAACCTATGACTATCATACCAACATCTTTAACTTCATCAACATTAATCTCTTTAACGTATTTCACCAAGACATCATGCCCCTCTTCTCCTAGTCCCTCTCCTATAGCTTCAGCAGCCAGCTTAGTATTTCCAAATTTTGTTTCATAAACAATAATAACTTTCATTTTATCATCTCTCTTTACTTTATTAAATTAAAGAAATATTTTAAATATTATAAATTTCAAAAAAATAAAAAATAAGATTTGTAAATAATATTTCGTAAATTACTCATCTTTTACAAGATGTTGCGTGTAATCATGGTCGTAAGAATACATGTGGAATTTGTTTGGGCTCAAAATATAGTTTGGATCAACTGCTTTCTTCATATCCTTAAAGAATTGCATATATTCAGGAGTGAAAGCGCCCGCTTCGACGATTGACTGACTTATTGATTCACCAAGCCAATAATGAGCACCCCCATAGCGTGCTTGATGGCGAATCTTCTTATGCCAAATATTCATGGAAGCTTCACGATGCTCATCAGTGTTATCCCCTCCAAGCCCTCCTACAATAACACAGTTCCCATTTGGCAAAAACATTAAGAATGAAGCAAAAACAGGTAAAGGGGGATTTTTGGGAGGGAACTCTTTTGAATAGTCTCTGCTAAATTGAATTCCTTTTTGAACGGCCTCATTAAGCTTAGAGATCGCCACCTTATGGCATGTTGTCATTGAGGTTTTCGGTGGAGCCGTTGAGATGTATTTCTGAAAGAAATGGAATTCTTCTTTAAGTGTAAATTTCCAATCATTTGAGTGGGCCATGTCTAAATCAATCTCCTGCCACTCGAACGGTCGTGTCACCTCATCTTTCAACATAATCTCGTTAGTTTTTTCGAGATATACATCTAATATTCGTTGATCCGTAGCTTCTAGAGTCACTGAAAATACCGGACCGGTTATTTTTGCTCTCGTACTCGGCTTATTAACAACTTGAGTGGATAACAGCTGAAATAAAATGGAAGGCCACACCATCAAATCGTTTAAACCATCCCCAGTTTCTTTCCTCATCTTGTGAGCTAATTTGAATACTGAATCATAGTCATCTTTTAGAAGCATATAATAACGGCGTGCTTTATGCGGAGGATCTGGAAAAAGTCGTAAGAAAGCCTTCGTTTTTACGCCCATAACTCCGACATCTCCCATGAAAATGCCTGTAAAGTCGGGGGAAACACCATATCTACAAAATGGGGTAGCATATTGATTAGATGCTGCACCAGTTCTTATGATCGTACCTTCAGGATTTGGAAGAACGACCTCTACGCCCAAACATATATCTGGTACTACTCCGTATTTTGTGGAGCAAAAGCCAACTGTAGCATTTGAAAGACCTCCTCCTATGGTTGCGGAGTATCCACTTCCAGGTCCGAGGATTCCTGTAGTCATACCTTTTTTTTGTAATTCTGAAAGCATCGCACCCCACGTAATACCGCATCCAACTATGCAATAATAATCGTCTACATTAATTTCATGGATTTGATTCATTCGTGTAATGTCGAGAAGAATTCCACCTTGGGTTGTACTACCACCGACCAAATCCGCCCCTCCGCCCCGAGGAACCATTTTAAGCTTGTATTTGTTAGCTACCTTCACGATCTCAGAGACATCTTCAGTAGTTTCGGGGCGCACTATGATATCAGCCCACCGGTCGGGGAAGGCAGGATCAACGTTTCGTGAGTAGGCCGCTTTCATGAAATCTTTATTAGTTATATAGTCTGAGCCAATAACATCTTCAATTTCTTTATACGCATTTTTAACTTTGCTAATTTTTAACACCCTACTTTTTAAAAAATCTAATAATAATAAAATAGAACTAATTTCCTAATAAAACTTACTCATGATGCAAACTAAAATAAGGAAGCAAAAAGGGAGCTTTTGGATAATTAGGTGTATTGGATAGTGAATTTATAATTTAAAAATGATATAAATTTCCATAAAATCAATCAAGTTATATCAATTTATTTAAGAAAGATGAGTAAAACAATAACTATAAGAATAGATCGTGAGTATCTCAAAAGAGTGTGAAATTAAACTGATGGCAGAATTATATCGTAAGGGTAAAACGATAATGATTTTATTTCTTAGAAAGAATTTATAAAATAGAATAGAAAAAGATTAATTATTGAAAATATAGTTTGTTCATAAAAAATTATTGATTTATTGGTGATTAAATGACTAAATCAGAAAAAAATCTTGTTGGGTCGTTTTCTGGAGAAAACTACGGTTATAGAATATTATTAGCTTTTGCTGAAGGAGCAGAAAAGGAAGGATTTCCTCAAATTGCAAAATTATTTCGAGCAGGAGCTATAGGAGAATCAATCCATGCGCACAATATGTTACGTGCCATGGGTGGTGGAAAAATATTAAAAAAGGATTTAAAAGTTGGAAAAATTCAGATAAAATCGCTAGAAGAGAATTTAAATGCAGTAGTTATGGGAGAATACATGGCATTCACAAAGATTTATCCAGGATTTATTGAAGACGGAAAGGTAGAAGGAAATAAAGACGCTGAGCAGGCATTTCATTTGGCAAGCAAGGTTGAAAAAGCCCATCATAAAGTGTTTGAAAATGCATTGAATTCTTTTAAAAATGGAAAAGATTTACCTAGTGCGGGGATTTTTCTTTGTCCATTCTGTGGTTATCCGTCGGAGGAAATAACTCCAATAAAATGCCCAGTTTGCGGAGCTTTAAAAGAAAAATTTATAGAAGTTGGATAATCATTTCACAACTATATTTTTTAATGTTGTTCTTCCAATTCTATTTTTCTGTAGAATAATCAAGGTATTTAATCAGGATTTTTCTTTGGAATTCTAATAATATCCCTATTATGATCGAAGTTATGCATTACCTCGTAAAAAGGTTAGGAGCGAATCTTGCTAAACCTAAATGGGATCTTTTTTCTTCAATGAATTTCATATACGATGATTTAAAATGTCAATTTATTTTAATTAGTTAAGCAAATTCCTTATTAAAAATAAAAGAATTAAAGGTGAAACTTAAATTATGTATTTTTCATTATCTGATTACTTTTTTTTAAACTTATAATTTTGCTCCAATGAAGGATTCTTGCTCTGGTTAAAGACCAAGCTTTTTATTGTTACGGGAAATGCCTTACGGTTTTCAGTTTGAAATGGTGCTCCTATATCAATCCAATCTCCAGCTTCTAATTCCAATTCATCTAAGCAAAAGAGGTTATTTTTTATAGAGGTTTCCTTATTAATGGTTAATCCGAGCATTTTTCCACCATCCCCTCGCAAGATGATTATAATTATTTTATTATTTTCAATGGAGTTAGGAAGTGCAAGTTCTACGATTTTTGCTAGAGGAACTATGTTGGATCCTAATAGAATATCCTTGAAGTATAAAGCGAACACATCTTCCCCTTCAACCAAACTAAAATTCTTAAGAGCGACTGCAATTCTATCTTTAAATTCGTTGAATTTATCTTCATTGTATAAATCTTTGCTATCTATATTGATTGGTACAATGGGTACGTTTTCCAATGGGAGGTTTATTGTTTCATCATAATAGCAAGTGGATCCAGAGATTGAAAGCGAAAATGCCCCAGCTCCAATAACAGTTGCTCTAATTTTGTTTTCTGGTTCGATTAAAGGTAAATTGTACTCCTCTATGAGAAGTTTTATTTCTTTCGCTAGATATAAACCAATATCATTATATGGGTTGAAATATTCATTAATTTCTTTATCAACCCCCCTATCATAAATCATCTCAGCAACGCCTCCAGAAAATGAATATCCATCTATAGGGACTAAAATTTCGATATCATCCGTCATCATTAGCAGTTTTGCAATCTTCCCTGTTGCTGGACCTTTTATAACTTCAAATAACGCTTTTGCATATTCTTTTGTTATTTTCAGCACATCTTCCTTTAGGATGATATCTCCTAGAGAATAACTCATGTTTAATTCTTTCATAATCCATTCTGTGGGTTCATCTATTCTCCAGATTTTAAAATCTTTATCGATTCCTAATAATCTCCCCCCCACATTGATGCATGAAGTACTAAGAACATCCCCGTTTGAAGCTATAGCAATATTACTTGTACCTCCCCCGACATCAACATTCATTAAATTCTTCTGAATTCTTTTTGATTGTTCAACAGTTCCACTTCCCATAATACCAAGCATTGATTCAAAGTTTGGACCTGCAGAGGCACTTACAAATTTTCCAGATTCAGATGATAATCTTTTCACAATTTCCGCAGCGTTTTCCTTTTTTGCAGTTTCTCCAGTAACAATAACTGCTCCAGTATCAACCATTTCAGGTGTGATTTCAGCCCGGTCATATTCTTTCTTACAGAATTCTATAACTTTTTCAATGTCTATATTAAACCGGTCAATTAAAGGAGTAAAAATAATATTTCCCTCATAGAGTATTTCTCGATTAATAAGGATAAATCTATTTGACAAATTGAAAAAGCTTGTTTCTCTTTTTAAAGTAAGGTGTGAGAAAATCAGATGGGAGGTGGATGAACCAATATCTATGCCAACGCTTAATACTTTAAGATATTCCGCATTATGTTCTGCAGAATCAGAATGACCCATCAGTAATTCTGCAGGATATATCTGAATTTCTTCTAATTCTTCCTCATCTTTGTTGTCCTCCTCAATTCTTACTATTTTTATTACCATTTCTTTATCATGATGGTTCGGTAATTCAATCTTCTCTGATGATTTATCTATTAACTCTTTCATTTCTGGGGGGATTTCAAAATTTTCGTTGCAAACAATACAAAAATATCGAGGTTCCAATAATTTATTGCTTCCGGGTAAAATTGGGCCACTTCTCTTTTTTTTGGCATTTTTATCATTAACTTGTCTTCTTATCCTATCTAAAGTCACATTGAAAGTGGGAACCAAACTATCACACAGTTCATCGTATTCCCTTCCAGGTTTTAAAATCATATTTAACGCGGGTTTTACCATCATAATATGTCTATAATAACGGGAAAGTTCAGTTATATCTTCTTTTTCATATGTTTTGAGGAGTTTTTCATGTTCTTGCATGAATTTAATCCCTAATTCCTCTGAATCTTGGTGACCTTTATTTTCTAGGACAAATTTCACATAAAACTCTAAAGTGTTTTTTTGAGATTCCATAAACACTTCAATTTTCGCAATTCTTTCTTCTTTATTCATATTAATTAGTTCTTTTTATCTTCCTTTATATTATTTCATGCATCTTTTGACAAAATTTGCGGTATTTCCTCGCCGGCTTCTTTCATTTTTCTTTTTAATATTTCTGCTAATCCGGTTTTTATATCATTAAATGTGGGATCTCCGATGAGATTATTCTTTTCATATATATCATTCTCAAGATCATATAAAAACGCTTCATTGTAGAGTTCACCTTTCGAATATAGATGACCGTCCCAGGGTGATTCTCGTGGTGGTGCAATGACGGAATATTTCCATTTCTTTGTGCGGATTGCTCTACCTACTTGACTTTCACTGATTTGAATAAATATTTCTTGAGTCCAATTTTTCTTTTTATTATTATTTTTTTCTAATAGTTCCTGTAATGGGTTTCCCCTCATGAACTCAGGAATTCCGATTCTCGCTGCTTTTAATAATGTGGGAGGTAAATCTATTAAACTTACTAACTCACTAGTTACTTTACCACCATTAAAATCTGCCCCTTTGATTACTAAAGGAATACGAATTGATGCATCATGGCAAGATCGCTTGTATTCCCGATTACGCGTTCTGAAATGGCATCCATGATCGCTAGTAAATACGATCATTGAATTTTCATACATTTTCAATTTTTTGAGTGTCTCAATAATCCTCCCTAAGTTCATATCGACTGAATTGCAACATCCTAAATAATCCGCATAAAATTCCTCCCAATCACCTTTATAATCTTGTAGATCCCCGGGTATTTTGAAATTTTGGAATTTTTCCTTGCTTCCTATTGGCCCTTCAATAGCATTATGATCGTTTTGGTGATGTGGTTCTAAATAAGATATAAACAGAAACAATGGTTTATTGTTTTTACGCGATTTTAAATATTCAAGGATGAAATCAGTTTGACAATCTACCCGATAACCGTTAAATTGCCTTTTCACACCCTCTCCATCAAACAGGTGACCATCATAAGCGTGTGAAGTGTGTTCAAGTGCATCAGCTGCAAGCCAATAGTCTTTATAACCCCCTCTGAATTCTGGAGGGATTGGTTTCGTCCTATAATCCATTTTTTTTAAATGATAATCTTGAGATCTTCCCAGGGTGCTTGCGAGATGCCATTTTCCGATATAAGCCACTTCATAAGCACTATTCGAAAAATAGTCTGCTATGTTTTGGTTCGTTATTGGGAGCCCAATCGCATTTCGATAACATCCTGTTTCAGTAGGATATTTTCCAGTTTGAAGTATAGATCTTGCCGGACCGCAAACTGGTTGATTAGTGAAAGCGTGTTCAAACCGATTCCCTTCATTAGCTAATTTATCAAGATTGGGTGTAACATCTAATTCTTGACCATAACACCCACAAGTATCGTGTCTTTGCTGGTCAGTTAGAATGAAGATGATATTAGGTTTTGATTTTTCCATGTTACTTTTTAATCCTACAGTTTTATTATTTGTACGGAATCAAATCTAAATTAAAATTTGGTTTTATCAATCGGATATATTCTCTATGTCTTAAATTTTTGATAAAATTCCAGAAGGATCATCAAATGAATTCATTTCTTCGAAGGAATTATATAATAACTTATATCTTAGTAAATCTCTCTTAAAATCAATCCTAACAAGACTTAGACCAGAAAATTTGATTGTTACTATTAAGTGTTCTATTGATTATAGTCAAAAATACCATCAAAGAACTTAAAATTAATCCTTTTTTTCTCTTTTTCTCTTTTTCCATATATTTTAATATGTATAACTCACTTTGTTCTTTTGTTAAACTGATAAAAACATAGATAGATTTATCGTTAAATCTAAAGATACACGTTAGTTTAAGTAAAATCTTAAACAAAAATGGTGAAAAAAATGGAAAATAAAGGTAATGAAGTCAATGATCCTGATAATTCAACATCATTATTTAAGAAAATGAAAGCGATTGTATATACAAAATATGGACCTCCGGATGTTCTTCAACTCAAAGAGGTAGAAAAACCTACTCCCAAGGACAATGAAGTGTTGGTAAAAGCTCATGCATCATCCTTAAATGCAGCTGACTTGGATTGTCTGAGAGGTAAGATGCAATTTTCTCGAAAACCAAGATACAAGATACTCGGATCGGACATAGCGGGGAGAATTGAAACAGTTGGCAGTAATGTAAAACAGTTTCAGCCAGGTGATGATATATTCGTGGATTTATCAGTGTGTGGTTTTGGCGCTTTTGCTGAGTATGTATGTGTTCCTGAAAAGGAATTAGTGCTGAAATCGGCCAGCATGACATTCGAGGACGCAGCGACCCTACCTCAAGCGGCAATCCTCGCCCTGCAGGGTCTTCGCGATAAAAGACAGGTTCAGCCAGGACAAAAAGTTTTGATTAATGGTGCGGGTGGTGGTGTGGGTACGTTTGCGGTGCAGATTGCTAAATTATCCGGGGCTGAAGTGACTGGCGTAGACAGTACGGAAAAATTGGACATGGTACGCTCGATTGGTGCAGACCATGTCATTGATTACACTCAAGAAGATTTCACTAAAAGTGGGCAGAGTTATGACCTGATTCTTGATGTTGTAGTATCTCGTTCGATTTCCGATTATAAGCGTGCATTGAGTCCCAAGGGAATTCTTCGCATGGTCGGAGGTTCCATGGGTCGAGTTTTCAAAGCTGCGTTACTAGGACCATTAATTTCAAGGAGTAAGAAAATGAGTATTGTGGTGTGGAGACCAAACAAAAAAGAAGATATGGTTTTTTTGACAGAACTTCTTGAAGCCGGCAAAGTAGTTCCTATTATAGATAGACGTTACCCTTTAAGTGAGGTTGTCGAAGCTTTCAGGTATCTTGAAGAAGGACACCACAAAGGAAAAATTGTAATAACTGTGGAACACACTAACAAAATCTAACCGCTTTTTTAGGAGGGGGCACCGCGGGGGAGGGAGTTAATAAAATAAGCAGAATTATATGACTCGAAAAATTCAAATATTTCGAGTATATATTATGTTATAATGACAATTCAATCTGATACAATAGTTTTAAAAATTGGATCAAAAGGGGAAATTTTCCCTCCAAAGGAAAT
>SDBU01006144.1_pt1 | contig 14198 bp, 34 predicted proteins | sample 2277071 | NCBI WGS metagenome assembly SDBU01 (sample SAMN10397929, study PRJNA504765) | marine sediment metagenome | isolation source: marine sediment core GS08_GC12, 126 cmbsf | place: Arctic Ocean: Gakkel Ridge, Loki's castle | collected 2008
CGTGCTTATGGATTCACTTGAGCGGAAGCATCCTGATCGAAAAGGCACATTCACGTTTGATGAATTGCTTGAGTACCGTGCCGAACTACGGTTCATCGACGCCGACGCCATGATCGCAGCCTCAAAGAAGGACACCCCATGACCCAACTCACCCACGCTATCGAAGAAGCCCCCCGTGTCATCCTCAAGGCTGCGAAATCACTTGGGATTCAGCAGATTGTTCGTGTGCCGCCACGGCTCTACACGAAGAAGCTCGACGATATCCGCACGTTCAATCTCGAACGGGCTGAACGGAACTTCGAGGAGATTGACGACCTTTGTGACAGATCGCCAATCATCATCACCGACATTGAGAACGAACACCGAGACAGGGTACGGCGTCCGTTCGAGTACGCAGACGTCCTAGTCTCAGCATCTATCAACCAATACATTGCGTGTTGGTCGTGGTTCCGCAGCCATTGGCCGGACGCAAAGCTGTTCGAGTGGAACCTGACAAACTCCCGCGAGCCAGGCCGCCACGATCTCGCCGAACAACTCGTTCTCAACAACCTCGACGGTTTCGCAGTCTCGTGCTTCTACCGCCGTAAGGGAAACTGGTTCGATGTACGCCAGCAGGTCGTAGCTCATGCAAAGTCTCTCGTGGAAGGCACCGACAAGATTGTACTCGCAGGCATCCACGAAATGCACAACGACGACACTTTGCGGAAGAAGGTTCCAGTGCCGCGTCACATTGTTGACCTAATGGTCACAGTCGCGTTGCAGGCCGATGTCGCAATGCTGTGGAGCATCACGTTCACCGATCCGATCGACAACCTGGCGGTGGCGCACGCACGGGTGTTGGAAGTGCTGGTCGGGATGGCGTTGCAGGAGGCAAGTGATGGGTAGGGTTATATTTTGGGTGTTGTGCTGGCTGTTGTGTTTTGGGTTGATCCGCGTGAAGGTTGTTTACTCTGATGGACTAACGATCAGATTGAAGCCGTGGACTGACTTGTGGAAAAAAGGGAAGGACCAGTCACCATGAACGACGCAGAGCGATTCCTTGACACCCTACGCGCATTTGACGGCGTATCTCTCAAAGCCAAAGGCAAGGGCAAGATGCTGCCCGTTCGGAGTGTGATCGAGCGATTCGAGTCCCAAGCCAAGCGGATCGAGGAATTGGAGGAAACCGCTGAAGTGGTTGACGCATTCTTGCGAGCCGCCCAAGCCGCAGCGAAGGGAGAGAGTGATGCCTGACCAACCAACAGCAGTAGCGATGAGGCTGACAGAAATTGCATTTGAGTACAGCGAAATGCGTGAGCTATCTCTTGAGTATCGAATAGTATTGGCTACCCGTGCGCTCGACGACGCCGGAGTGGCCGAGGCGGTGAAGGCGTGCGAAAAGATGATTGAGATTGCAGAGTCTAGAGAGACGTTGGTAGTTCGACTTGTGGCGATGGAGGCATTGGCGCACAGAGCCCTCGCCGCCCTCACCGGGACAGGGGAGGCAAGCGATGAGTGAATTGTCAGCTCAACAACTCCACGACCTCATGTCTCCGCTGTGGGAACGCTGCCCGGAATTGTCGCCCAAGGGATTGATGTTCGATTACATCAGCCAGAGCAACGAATACTCTCACCCGAACGTACCCGTGTTGTACCCAATGCTTCATGGTCGTTGGATTGAATCACCTCAATTTCCAGAAGAAGCGGTAGCTGGCACAGCTTCCGCCACCCAACTCTGCGAATCGCAGATGGTGCGGTGGCTGGAAAAATTGAGTTACGTGAAAATGTTTGGCGGAGTAGGCGGGCATGAAGTAGAAGTCGGAGGGATCGGCATATTCGACGGCGACACTCTCGTCCAAGCCCTTGCCTCTGCCTGCACCGCCGTCCTCGACGCCAAAGAGCAGGATCCAGCATGAAGCGGCACTACACGACGACGGATATAGCTGTCCTGCGAGCGTTGAGGAAGCCACATTGGTTCAGTGCGTGTGAGTTGCAACTTGCCTGCCCACATGGGCGTGGCATCTACGTATCAACGGTGACTCGGTCCATGCAAAGGTTAGCGGGAAATGGGCTGGTCAAACTTCAGTGGATTGACTCCGACCTCCAGGCCCACCGCCTCGATTGGCCCGCTTCACTCTCAAGGATTCTTGCAGCATGAACCCGCCCCCGAGCCGGATCAGTCTCAACAAGGCGCACACTACTGTGGATCAGTCCTTACGAGCGACGGCGACGGGGCATATTTACTGGAGATACAGATGACTGAGCAGCATACAGCGGAGCCGTGGGACATATCCAACTTGATGGTCGTAATCCCGCTGCAAAAGTTCTACGACTTGTTTGACTTGTTTCTTGCTGGAGAGGTGACTTATGACGAAATATGGCGGCAGCTCGGTCCGCGTGAGAATTTACATTTGTGTCTTAGACGACGGGGACTGGTACGCAGGTGGGTGGCCCCACAAGAAGAACAACTTGCAGGCGGGGACCGACCTTTACGGTGATCTCAAAGAGTGTGTACGCGAATGGGCATTTGACAAAGAAAACGAACAAAACAGAGCACATTACTTCTGGGTTGAAGTTGATATCAAAATCAGGCAGGACGGAAACATAGTCGTGACGCCTGAGCAGAACCCCAATCCAAAAGAGAAGTACACACCGAGTCAAGTAGCCGCTGCTCTAACGAAGGTTCCCAAGTAGCATGACCACCCCGTTCGACCAACAGTGCCCTAGCTTGACACCCCAGGGGAGATAGGGGAGGATGACGTTTGAGGCTGCAATGGCACTCCACCTTGAAACGAACCGATCGCCCGTACCCGCTGGTCATTGCGGCCTCAACTGCACACCCTGGCGGCCGGGCGGTCGGCTTTGGCATGGAGCAAATTGATGCTAGGGAAGTTACTCTGTTGGGTATTCGGGCATAGACGTTACAGCCGGTGGAGTCATGTAGCAGGCACCATTGGCACGATTAGGCGCGGACCAGTAGAGGTGTGTGATAGGTGCGGCAAGACTCTGGGTAAATGGTGGGAACCAAAGCAATGACGATCGCCAAACTTCGGCTTTGGCATGGAGGCCGCAGATGAGTGATGTACTGCGTGAACTTCAGAGCAGAGGCTGGCGACTATTCAACGAACTGGTTTACGCTGGCTATGGCCCCGTCTTTTGGCTCGCCGAAAAAGGGGGCATTGATCTACAAGTCAACTTTGGTGACGGGCTGGCGACATTTCATGGGGATGACATTATATCAGCCATGACCGCGGCCCTCAGTGAAGCTCATCGTAGACCCGCACCCCCAGAGGCCACGGATGCCAAGTGAACGAACAAAGCTCGCTGCCCAGATGCCCGTCGCTTCCATCGATTCCTGGCCGGACGGTGTGCACATGGGCAAGTTCACGCTGGATGTCTACCTGAGCGACCCTGGAGCCATCCACGCTGAAGCTAGACGGCAGGAAAGCCAGTATGGGCAGATCACATGGGATTCGATCCGAGAAATCTTAGATTGGGAGGCCACGCATGGATGAGTTGCAATCGACACGGCTTGAAAAAGCAAGGGCACTACACGAGCGGATCGTCAATGGCTTCACAGGGATACGGAACGCCGACGCCAAAATGCGCCGCTTCTTATACGAGTTCGACCGAGAGGGATACTGGAACGACATGGGGTACAAGAACCTATGGGGGGCCTTTGAGGGGCCGCTAAAACATGCGTTCGGTGTCACCCCCTCGTGGATGTACCGGCTTATCAAGCGGGCAACCGCCGAGGACCAGGTGGGGATTCTCCCGCCTGGGGCAACTGGGGGTGAGTCTACTGACCGATCGGTCAGAAAACACGTCGCCAACCTGAATCTGCCCGGTACCGCCCTAGACCAACTCGCCAAACTCAACAACCAGCCCGAGGATCAAAAGAAGGCGTTTGAGAAGGCCAAGCTCCGTGCGGGCAACAACCCGATCAACGAAAAGCTCGTCAAGGACGCCGTAAAGCCGTTTCTGGCCCCCAAGAGCCGTTTGGACCCCAAGCCGAAGGGGGGCCAACGAGAGCCGTTCAAGCGGATCACGATGGCTGAGCGGTCATTCAACATCGTTCGTGATCTGAAGCACGTTATCGAGGAATGCAAGGGGTTGAAGGCTGATCCTGACGCCGTGAGCCACCTGCAAATCGCTCTGGACATACTGGGACCTTGGAAGGAACAACACCAATGATGGATCTATCGAGTCTGTTCAGTTTGTTCGTAATTATTGTCGGATGCTTCGTGGCCGGGTTTGCGGTTGGGAGAGGTTGGAAACAGGAAAGCAGAGGGCAGATATGATCGTTCGCTACAAATCACCGGATGGACAGATGGAGATCGAGGTCGAGTGCTCGGGCCTCAAAGAGATGTTCGTCAAGCTCGGACCCATCCAGGAATTACTGTTGGAGCACTTCCGCTGCGGGTGTTGCGGAAAGACCAATATCCGCTTCAACCATCGAGTTTGGGACGAGAACGACTACTTCACGCTCCGCTGCATGGACTGTACGGCTGAGATGAAGATGGGCCAACGGAAGGACGGGTCTGGTATGTGGCCCAAAGCGGACGGGCCGGACGGGGGGTGGTCTATCTACGAGCGTGGCAGCAGCCAATCGTCCAGCCAGCCCCAATGGGGAAGTGGAGCAGCGGCAACCCAACAGGGGCAAACAGTACCCGCGGGCGACGTGAGTGAAGATGACATTCCATTTTGAGTCTCGTAGGAAGGGTGCAGCATGAAAGCTAAACAGGGCTACCGCAAACTCAAACCTCAATCGCCATATGTTGGCCGTTGGCTGAAGCGTTATTGGGTAAAGCGAACTTGCAGGCGGAAGTCCAGAACATGACCCCCTCCACCCAGCTCGACCCCATCGCCCACGGAGCCGTCGTCTCCCTCTGCATGGACTCCATGCAGGAATGGCGAATTGTGGCCTACCTGGAGAAGAACGCGCGGGCAGCATTGAAACGCCAAGAGGTTCGCAGGCTCAAGCTGTTCTGGTGGACGGACACGGATATCGTGAAGATGGCGTACATTCACGCTAAGGACTACTGCGAAGCGAAACTCGGCTATCTGCTGGCCCGCCAGAACAAGACCAGACAGTTCGATGAGTGGAGCGATGACTTCCGAGGGTTGGTGGTGTCGTTTGCGTGCGAGATTTATGACCAGCGGATGTTCGATGAACTGGAGGCTAAGGCATGAGAATCTTGGCGATCGATCCCGGAAGCGAGAGGTCGGCCTTTCTGCTGTACGACTGTGAGACTAGCGGCGTGATTGAACACGATATTTCAGCAAACGATGATCTTGTCTACGAGTTGAGCGAGCACGAAGAATGGGCGGATTTATTGGTGGTAGAGATGATCGCCTCCTATGGGATGCCTGTAGGGGCTGAGGTGTTCGATACCTGCGTGTGGATCGGCAGGTTCGTCCAGGCGTGGCGACTGAGAATCAATTCAGATCGTTCACCCTGGGCTCGTGTCTACCGCAAAGACGTGAAGATGCACCTCTGCGGCTCCATGCGGGCCAAAGACCCGAATATCCGACAAGCCCTGATCGACCGATTCGGCGGGAAAGAGAAGGCCATTGGGAAGAAAGCCAACCCAGGGCCGCTGTACGGAATCAAGAAAGACCTCTGGCAAGCGCTCGCCGTCGCGGTGACGTTTGCGGACACGCTGGCCCCTGCCCCAGTGAAAGATGGGCGGGAACAATGAAAACACAGGAGTTATTCAAGTGAAACAGAAGCAATACCGTCCATCTGGAAGCGCTAGGTATGGGCAAAAGCAGGCCCAGGAGATTGGGGAATGTCTAGAGAAGCTCGACCTAGTTGTCCCCAAAACCATCGTCACAGAGGCCATGAAGGTGTCGTCTCCGCTACACAAGTATTTCGAGTGGAACGATTCGGCAGCAGCCCGTAATTACCGCATCAATCAAGCCGCCAACCTCGTGAACCACCTTGAGGTCCGCGTGAAAACGGCGGACGGGTGGCAGTACACGAAGGCGTTCCACAGCATCGTCATCTCACGAAACAAGCGCGTCTCCAGAGAATACGTTGCTATCTCATTCATCAAGCAGCGGCAAGGGATGATGGATTCTGTGCAGGAGAACGCCCTACAAGAACTGAACGATTGGTACGGCCGGTACAAGCAATATACAGATGTATTTGGCCGTGTATTCAAGGCGATCGAAGATGTCGTCTTGGATGAGACACGGGAATGAGAAGAGACTTTAGTATGACGAGGCATGGCGAGGTCAGGTCCGGCATGGCCCAGTTAGGCGCTGTGCAGTAATGCAGCCAAGGTGTGGACTAGTCTGGCGTAGCACAGTGAGGTGAGTCCCGGCCCAGTGGAATATGGTTGGGCGATGCAGTCGAGGTCTAGCGTGTCAAGGTAAGTTGTAGTTTGGCCGAGCAGTGCTTGGTAATGCAGCCGAGGCGAGGTCTGGTCTAGTGCGGAAAGCCGATCGAGGCGAGGTGTGGTACAGCGATGCAGTTATGGTTTAGCCAAGCACGGCGGAGCATAGTCAGGCACAGTGAGGCAATGCAGTCTAGGCGTAGTGAGGCCTGGTGTGTAAGGCGAATTGGGGTTGAGTGATGCAGTCATAGCGGTGCCAGGGGCAGAGAGTATGGCACGGCACGGCACGTTGCAGTAGGGTTAGGTTATGTACGGCGAGGTGTAGTGATGCAGCCAAGGCGGAGTCCGGTGAAATGGGGCGGGGTGTGTTCTGGCGTTGTGATGCAGCCCAGGCGATGTCTGGCCGGGCAATGCAGGTCTTTGCGCGGCAGAGCCAAGTGCGGCGCAGTGATGCAGTCGAGGCCTGGCACTTCCTGGCACGGTGTAGCGACGTTGGGTTTGTCGGGGCACGGTTCGGCAGGCGAGGCAAGGTTAGGCCGAGCACGTTTCTGCCCGGCTCGGTTTGGCACGGTTTTTTTATCTCTAACCCAAAGGAAAATTCCATGAAGACGACAACGAAAAGCAAACCGACCACTCGGCGTAGTCGGTTCACAATGGACGGCGAGGACAAGGTAGAGCAGGTCGAACTCAAGCCCATCGCAATCAAGGAGTTCAACCTCAAGATCAAAGGCGTCTCGCCGCTCATTATCCACAAGTTCTCAGAGAAGTCGCTCGGCGCTATCGAGGACAAGCAACAGAAAAAGGCCAAGCAGGCCAAAGAAGCCCGTGACCCACACGCTGAGTTCCTGGCCGCCCACTACGTCATGCCCAGTAGCAAGAAGAAGGCTGGCGAAAAGGGCTGTCGGTGTGGTTTCCCAGCCGCAGGATTCAAGGCTTGTTCTGTCCGTGCAGCCACTTATGTGGATGGAATGACGATGACATTCGCCCAGGGAGCGTACTTTGTCCTTGAGGATGAAGGTGGCTTGGTTGAGATCAAGGGCTCTGAACCAGTGATGAGAACGGATACCGTGCGGCTCAGTGGGATAAGCAGGGTGCTTTCCCTGTCATACCGTCCTGAGATCGCAGACTGGTCAGCCACCCTGCGGATTCGATACAACTCAGCCGCCATCAGTGCCGAGCAGATCGTCAACCTGTTCAATGTCGGCGGGTTCTCGGTCGGTGTTGGTGATTGGCGTCCACAGAAAAGTGGCTCAAACGGTATGTTTGAGGTGATGACCTAAAAGTCAAGGTGAGGCAGTCGTGGCAAAGCACGGTTTAGTTCGGTACGGCTCGGCCTATCGCGGCTTGTCCTCGCAGGGTTTGTTTATGCTTAGCATCGTCCTCTCCCACCCCACCAGGTCGGAGGGGAATTGACTTGACACTGAACCCCCAAGGGGTATCGTGATGGTATGGCTAGGACAGAGAATTTCTATTGTCTCCCAACCGCTGGCCCGCCCTCTGTTCCTAGCCGAACTTCGGGCCGGTGGTTTTTTCATGCTAAAGACATCGGGCCCGGCCCCTGCGTGGTTGGGGTTTGTATCTCACGCACGGGCGCTACGGCCACCAGACCGTGGAGTAAAAACCCCGCTGACGATAGTTCTGGTGCGGGCCCGATGTTCTTTTGCACAGATGAGGCGGCGGCGTGGAAAGACACGCAGCAACCCATACGCCCGAATCCCCCTAGTGGTCAAGACGTACGGGCCAAGAATGCGGTGGAAACATGTACCAGCAATGGCACTTGTGAGGAAGAACCACCAGCCAACCCAAAGCCGCATACGTTGGGGCGGTACCAACAGCAGGAATTACCTGCCCGCCAACCCTGTGCAATCAACAAGCACCCTGTCGGCTACGGATTCGGCTAGCAGGGGAACAATTAGAGACGTGACCACGGCGAGTAGCAGTGGGCAGCACGCCAGAGATTCCAAGACCCGCTGGAGTTGTCCAGCCGTCGAGTGGGGCCTTTCGTTAGGGTGCGAGGCGCGACGTAAAATAAAGGCTGGTGGGACGGCGGCGTTGCGCATTGACCGTGTTAGTAAGAGGGGGCCGGAAAAGAGGGTTGTGCGTGGAAGTCTGGTTATTGAGTATCTAGTTACAAGTTATCTACGCTCGTTTTTTGTGAAAGCCATGCCGCAGAAATATCTACTATCTGGCGACGGTACACGCGAATCTGGCGATGAACTGATCGCCTGGGCCAAGGAACAAGTGGCGATGCGGCGGGCCATGCCGATCATGGTTGACCCTTCACGAGTCAGTAAGTGCGGCGAGTGTGGGGCCGATATTGTCTGGATGACCACAAAGAACGGGAAATGGTGCCCAGTAACAGCTAACTCAATCACCCCGTTCGACCGTATCTTTGACCCCAGGAAGAACGAATGTCATTATCCAATCTGCCCTGAGCAACAGGAGACACAAAATGGACGATAAATCACGCATCACGGAACTTGAAGGCGAATTACGAGCGTCGCGGCAAGTTTGTGCTCAATTAGCTGCGGCGTTGGACGACACGATGGTTCATGTAACGGATCACGTCTCCAATATGATGAGTTGTGAAGCATGGAACGAAGCATCTGGCGGCCACAGCCTCTTGCTGGAATCCTACCGAGCTGACATCAAACGGCTCAAATCCAAACATCAACACGCCACAGCGGCTCTTGCGGCCCATGCCGGATTGCTGGAATTGATGCCTGAGCAACAGGAGACAGTGTGATGCAATTTCTGAACGAGTGGGGGCCAATGATTCTAATGTGGGTTAGTGGGTTTTTCTTCGGGACAGGATTTGGATGTTGGTTGTATAAGCAGACGGTAGTTCAGGGGCTACAACGGCAACAGGAAACTCCCCATGACTGACGCCCAACCTCGGACCATCTGCGTGACGTGCAAGCATCGGCGGCGATTATTGTGGTGGCCGTTTTGCCACGCACCGGCGTTTGGGCCAAAAGAATCCATCAGTCCTGTGACGGGCAAGGTAATTAAGTACCACGACCCACCACGCTGCTCCGACATCAACACCCACGGAGAGTGCCCCCACTATGAAGCAAAGTGAGCCGAAAAAACCGATTGCGTTTGTCGTTGCGACAGTACATTTCCCTTTGTACGAGCGTGACCACCATGAAAGTCATCGTGGCCCTTGGGATGGTTTTGAGTATTCAGAGATTAGAGTCGGACGGCGACCATGCACGACAGTGCAAACGCAGATAGTTTCACCAGAGGAATTGAATCCATGACCACTACAGCAGCCAACCGCTTCAAGTGCGACAACTGCGGTCACAGCCAATCTTTCAACGATGGCTTCCAATGTTCGACCTGTGGCCAAGGAACCATAGTTCCAGTCTTGACTGACGCCCAACCTGACGCAGCAGCGGTGGAAGCGGTTAGCCGGATAGATCGCAACAACATGGTCTTCCGTGCATGTGGCAGTGGTTTGTGGGACTGTGACAGAGAAAAACTCGCCCACATCATCACCGATGCGTATGAACATCGAATGACAGTAGCGAAAGGTGATGCGCAGACGGTTGATCGGCAGCATTTAGAGATGTCTAATGCGCTTGCCCGCCTCACCGCCGAGCGAGAGGTGCGGAAGAAATTGGTGGCGGCGCTAGAGCAAACAGTTTGTCATGCCAGCGATAAAACACCATGTTTCAACTCATGCCCACGCTGCGATGCCCTCGCAGAAGCCGCAAAGCTGGACGACTCTCGCAAACAATTCCTCAAGAAACCCCTTGACAAGCTCCGATGATTCTGTTAGTGTGGTTGTAGTCGTTCAACGAGGGCGGCAGAGTAGTGGAACACTCGAATAGTGGAGACAACAAAATGAGAATCGTCGTCAAAGAGGGATCACCGTTCCAGGCGGGTAGTTCCTGCAAAGTCATTCGGCTTGTGTTCACCGCGCGTGAGCAAGCTGTATTAGTACAAGCATCTGGTATTGCCGAAAGTGCTCGTGAACTAATATGGGCATGGGAAGCTGAGCACGGGTGGGATGGAGACCCGTTCAATGAAGATGTTGACATGAATCTGTTTCATGTTGCAGAAGCGGGAGATATGAGAAGTGGCTTCAAGCTAACTGTTCCGGCATAAGTCCACTATTCCCCCCACCCCACTCTTCGGAGTGGGCGACGGGGGTTTCGATGCAGGAGTATTTGAGATGGAACGTAAATATTCACCTTCAGAACGTAGGCCAGCCCGTACGGTGATATGGCTGTCCCGAGACGAGGTCATCGAGGCGCTGAAAGCCTATGTTGAATCCAAAGCCGATCCTGTCCCAGATGGTCATACGTTCGTTTGGCTTCCTGATCCTGTGCGGGATGGCCCACAGGTGACAGGACTTGTTGTGGATGAGCAAGTATCTGACCAGGAGCCTTCCCCATGACCACCCAGACAGCGAAGAGGACGGAGGGGGAGGTGACTGTGTTGGATAACGCAGGTCGCGTATTTATCATGCCATGCCCGCCAGATGCTTTGGGTGGTCGGGTATTGGCTGACGTTATTCGCCCGAAGATGAATGATTGGCGAACCGCTAGGGCAATAGCGTTAGCCAACGCCGAGTATCTAGCCAAGGCGTGGAACATGCACGAGGATGCGATTACTGTTTGCAAGGAGATTGTGGCTGCGAGGAGAGGCGAAGGGTCAGAATACCACGCTGCCGATTTGGCTGAAGCGCTCCTCTCCCAAGCCCAGCAGTAACCATGAACGAGATAATCAGCATTCTTGCCTTCGTTGGCTATATTGTGATTGTCCTGCTCCTGGTCTGTGCGATTGTGGCAGTGATCGAGCGGTTATTCAAGAAGTAGTAACCAACCAGACTTCTTCCCTGATCGACCCGCTTGGCACCCTCCCGCTGAGCGGGTCTTTTCGACTTGACGTTGTTCAGATGGTGTAGTAGGGTAATGGTGCGATGAGTAAAAAAGGTGCAACAAATAGCGGCAACAGCGCGGCTCAAAGTAAGCAGAAGGACTCTGCTACGGCTGCTCATCTAAAGTCCAGGGGCGTTCGCCGCACGACTTGCCAATGCCCGATCTGTCATGGATTGGTGCAAGTGCCATTCGATAGCTGGGATCGGCATCGGTGTCGGCGTGGGTTGATACCTGCATGATTTCGACTTGACACCCATCTAATCCCACCGTAGCGTACCTGCGACACTTCGCTCAGTCACCGGTAAGGGCATGGAGGCCCACTTGGCTGAGCGGTTCGGGAGCACGACGCATGGATCGCGTTGAACGCCTGCGTAAGCTGACCCAGCTACTCACCGCTGACAAGCACGTCATGGACGCCCTGGGAGGTTGGTCTTGCCCTCTACTTGACGAAAAGCCGTTTGCGGGCACGTCTACCCCTACAGGTGATGCCTGTCGAATCACAGCACGCGCGAAATATCTGATAAACGTGCTGAAATGTGAAACAGCACCAGTCCAATCACCCATATGCTGCGAAAACGCAGAAAAGAAGTATTGCGACGCCTTTGATGCGTGCCCGCCATGAGTAACGGCAACGGCAGGTTCGTAAACACTGTGATTGGGGTGACTTCTGCTCTGGTGGTGTTAGGGATCACAGCTTCAGTCGGGGCCGCGTTCCATACGAGCAGCCAACTTGCCGCAATCTCTGTCCGACTGGAGTCGATGCAGGCCAGCTACGAAAAGCAGAGCATCAGATTCGAGGATACGAAGGTGACGGTCGAGGCTCTGACTCTGCTGATGGATCGCATCAACGACAACCATTCAGCGATCCGCGGCGAGCTGGTAGGTTTGCAGCAGCGATTGCGTGAGTTGGAGCAGGGGAACACGCCATGAGACGTTGCCGCTCGCTTCATCCCGAGGACCGTTCTCGGTGTGAACTTCGCATTAGACATGACGGCATGCACCAGTATAGCTACAGCCAAACTGGTGATGATTCAAGTACTAGGGCGTGGCCGTACGGTGCACGCAATGGTGGTGCGAGAATTGACATGAGTACTTGGATCGGCGGCGGTTGTTGTCAGGCGGTAACTACAAAGACGTGGACGGCGTGAAACAGTACATCCGCAACAACTGTGTGGAGTTCATGGTCCTAGGCCTCATTTTCCTCATTGGCTGCATCGTTTACTGGGCGAGTCAACCGCCCAAACTGCCAACCTGATTGGAGACATTATGCGTACCCGATTCCTTCTCGTGTTCATCGTCGTGCTTGGTTTGGCTGGGTGTGCTGGTATGCCTACCTGGGTAGCAGGGGGAACCACGCCACCGGCGGGCACATCGACTGATGGTGCCGTAGCTGATCCTGTTGCTGGTGGTGAGGTGGGCGTTGGTGATGTAGTGACTGCGATTACGCCGTTGCTACCCCCACCCTGGAACGTAATCGCACCGATCATTGGTTCGCTGGTGGTTGCACTCAAAAAGAAAGGCTAACTCATGGATATTGCAGGATTCCTTCGAGGCAACAAGACGTTCATGGTCGTTGCAGGCCTCTTGGTCTACATCGGCGTGAAAATGGTAAACGGCACGGAAGCCGACCCCAACATCGTCTACGCACTGCTTGGTGGTGGTCTAGGGACACTGCGCATGGGCATCAAGAACGGGGATAGCAAGAAGAAGTGAGCTTAGAACTGCCGCAAGTTTGCCCACGTTCACTCACTGATTGTGAGCCGTTAGCGCAAATCCTAGTTGATGACGAACCTGGGTTTGTGTGTTGCGGGCACAATGATGGCAAGACGAGAGCGACGGAACAGGACCGATTCCGTGTGTGTTTTCGCAACGGGGTGATTGACGAAATGGTCGATTGGGACGAACGGGACATCAAGGACCATATTTCAGTGCTGGCCCAAGCACTCTCGGTAGATGCAAATATGCGTAACAATGGAGAGTAATGCGCGTCCTATTCCTCCTAGTTCTAGTGATGCTCGCTGGCTGTGAAATCATCCGCGTCCAACTCCGCAGTCCAATCACCACCAGTGTCATGCTGGAGAAGGGCTCGCTGGATCCGATTGTGGGCAAGCTGGATGACATCCACGCTGACTTCAAGACCGTAGTGACATGGCTCACAGGCGGTGGGGGTGTGGCCGCGTTCCTAACTCTATCTGGCACAGGTGGTTACGTGTGGATGCGTAAGCGTAAGAAGAACGGCAACGGCGACTAGCGAAAGGACTCGCAAATGGGCGGCTACAAAACAGACAATGACGGCTGGAACCTGCTGCACAAAGAGCATGTAACGTCAGCCGAGAGCGTTCCAAGTGCCTTCCAAGATGCCCGCCCCGCCAACACGATTGATGTGCGTGGAGTCAAGGGCATCAGATTTGCTTTCTTGGGTGACACCGCCAATGACACTATGGATGTAGATATTTACGGCGTGGATGCAATCAAGAGTCCTGATGCGGGCGAGATTCAGGCTTACAAGTCTGAGGACTTGGGCCAATTCTTTGCCACGATTGGTACGGGTGCCGCGACTGGGCAGATCAGAAACGGGCAAACCAACTTGTATGCGGACACGGTCACCTGGACCGCCACAACCATTGTGACAGACCTCATTGCGTACTGGAACATTGATGGCATTGCACCCTCAGTGCAAGTCCTCAGCCCAACTGGCGACGGGTACGGCGAGGGGCTATTCGGGTCTACCTTCGGCTACACATGGTTCTCGATCATCATCTCGGCTCAAGACACAGGTGACGCGAGCAACATCCTTTACAAACTAGATAGGATTTAGCTTGGCAGAGAGCAGCGCAGCCTATGAATATGACGATTTCGTCGTCGAGGTCGGGCAGTTCCTCAGCTTCGGAGGGACGCCCGCAGGCACTATTGGTACGGCGGATAACGAAGCTGACATCGTGGACCGTGTAATCCAGACCGGCTACACCCAATTCCTCAATCCGCCGCC
>SDBU01006145.1_pt1 | contig 14197 bp, 10 predicted proteins | sample 2277071 | NCBI WGS metagenome assembly SDBU01 (sample SAMN10397929, study PRJNA504765) | marine sediment metagenome | isolation source: marine sediment core GS08_GC12, 126 cmbsf | place: Arctic Ocean: Gakkel Ridge, Loki's castle | collected 2008
TCAAAATTACCACCATTATTGCATAATCTCAATCCTTTTCGAGCTCAAGATTTTGTTGAACTTACAGAGGATGAAAAAGACAAATTTTGTGAAAAAATGGATGAGGCATGGAAATCCCATCAAAAAACATATAACGAAGGGAAAGAAGAAAATAAAAAAATCCTCTCTGAAGATGTTGTAAGATGGGGATTTGAGATTCCTAAAAAGAAAGATGGAAGATTTGGATTTAGGATTGTTTATAGAATTCCTGATAAAAACGGAAGATATGTAAAAGGCCAAAATAAAGACAGAAAATACAAAGTCGATACAGCTAGAAATTTTGAATACAAAATGAAATACCTATTTTGGGGTAAATTAGATTTAGATGATTTAGATAATTTTTTTGTTGAATCCACATCAATTGTTGAAGATTGGGAAAACATCACAGAAAATGATACTAAGAGAGTCCGGGTAACAGCTAAAACATTGGTAAATCTCAAAGAAAAGATTAAAAGCTCATCAATAACTCCTATCGAGACAGATGAAGACAAAAATAAAACTTCAAATAATTGTTGGTTACATACTGGAATACAAAGTGTGATGTTAGACAAAAAAATGATGGGAGCTTTTAAAAAATTCACAGCTAAAACTCCTAAAGAACAAAATGAACTTATTGAAAAAGAATCTTCTCGAGGTAATAAAGATTGTAAATTAATTATTGAATGTCTAAGTGACTGTAAAGACAAATCAATAGAAGAACAAGAAAAGATTATTCAAAAGCATAGTGCTAAAATAAGAGAAGCTCTTGGATATAGCAAAGATTCTCAAGAAGATCCATTAACTCTTCATAGAAATTTAACTAGTTTTTTTGAAAATTCAAAATTATTACCTTCAATTCAAGCTACGATAACTCGAAAATTACATTTATTGGATCCATTATCTAATTCAAGAATTAAAGACTTTAAACCATTGACAAAATCTAGCAAAGAGAATAACGGAATCATAGAACTTGATCTACCAAATACCTCTGATACATCCACTGAAATCGATGTAACTGAATTAATACAAAGCAATAAGCCTAAGGGAGATACAACTTTAGGCCATTACTCTATAAAAGATGATAAAAAATACAAAAATTATGAAATTATTGAAGAAGAGACAACATTCGATTCTAAACCAGATGCAGTTACTTATCATATAAAACATACCAAATCAGAAGATGGCACTAAAGTAGCTCATACATTAAAAACCATACCTCTAGAATTAGAATACAAAGATAAAAAATTAATTCCTCAAGGCGGAGGAACATATAAATTAAAATATGCTATTATCCATGAGGGAGCTACAACTGATTCTGGACATTATTACGTTATCTATCAGGATTCTGATGGGAAATGGTATAAAAACAACAATTCAAGCAAAGAGCTAATTACTGAAAAGGCCGGAACTGAATATTTAAAACATGCTGTCTATTTACATTATGAACCTAGTGATTCTCTTGCGTAATATCTTAAAAAGAAATTTAGATATACACATCAGAGTTCATGAATTGGGTAAAGGGGCGCCGATAGCTTGAAAACAATAATTTGAAGATTTTAAAGATGCTGTTTTCTGTTTTTTACAAAGCGTTTCAAGCTCGGATCAGAAATCGTTTTTAGGGAAAGTTTTTGCTTTTCGAATGAGCGATCCTTTTGGATATTATTCAACAATTTCTATTTTCATAAAGAATCCTTTAATTTAAAATTTTATATTATAGAATTTTTCGAAATTACCAAAGTTATGACAATAATTCATTTATTTTTTGTATCAAACAACTCAAACTATTATTTCCTAATTCATCATTATGTTTTTCTCTTATGCCTAGAAATACTTTATTCTTGAAACATTTTGGATTGTCTAATAATGCTTTGGCTAATGAAGCCTCTGCTCTAATAACGCCATCATCAATAATCCTTGAGCTTTCTTTAAGTTCTAGGGAACCTAAAACGTATCTTTCAAGATTAAAAAACCCAGAGGTTTGTGCAATAATTCCAGGAACCCGAAACGCAGCTGTTTGTAAAATAATTTCAGGAGCCCTTAGCTGAATGGATGATTTTATTGAACTTATATTCCAACCAATAACTTTCACCAAAAAACCCGCTATCTTGGCAATAATGCAAGATACTTCTGTACTTAGGTCAGAAAATGTCCTAGATTTTATGAAAACATATTTAACATCTTTTTTTAAATTATGCATATTTAAAGCATCTCCTTGCACACCACCACCAATAGAATGGCCATAACCAATAATTTCCTTCGCATCTAAACCATTTTGCTTATCTTCAGCGAAAGCTAATATTGCACGATAAGCTTTAGCCATGGCTTGTCTATTTGGTAATCCAGTACTCGCTCCAACACCAGGATAGTTAAATACAATAGCATTGGCATTTAATCTGCTTAGAATTTCTTTGAATTCATAAGAATGTAATTTATCTTCATAAAATTCAGCATTTCCATTAGACGCTAATATCCAACGACCATTATCTAAAGTAGAGGGCTTGCCTAAGATTGTAGTATCTATTTGATAACCATCTACTTCAATAGTTAAGCGTTTATATTTAAAATCTCCATCAAGCTTTTTTAAAATTGCTGATCTACTCTGAATTGCATGATTTTTCCTATAGCCTATTAGACTAGGCGTTGACGCCGGAACGATGGCAAGTTTTCCTACAAGAAAATGAATAAGCTTATATATTCCGATTGGAAATATGATAATAGATAATAATTGTTTTGTTATTCTAATAATTTTATATTCAGTATTCCATCTATAGCTAACTGGTAATAGAGAGTTTTGTGTAAATTCTTTGCTTGTTGTTGTCTGATAATCTGATCGTTTATAAAAAGCATTTTCTCCGCCTAAAATACTTTGAAAAGAATTTGTCCTATTTGCATTTTTGTGATTAGCTATGCCCACATTGGAAGAGACAATTAAACTCATCAGTATTCCTGTTTTTTTGATTTAAACTATAACTAAATTAAACAAAAGAAATCCATTAAAAGATTTTTTTTATTTTCTCTTTTCCATTACGAATAAGATCGAGCAATTGTGTTCGCTAATTAGAAGTTAATACCATTTATCAAATATAAATTTTAGTTTATAGTTATCTTTTTTTTATAACCCAAAATGATGCAAAATGAGCAAAAAACAAGATGAACTATCACAACTTGATGGGGTTGATTTTTTTCGACTTGCAACAAAAGAATCACATTCAAGAACACGTATTCGTCTACTTGCTTTAGGCATCTCCAAGCAGGAAAGAAAAAGATGGTAGTAATAAATATGTTTCAGATTAGCCTTACATCTCTACGTAATTGGGAATTATAAAATGAGTTACCTTTTGCAGCAATATTTTTCATCCACAATTCTTGATTTGGAATGTGTGTAAATCATAAATTAAAATCAAATATTTAATCTCATAAAAATTCATTGATTTACTTTTATAATTAACGCATAATTGATAACTTAAATCCGGTGGCATAGCCAAGTGGTAAGGCGGGAGCCTGCAAAGCTCTTATTCCTCAGTTCGAATCTGAGTGCCACCTTTTTTTATAGTGCCATTTTTATCATTATTATGTTGTATATAATATCTACGCCGATAGGCAATCTTAAAGACATAAGCTTTAGAGCAATTGAAATTTTTCAAAGTTGCGATTATATTTTATGTGAAGATACAAGAACTAGCAGAGTTTTATTTGATAGATATCAGATCAAAAAAAAGCTAGTTAGCTTTCATAAGTTCAATGAAAAACAAAAGCTAGCAAGTATTTTAAAGGATTTAAAAGAGGGAAAAACCCTTGGACTAATCTCAGACGCCGGAACCCCTTTAATTTCGGATCCAGGAGAAAACCTTATCAAAACATGTTTTGATAAAAACATCGAAGTAGAAGCAATACCAGGCCCTTGCAGCGTTATCCAAGCTCTTGTTTTGAGTGGCTTTGATGCGCATCCATTTGAGTTTTTAGGATTTTTACCTAAAAAACCAAGTGAGCTAAATTTTATTATCAAAAAAATGTTTTTTTTCGATGGGGTGTCTATTGCATTTGAATCTGCTAAAAGAATTATAAAAACGGTAGAGAAAATAGCTCTATTAGATCCCAAAAGAGAGATTTGCATTTTAAAAGAGATGACGAAAAAATTTGAAAAAAGAATAGCTCATTCAGCAGCTGATATGCTTAAATTTTTAAAAACACATCCTCTTAAAGGCGAGCTTGTTCTAGTGCTTAATAAAGGCGAGATAATCGATGATCTTAGTATTGAAGAGAGCGTAAAACTTCTTCAAAGCATGTATGGACTTAGTTTAAAAGAAGCTATAACAGCATCTGCAAAAATAAAAAATATATCTAAAAAAAAGGTCTATAAAATTTTCAAAATAAAATAGTTTGATCGAAAAATAGCTTATTGAAAATAATCTAAAAGTTATCTATAATTATTATTATTTAAAATAACAAATCTAGTTTTTATGACAACCTTAAAATATAGGAGCTAAAATATGCCTTCAAATCCGAAAGAGATAATTTTTAATGATCAAGCTAGAGAAAAGCTTAAAAAAGGAATAAATGAACTTGCAGATGTTGTTTCTGTAACACTTGGCCCAAAAGGCAGAAATGTGGCTATATCTTCTTGGGCAATGCCAAAGATTTCAAATGATGGAAATTCTCTTATAGATGATATTGATTTAAAAGATGATTTTGAAGATATGGGAGCAAAACTTGCTAAAGAGGTAGCTCAAAAAATAAAGCAAAGCTCAGGTGATGGCACTACGACAGGAGTAGTACTACTTAGATCAATTGTAAATGAAGGGATGAAACACATTACTACTGGAGCATCTGCTATTCATATAAAAAAGGGCTTAGAAAAAGCTTTAGAAAAAGTTTTAGAAAAGATCGATGAGATCTCTGATAAAATAAAAAGCGATGAAGATATTGAAAACATAGCAACCGTTTCTGCATCCGGAGATACAAAAATTGGCAAAGATATTTTAAGTAGCTTTAAAAAAGCTGAAAATAAAGCGAGTATAACTATAGAAAACGGAAATAAAAATGAAACTGAAATAGTGATAAAAGAGGGTTTAGAAATTGAAAGGGGTTATTTAAGTCCATATTTTTGCAATGACACTAGTAAAATGATAGTTGAAATGACAAACCCAAAGATTTTAATAACAGATAAAAAGATAAGCACTATTCAAGATCTTTTAGTTATTCTGCAAAGCACAGCTTCTACATCTAAAGAGCTTTTAATTATTGCAGATGAGATTGATGCAGATACACTCTCAACTTTAGTAATCAATAACATTAAAGGCGTAATGAAAGTAGCTGCTATTAAAACCCCTGGTTTTGGGGATAAAAGAAAAGATATTTTAGAAGATATAGCGCATTTAACAGATGGAACTTATTTTAGTGAAGACAAAGGCCTTATTTTAAAAGATGCTAAATTTGAAGAGCTAGGAGATTTGGAAAAAGTTATTATAACAAAAGATAAAACTCTACTAATCGGCGGAAAAGGAAAAAAACTTCAAAAAAGAATAGCACTATTAGAGCAAGAAAAAGAAAGCTCAGATGATGATATAGACAAAGACCAATTAGATAAAAGGATCTCAAAACTAAAAGGCGGAGTTGTAGTAATTAAAATTGGCTCAGCATCAGATAGCGAACTAAAAGAGAAAAAACAAAAATATGAAGATAGTTTAAATGCCACAAAGGCAGCTATTGAAGATGGGATAGTAGCAGGTGGTGGAATTTCTCTTTTAAGAGCAAGAGATGCAATAGATAATCTAGAAGTATCAATTGAAGAAAAAGTTGGTGTAGATATTTTAAAAAAGGCTCTTCTAGCTCCTCTAAAACAGATCATTTCAAATGCAGGCATAGATTATCATCTGATAATAGATGCTCTTTTAAAAAAAGAAAAAACATTTGGTTTTAATGTCATTACAGAAAAGATTGAAGATTTTATAAAAACTGGAATTATCGATCCTACAAAGGTTATTAAAAACTCTTTAATTCATGCTGTTTCGATTGCTAAGATTGTTTTGCTCTCTGAAGCATTAGTTGCAGATGCAAAAGATGAAGATAAGAAATAATTTGTTATTCTAACCAAACCTAAAAAAACTTTTTTTAGGTTTGGTTTTTTTTCATATTTCGTTTTTTAACATTACATTTGTTTTCCATTTTTTTAAAATTTAAAATGTAGATAACACATTTTCTCTAATAGCTTTATTGTTTTTTTATTGACTAGAGCCTATTTTTTTTTATATCTTCAAATAAAAAATATTTAGGATTTTTAATGAAAAAAATATTTTTAGCATCTCTACTTTTAATATTATGTTCTTATTCTTTTGAAAGTTTTGATGTAAAAGAGCTTGAAAAAGAATCAATTCTATATGCTTCTAAAAAGCTCGCTTTAAATTATTCAGGAAAAAAAGCTCAGTGGCAAAATCCATATGGGAATCCAAAACCTAGCGCAATTTTAGAAAAAACATCTGTTTGGCTTGATTCATATGCAAGATCTATAATTCCAAAAAAAGGAAAGACCGTAATAGAGACTCTAGGAGATCCGGATTTATGGAAAGTTTTAACGGAGATTGGCATAGATGGCATTCACACAGGACCTATGAAAGAAGCTGGAGGAATAATAACAGGAAAGCATACGCCTTCTATCGATGGCGGATTTGATAGAATCTCTTTAAAAATTGATCCAACCTTTGGAACAAAAGATGAGTATATTGAAATGGCGAACACTATACACTCTTTTAATAGTGTGCTTATTGGAGATTTAATACCTGGCCATACTGGTCTGGGCGCTGATTTCATTTTAGCTTTGCTAAATTATAAAGATTATCCAGGGCTCTATGATCTGGTTGAAATTGATGAAAAAGATTGGAGATTGCTTCCAAAAATAGACAAAAATGACTTTGCTAAAAACTTAAATTTTAACGAAGTTGATAAACTATATAAAAAGGGATATATAGTTGGAAAATTACAAAGTGTTTTTGCAGCTGGACCGGATAAAATATCAAATTGGGATGCAACAAAAAAAATAAAAGGAGCAGATGGAAAAACTAGAAGATGGGTCTATTTACACTATTATAATGCAGGCCAGCCTACACTTAACTGGTTAGATCCTAGCTTTGCAGCAGATAGACTAATAGCTGGGGATATCATGGAATCTTTAGGTGTCTTAAAAAACAATGGCGTTAGATTAGATGCTAATGGTTATTTAGGAGTTGAAATTGTACCTGGAAAAGAGACCGCTTTTTCAGAGGAGCATCCCCTCTCTACTGTTGCAACTAATTTAATATCGATGCTAACTAGAAAATTAAATTTTGCAAAAAACATTGGTGGCATTACTTATCAAGAACTCCATCTATCTATTGCAGACATAAAAGCGATGTTAGAGTTTGGAGCTGATTTTTCTTATGATTTTAATACAAGACCGGGATATACCCATGGATTAATCGCTGAGGACGCTGATTTTTTAAGACTTAATATTTCATTATTAGACAAAGCTAAAATACCACCGAGTAGGTTTATTCATGCCCTTCAGAATCATGATTCACTATCTTATGGTCTAGACGAGTTTAAAGGTAATCCTGATGAAAAATTTGAATATAAAAATAAAGAATATACAGGAAAAGAAATAGCAGACTCGATATTAAAAGATGATCTATCAGTCATACAAAAAAAAACATCTTATGGTCCTTGCGCAACTTTTGTAGAACTATGTGCTTTAGCGCTAGGTTATAAAGATTATTATAACATGACAAATGATCAAAAAGAGAAAGTTCAAAAAGCGCATCAGCTGCTCACTTTTTATAACGCTATGCAGCCCGGGATTTTCATGATATCCGGCTGGGATTTAGTTGGAGCGTTTCCTTTAAAACCTACTCAAATAAAACAACTTTTAGAAGATGGTGATTGCAGATGGACAAATAGAGGAGGATATGATCTACTTGGAACTTCTGATGAAACAATGAGTCCATCTAAACTTCCAAAAGCTAAAGCTTTATATGGATCTTTACCTAAGCAGTTAAAAGATTCTACATCTTATGCATCTTTTGTAAAAAACATGTTAACAGCTAGAAAAAAATACAAAATAAATTTAGCTACTCAAATTAAAATATTAGATGTAAAAAACTCATCACTTTTTTTATCACTCTATAAACTTTTAGATAAGTCTTATTTATTAGTTGCTTTGAATTTTTCAAAAGAAAAACTCCAAGAAGAATTTGATATTCCTCAAATAAAATTTAAAAGCGCTAAAAATATAATAACAAATAAAAAAGAAGAAAAATCATTTTTTTCTTCGAAAATAAATATTAAACTAGATAGTTTTGAAGCAAAAGCTATCAATTTTTAAAAATACTTAGAAATTAATGTGAAAAAAGCAGCAATTATCCCAGTCTCAACAATTGGAGATGCTCTTATTTTAATGATAGCAGCTAATCAATTAAGAAATTCCGGATATAAAGTTACTATTTTACACGATAATATTTATTCATTAAAAAAATGGTTCCCTCATTTTAATTTTAAAAAATTATCTTCAAAAAATTTAAATTCATATGATCATATTTTTTTAGAGCAAGATGAAGTAAAAATTGATAAAACAAATGAGTTAAAAAAACTAATAAAAACCAAATTAAGCATAATCTATTTTAGATATAATAAATCAAAATTTCCCCCTCTTTCAAATTTAGATATTTTTTTAGATGATGATCTTCCGATAGCTCAAAGCTTAGCTAAAAATTTTAAAAATTTTTTAAATAAATATTTAGATAAGAAAGAAAACATTTTAGATGAAGCTATTTTAGAATCAAGCACCCTACATACAGGGATTGTAATTCCAAAAAATCTTACACATAAAAAATACCCAAAAAGAGTAATCATTCAGCCAACTAGTACAGATGTTAATAAATGTTGGAGCAAACATAAATTTATCTGCCTTGCAAATAAGCTTAAAAACAAAGGGTTTAAATGTGTGATTTCAGTTGAGCCCAAAGAGCGAAAAAATTGGCTTTTTGTTCATGATTTAGGTTTAGATCTTCCTTTATTTCGTTCGATAAGCGATTTAGCTTCTTATATTTATGAATCATCTTATTTAATTGGAAATGATTCTTTAGCAATACATTTAGCCTCTCTTTTCAAAATTGATCATATAATGATCGCCAAAAATAAAAAGATTACTAAGAAATGGCAAGGAGGCTGGTTAAAAACTAGAATAATTTCGTCTCCTTCATGGGTTGTCAATCTTAAGGGTTTGAGATTAAGAGAAAAGTATTTTCAAAAATTCATAAGTATAAAAAAAGTTCTTAAGACTTTTTTTTTAATAACTTGCAAATAAAAGATTTACGTTTAATTTGCGATTTAAGAGTGTTGCTTAAATCTAAAAATTTAATTGATTATCAATGACTTACGGTTTTAAATGACTTTAATCTAAATATATAATTTATATTTACATTAATTAGCAACTATGCTATTATCATTATTTAAATCTATTAAATATTAAAGGTTAATTAAAATGTCTTCTATTCCTGCTCCACGACCTTATGAACCAATGCTTTGCCAAAAACGCAATGATTCGTTTTTTGTTGTAAATAACGATATAAATAACTCAAAAGTTGATGAAGAAATTGGTGAACCTAGTTTAAAATTTATAGACTCAAAGATCATTAGAAATAACAAAGATGAGAAAGACAATTTTATTTGCTCGCTCTGTTTAGAAAGTATTAAAGATGATGATTTAGTTTATCTAACTGATTGCAATCATGCGATAAATGAAAAGTGTTTTTTACAAGATGTAAATGTCCGATCTGTGAATTTGAAAAGTTTAGATTGTCCAATGTGTAGAGAAGCATTAAAAATTGACAAGCTAGTATCTTCGAAAAAAATTGAAGATCAAAGAAAAGATCGCATTATCGAATGCACATCTAAAATTTTTATCTCTTTTGTTAGTTGTGTTGCAATATCCAGTTTAATAGGAATTGCAACAGGTAGTTTGTTAGATTCAGACGTTATAAAAATAGCTTCTTTAGTCTCTTTTGTATCTTCAATGTGTTTACTGGTCAGCGCCACCATATATGGGATATTATCAAATCCTCCGGTTCAAGACCATTAATTCATCCTTATAATTTTCATAATTTATGCTGCACTTCTAGTTATTTCAATACCACCCATATATACGCATAGCAGCTCAAGAATTGGCTCAAGAAGGCCAAAACCTGAAAAATTCCTGGCCGCCCCCCCCTATTAAAATAGGCAGTGGATCAATGTTTACAACACTACTCAAAAAGCCAAAAACCGATTGTTTGAGCTCTAATTGCGATAGAGAAACAAAGTTATAAAAACATTCATAATAAGTGTTATAAATCACTCTTTACTTTAAGTTAAAGAGAATCGTTGTATTAAATCCTCAAAATATTTGTTTTTCATAGAGGAGTGGGTCCAAATAGGCTGAAAACTCCACCTTTCAACACAAAAACAACCTTTCAGCTCTAAGTCAAAAAAAGAAATTGTTTATTTACTCAAAATCCTTCAGCTCGAAGCTGTCCCAGTATTATAAAATAGCATAATCTTACCAACTTCAGGGATTATCCTCCTTAAGAGGTTGAGGCTAAGAGAAAGGCACTTACAAAAGTTCATAAGTGTAAAGGTTTTCAATTCAACTTACTGCAAATAAGCCCATTACATTAAAAGCAACTATCTACCTAATTAATTATAGTTAATTAATAATTATATAAATAATTAACAATTAATCCATTGTATTATCTAATTGATTAGTATTTATTTTAATAATAAAATTATAGATAAGAGGGAGGGAGAATATGAAAGATGAACCAAGTCACATGATGAAATTCATGAAAAAAGTCACTAAAGAGAAGAAAGTTGAGGCTAAAGAAGAAGCTAAAGATGAGAATTTCGAAAAAAGTTACAGAAAAGAGATCGCATCAAAGCAAAATAAGCAAAAAGGGAAACAAGCTAAAAGCATAGAGAGAAAAAAAAGAAAGCAAAAGAGCCCTGAGCATCTAAGTGTAGAAGAAAAAAACAAGAAAATGAAAGGCAGGACCCCTGTAATTAGAGAGAGATCGAGCAAAAAGAAAATTCGCCTTTAAAGAAAAGATAAAATAAGTTATACTTAATTTAAGCTTTTAAAAACAAACAACTTAAACATGTTTATAACTTACTTATTATGATAACAATAGCTCATTTATCAGATTTGCATTTCTCAAATATCAGTATATTTCCGCTTACTTTAAAAAGATTTATTGGCACAACAAACCTGCTTATTACAAGGAAAAGATCCTATATTGATATGCATCTATCTAAGCTTCCAAATCTTCTAAAATCCTTAGATGTAAACAATATTTTTATAACAGGAGATCTGAGCTCTACTTCATTAAAAAAAGAATTTGAAAAAGCAAAAAAATTTATTGATTCATTTGATGAAAACATAAAATTTTTCATAGTTCCTGGAAATCATGATACTTATACAAAACAAGCTGATAAATGCTCTTATTTTCAAAACATTATAAAAAGCAAAAATATCATAGATTCAAAAGAAAAAAAGATTCATCTCTTTGATCTTTCTGAGAAATGGGTATATATTGGTTTAGACACAACGTTAGTAACTCCTCTTTTTTCAGCAACAGGCCTTTTCTCTAATGAGATGGAGAAAGATTTAATAGATATTTTAGAAAAAATCCCAAAAGATAAAAACATTATTATCTCTAATCATTTTCCAATATTTCATAAAGCTGCTAAACGAAAACGTTTAAAAAGAAGAGAAGCTTTATTAAACGTAATAAAAAAATATCCAAATATAAAATTATACCTACATGGACATACCCATAAACGCTCAATTACAAAAGAAGAAAACATGCCTTATATGATTTGCTCTGGATGTTCATCCCATAAAAAAAATGCATCTTTCAATCTCTTGAAAATTGAAGATGATAAATGTTTTATGCAAAGCTATATTTTGCAAGATAGCAACTGGAAAAAAGACAAAGTAGAAGAGCTTAATTTTTCATGACATGGTATAAAAAAGGACTTTATTTTAAATGTTTAAAAGGTTGCGCAAATTGTTGCACAGGCGCTCCTGGTTATGTTTGGCTAGATGATATTGAAATAGAAAAAATCTCAAAATATTTAAAACTTTCAAAAAAGGATTTTTTAAAAAAACATACAAGGCAAGTAAGAAAAAAAATCTCACTCATTGAAAACTTCAAAAATTATGACTGCTGTTTTTTAAAAGATAAAAAATGTCAAATCTATGATGCAAGACCTAAGCAATGCGAAACATATCCATTTTGGAAAAGCAATTTAAAATCTTCAAAAAATTGGGAAAATGAAAAAAAATACTGCCCTGGAATTGATGAAAAAGATGGTCAATTATTCTCAAATGCAGAAATAAATGAAAAGATCTGATGATTTATTTTGATTTTTTAAATAAAATCTTTTAAAAATCAATAATAAATGGCAATTTTATGGACTCGGATTTTTCAGCAAAAAAAAGAATTCAATCATGGTTGGATGGACCATTCGATGAAGATACTAAAAACGAGATAAAAAAACTTCTCAAAGAAAATTCTAAAGAGCTCATCAACGCTTTTTCAGACACTCTAAACTTTGGAACCGGCGGCATTAGAGACAAGATGGGAGTTGGAACGAATAGATTAAATAAATACACGATAGCAATAGCTACGCAAGCGCTTTCCAATTATATATTATCTCAAAAATCAAAAGATCCATCAGTATTGATAGGTTACGATAATAGACAAAACTCAAAACTTTTCGCTGATGAGGCTTCAAAAGTTTTAGCTGCAAACAAAATAAAAGTTTATCTTTTAAAAGAGCTAAGACCAACCCCTATAGTATCTTTTGGGTGTAGGTTTAAAAATTGCATCTCAGCCATAATGATAACAGCATCGCATAATTCTAAAGAATATAATGGCTACAAGGTATACTGGAAAGATGGAGGGCAAGTATTGCCTCCTCATGACATAGGAATAATATCTGAATATAATAAAATAGATTCAATTGAAAAAGTAAAAAGCTTAGATACGATAGAGCATCCTTTGATTGAACTGATTTTAGGAGAAGTAGATAAAGCTTATACAAAAAATCTATTTTCTTTAGATCTTTTTAAAAACAAAATTGAAAATCCCAATCTTAAAATCGTTTACTCTAATTTTCATGGGACAGGAATTACCTTAGTCCCAAAATGTTTAAATGAGCTCGGTTTTAAAGACATTTTTATTGTAAAAGAACAGGAAGCTATAGATCCAAATTTCACAAATGCTCCAAAACCAAATCCTGAAGAAAAAAAATCTTTAGAAATTGGAATTAGGTATTTAAAAGAAAAAAATGCAGATATTTTTATAGCTACAGATCCAGATGCTGATAGAGTTGGAGCTGTTATAAATCATGAAAACAGTCCCTATATATTAACAGGAAACGAACTCTCTTGCATAATGCTTGATTATCTTTGTAAAAAAAAATCTTTGTCTTCTAAAACAGCAGCCATTAAAACAATCGTAACAACAGAGCTTTTTGCAAGTATTTGCAAACGTCACAAGATACATTCTATAGATGTTTTAACCGGTTTTAAGTATATCGCTCAGACAATTCATGAGTGGGAAAAGGATAACTCTTTAGAGTTTATATTTGGTGCAGAAGAGTCTTTAGGTTATTTAATACATACCTTTGCAAGAGATAAAGATGCGATAAGCGCTGCGCTTCTAATAGCTAAAATAGCATCGGATGCTAAAAAAGAGAATAAAACTCTAGTAGATCTTTTGCATGCTCTTTATCAAACACATGGAATTTATAGAGAAAAACAAGCATCAATTGCCTTTGAACCTACTATAGAGAATTTTGAAAAAATGAAAAAATTAATGCAAAGATTAAGAGAAAACCCACCTAAAACCATTGCTAATCAAACTGTAGCTTTTATCGATGATTATAAAACATCTGAAACATTAGATCTTCAAACTAATAAAAAAACAGTTTTAACTCTCCCTTCATCTAATGTTTTAAGATATTGGCTATCAGATAATTCCAAAATTGTAATTAGACCCTCTGGAACAGAGCCTAAAGTAAAAATTTATGTTGGAGCGCAAGAGCTAAATATAACAGATCTAAAAAATGATATTAAAAAATGTGATATGCATTTAGATGTTCTTATTGA
>SDBU01006146.1_pt1 | contig 14197 bp, 10 predicted proteins | sample 2277071 | NCBI WGS metagenome assembly SDBU01 (sample SAMN10397929, study PRJNA504765) | marine sediment metagenome | isolation source: marine sediment core GS08_GC12, 126 cmbsf | place: Arctic Ocean: Gakkel Ridge, Loki's castle | collected 2008
CGCACGATCGCCCCGCCGGGGCTCTGGCGTGGGGGGGACATGTACCCAGGGCTTGCTTCGCATCGCCCTGGGCTAAAAACGCGCGCCCCGCCGGGGCGAAGGACATACCCAAAGGCACGGTTTGCCCAGAAGCACGGGCAGCGAACGCCAAGCGTTGCCGAATTATCGGACACGCTCATGCTTGCGTGGGCATGCGGGATGACGATCCCCCGCGAACATGCCCACGCAAGCGCGAACATGCCCACGCAAGCCCCCAGGGGGCAAGCGTGGGCATGGCACCACAGAAGAGTTGCCTGGGCGGAGTAGTAAGGAGCCACTGATGAGTGCGTTGATCGACATTACGCTGGAGATGTTCCCCGGCTGTCCGGCCTGGCCGGGCGACGGGCGGGGGGTGGAGCAGCGGTTGCTCTCGTCGATCGCCGAGGGGGGCCATAGCAACACCAGCGAGTACACCTCTTCGGCGCACCTGGGCACCCACGTGGATGCCCCGCGCCACTTCATCGACGGGGGAGCGACGATCGAGCAGCTCGACCCGTCGCTGTTCGTCGGGCCGGCGACTGTGGTGGACGTGCAGACCGACGGGCACGTCACCGCCGACCTGCTCGAAGCGGCCGTGGGAGCATGGCCGGAGCGGCTGCTGCTGCGGACGCGAAACAGCGCCCCCGGCGGCGCGTTGGGCAAGGTGAGTTTCGACCGCGGCTATTGCGGCGTCACCGAAGATGCCGCCCGGCTGATCGTGGCTCGCGGCGTCAAGCTGCTGGGGATCGACTATTACTCGATCGCCCCGTTCGACGATCTCGCCTCCACCCACCGCACCATCCTCGGCGCGGGCATCCCGGCACTGGAGGGCATCGACCTCCGCCGCGTCTCCCCCGGCCCGTACACGCTGATCGCCCTGCCGATCAAGCTCCGCGGCTTCGACGGCGCCCCCGTCCGCGCCGTGCTGACGACGCCGTAAGCCGCAACGGCCGGCGCTTGACCTTTCCGGCTGGGCGGGTAAGGTAGGCCGTGACGGGCGTCGGCCAGGCCGGTGCCATGCGACGGAACGGCAAGTCCTCAAGATAAAGGAGACGGGAGATGAAGCTCGGGGTTATGGCGGCACTTTTCGGCGGCATGAAGTTTGACGACGCGTTGGACTACTGCCAGAAGCTCAAGCTGGATGCCATCGAGCTACCGGCCGGCGGCTGGCCGGGCAACCCGTGGGGCCTGGCGGGCCTTCACAAGCAGCGACGCAAGCTCAAGGAGGTGAAGGCCAAGATCGCCGACCGCGGGCTGACGGTGATGGGCATCTCGGTGCACGGCAACCCGATCCACCCGAACAAGCGGCTCGCCGCGGCCGATCACAAGGCGCATCGCGACGCGGTGGCCCTGGCGGCGGAGTTCGAGACAGTGGTGATCAACTTCTCCGGCTGCCCGGGCGGTTCGCGGGCCGACCGCATGCCCAACTGGGTCACCTGCCCCTGGCCGGACGACTTCAGCGACATTCTCGACTACCAGTGGAACAAGGTGCTCATCCCCTACTGGCGGAGGGAAAACGACTTCGCCGCCAAGATGGGCGTGAAGATCGCCTTCGAGGCGCATCCGGGTTTCTGCGTGTACAACCCCGAGACGATCGTGAAGCTCCGCAAGGCGGCCGGCAAGCAGTTGGGGGCCAACCTCGACCCCAGTCACTTCTTCTGGCAGGGCATCGACCCGGTCGAGGCGGCCCGGTACCTGGGCGAGAACAAGTGCATCTTCCACGTGCACGCCAAAGACACGCATATCGACCAGGCCAACACGGCCGTCCACGGCGTGCTGGATACCAAGAGCTACGCCAAGGTGGCCAATCGCAGTTGGGTCTTCCGCACGTGCGGCTACGGCCATGGGGACGAGTTCTGGAAGCCGTTCATCAGCATGCTGCGGACGTACAAGTACGACGGCGTCATCAGCATCGAGCACGAGGACTCGCTGATGAGCCTCAACGAGGGCTTCGAGAAGGCCGTCGAGTACCTCCGCGGCGTCATCCTGGCCGAGAAGGCCGGCCAAGCCTGGTGGTTCTGATTGCCCCGAGGCGGCGGGCATAAAAAAGGCGTCACGCCCTGGGTGGCCATGCCGTCAGAACGCTTGGGCTGGCGGGCCGCGAGCGCGGCGGCACGGCAGGTAAAATCAGTAGGTTACTGCAAGAGCAACAGTTACAGCTGATGGAATTCGGTAGGCCCCTCGCCCTCCCCGTCGGCGTCGGCGGCGAGCTTCCTCGCGATCCGGCCAGCCGTTTGGGGACGCGAAAAAAACCCAAGATTGTTCATTGCCATAATCGGGATTTGGTGATATATAGGGTATTATCCTAGTCACGGGAGGCCCGACAGCAGACGAGCGACAATTGACTGATATATGGGCGGTTTGACGTGACCCACGGCGTGTCCCCCCCGCACGTCACATGTCGACCGCCCACTTTTTATGCGCCGCCGGGGGGGCACTCGGCGTCGCGGGGGAGTTGGCGGGCGATCTGGCGGGTGGCCTCGGCGGGATCGTCCGCGGCGATGACCGCCTGACAGACCGCCACACGCCGGGCGCCCGCGGCGATCACCCGAGCGACGTTCTCGGCCGTAATCCCGCCGATGGCCACGTGCGGGATCTCGATCTCCCTGACGACCTGCTCGAGCAGACCCACCCCGGCGGCGTGCAGGTCGGCCTTGGTGGGTGAGGGGAACATGGGCCCGACCCCGATGTAGTCCGGCTCGGCCGCGGCCGCCGAGCGGGCCTCGTCGATCGAGTGGGTGCTCAGGCCCACCAGCGCCCCGCCCCCGAGGATCCGGCGGGCCTCGGGGATCGGCAGATCGTCGGCGCCGAGGTGAACCCCGTCGGCTCCGGCGGCGACGGCGATGTCCGGGCGGTCGTTGACGATGAAAAGCGTCTGAGTTTCTTGCGTCAGCGCCCGCAGCGTGCGGGCCAGATCCAGCCATTGGCGGTCGGGCAGGTGTTTCTCGCGGAGTTGGATACAGTCGGCCCCGCCGGCGATGACGGCGTGGGCGGTGACGACGGGGTCGAGCTTGCACAGCTCCGTCGTCAGCAGCACGTACACGCGTACGTCACGGAACCGTGCGGTGAGGTTCGCTCGCGGGCCCAGCCGCTGCTCGAAGGCGTAGGCCCGGTACCGCAGCTTCTCGATGGCAGGCGCCTGCTCGGCAGCGACGCACTTGACGTACTCCTCGATCGTCCGCAGCGCCTCGGTGAGCCGCTTGCATGCCGCCACCGCCACCTCGGCCGGGCTCTCTCGCACGTGCTCGGTGTCGCTGGTGAGCGTGGTGCCGACGTCGCCGGGGGTATCCCGCGCGGTGAGCATCGCCCCGGCCGGGAGCGACTGGTAGATCCGCTGCAGGTCACTGCGCATCGACTTGGCGCCCGCGGCCAGGGCCGGATCGTCGAGGACGAACCTCACGTACTCCTCGGCCACCCGCAACGCCTCCCGGGCGCGGTTGAAGTTGGCGTCGAGAATGCGGAAGACCGCTCGCATGGCCCCATCCTACCCCACCGGCCCGGCCGGGTCGACGGTCAGGGCCGGGACGGCACGGGAAAGTCGCGGCAGTACTGGGAGACGCCCTCGCTCACTCGCCGGGTGGCCTCCGGGGCGGCGTCGCTGGAGAGGATCGAGTCGATCCACTCGGCTATCTGCTGCATCTGCGGCTCGGCCATGCCGCGGGTGGTCAGGGCCGGGGTGCCCAGGCGAATGCCGGACGCCTGCAGGGGCGGGCGCGGGTCGAAGGGAATCCGGTTCCAGTTGCACACGATGCCGGCCGCCTCGAGCCACTCGCAGGCCTGGTGCCCGGTGAGGTGCTCGTCGCGGCTGCGAAGATCGATCAGCAGCAGGTGGTTGTCGGTCCCCCCGCTGACGATCCGCCACCCCTTGGCGGCCAGGGCATCGGAGAGGGCCTTGGCGTTGGCGACGATCTGGGCGGCGTACGTCTTGAATTCCGGTTGGGCGCACAGCTTGAAGGCCACCGCCTTGGCCGCGATCACGTGCAGCAGCGGCCCGCCCTGGGTGCCGGGGAAGATGGCCGAGTCGATCCGCTTGGCCCAGTCGGCCTCGCAAAGGATCAGCCCCCCGCGGGGGCCGCGGAAGGTCTTGTGGGTGGTGGAGCTGACGAAATCGGCATGCCCGACCGGCGTGGGGTGGACCCCGCCGACGATGAGCCCGGCGATGTGGGCGATATCCGCCATCAGCAGCGCCCCGCACTCCCGGGCAATCCGGCCGAACGCCTCGAAGTCGATCACACGCGGGTACGACGAGGCCCCGCAGACGATCAAGTTCGGCCGCACGCGGAGGGCCTGCTCGCGGACGGCGTCCATGTCGAGCCGCTCGGTGTCGTGTCGGACACTGTAGGCGGAGATGGCGTACTGGCGCCCGGAGGCGTTGTTCGGCATGCCGTGGGACAGATGCCCGCCGCAGGAGAGGTCCATCGCCAGGATCTTCTCGCCGGGTTTGAGGCAGGCATGGTAGATGGCCAGATTCGCCCCGGTGCCGCAGTGCGGCTGGACGTTGGCGTGTCCGGCGCCGAAGAGGGCCTTGGCCCGGTCGATGCACAGTTGCTCGATGTCGTCGGCCACCCGGCAGCCGCCGTAGTACCGCCGGTGGGGATAGCCTTCAGCGTACTTGTCGGTCAGCACCGAACTGGCCGCGGCCAGCACGGCCGGATGGGTGTGGTTCTCGCTGGCGATCATCTCCAGCGTGCTCTGCTGCCGATCGCGTTCGGCCACCATCTGCCTGAACACTTCCGGATCGACCTGCTCGACGATACTCATGGCGTCACTCCAACACTGTTGCCGGAAACCCGTTGTATTACCGTATTCCGGCCCGCCAGACAATACCTCGTCGCCGGGGGGAAGCTGCTGCGTCTCTGACATCATTGGCTCCCGGGAACCACCGTCCTCGCATGCGGCCCCGCCGGTCCCCCGCCGCCGGCGCGGGGGGCCGGTGCCTTGGTGGAGGCCGTCATTAGACTTAGCTCGGCGCAAAAACTGCGGCACTTCAACGGTAAGCATGATAAAGATCGATCCCCCTGGGGCCGATGAAACTCCCAGCGTGGTAGCAACACCACAGGTGAAGGTGGATCCCTTAACTGGCCGGGGGTGGCTTCGGGGCGCAGCTCATGCCTACAGAAACGGTAACGGACGCGGCGAAGAGTGACCCCGCCAAGGCTCTCCGGGATGCCCTGGGGGAACGGACGAACCTGCCGATCAACCCGGCGGTCTTCCTGAAGCTCATGGAGCTCAGCGGATCGCCGGACGCTTCGGTGGCCGACTACGCCAACGTCATCTCCGCCAGCAACTCGTTGGCCGCCAAGGTGATCTCCACGGTGAACAGCAGTTGGTACGGCGTCCGGCACAGTGTCTATAACATACTTCAGGCCACGAACTTACTGGGTACGCTCAACGTCCGCATCCTGGCGATCACCCATTGCCTGGCGGCCATCCACGAAGGGCTGAACCTGCCGAAGGACATCCTCAACCACTACCAGGAAAGCAGCCTGATCAAGGCCACCGCCGCCCGCTACCTCATCGAGCGGGCGAACCCGGAAATGGCCGACCAGGCCTTTCTGGCCGCGTTGATGCAGGACATTGCCCTGCCGATCATGCACAAGATCCAACCCGAGCTGTACGAGGAGGCCTTCTTCACCGGCGCCACGCCCTCAACGGAGCTGTGCCGGAGTGAGGAAGAGACCTTCGGCCTCGACCACGGTCACGCGGGCGACATCCTGGCCAAGCGGCTGGGGGTGACCGCCCCGATGCGCAGCTTGATCTGCCACCACCACGATCCCCAGGCGATGGCCGAGGCCAGCGATCAGGTCGACCTGGTGGAATCCGCCCTGTTTGCGGGGCACTTCCCGCACATGGTGATCTGCTGGGACAAGGCCGCGACCGAGGGGGCGGCTGAACTGGTCGAGCGGAGGCTGGGCGAGGAGGTGGGTTCCTTCGAGACCGCCTTGGGCGAGATCCAGGATCGCTTCACGCAGTTGGCCGAGCGAGTCCGCCCGGCGGACCCCTATTCGGCCGACCTGCCGGCGCTGCTTCGCCAGGCCACCCGCGAGATGGCCGACACCGAGGAGAACGCGGTCGACGAGTCTGCCGGCGGTCACGACGGCGAGGCCGACGGCTCGCCCGCCCGCCCGGGCGGGAAGCAGTCGGAGTTCGACGGGATCACCGGGCTGTTGAGCCGGCTGGGGGTCATGCAGGTCGGCTCGGCGGCCCTGCAGGAGTCACGGAACAGCGAGGGAGCGGTCAGCGTGATGTCGATAGGAATCGACGACTTCGAGGCGATCAGCAAGCGCCTCGGCCGTGATGCGGCCGACGACGTCCTCAGGCACGTGGCCAGGCTCGTGCAGCAGACCCTCGGCACGCGCTGGATCACCGGCCGCGACCGTGCCGGCGAAATGGTCGCCATCGCCGTCGGGCTGGAAGCGTCCGACGACCCCAAGGCGGTGGCCGAAAAACTGGTGGAGACCGTCGCCGGGAACGCCGTCCAATCCAACGATCAGACGATCCCCGTCACCCTCAGCATCGGCGGGATCCACCTCCAGGCGGCGCCGTCCGGTGCACGCCTGGACGACCTGCTCAAGCTGACCGAGACGCTGGAATGGCAATCCCAACTGAGCGGCGGAGGCGCGGTGACGTTCGACCGCTACGACCGCCGGGCTTGACGAGGCGGCGGGCCTGTCGGACCGACGGTCACCTCTGGATATCCGTTCCAGCCTTGCCCAACCGGGCAATTCCTTTCCGGCCGGCCACCAGGCAGACGAGGCCGACGAGGGGGGCGGCGGCGTACGTGAGGAACAGCATGCGGTAGCCGTAGCGTTCGATGATGAACCCGCCGGCGCTGCTGCCGAGCAGGGCGGGGGCCCCCAGGCCGACGGACATGTAGATTGCCATGGCCAGGGCGACGCGGCGTTTGGGGACCTTCCGGCGAATGAACTCGATGGCGGCGATGTGGAAGACCCCGAACGTCAGCGCGTGCAGCAGTTGGGCCGCCATCACCGCCGCCAGAGTCGGCAGCAGCGCGTAGACGGTCAGCCGCAGCGACACGGCCACCAGGGCGGCGGCCAGCATGGCCACCAGGCCGAACCGGCGGACGACCCGGCCGCCGAAGAAGATCAGCGGCATCTCCGCCGTGGCGCCGATGGCCCACACCCACCCGGGGCTGGACAGGCCGATCTCCTCACAGAGGTACAGCGAGAAGAACGAGTAGTGCGCCGCCATCCCCAGCCGGCCCAGGGCGATCACGGCGATACCCAGCCAGAAGACGCGGTCGAACCCGTCGCCCCCGATGCCGCCGACGGCGACGGTGCGGCGATGGCGGTCCGGCAGCAGCGCGATCGCCGGCAGACACAGGGCCACGCTGACGGCGAAGCAAACGAGGATCGACCCGGAGGAGGTCTTGTCGATCAGCCCGAAGGCCGAGATGGCCAGCAGGGCCAGCACGAAGCTGATGCTGCCCATGACCCGTGCCCGCCCGTACTGGTGCTCGGGGTCGGGCAGCTCGCTGCAGGCCAGCGCGTCGCCGAGGGGAATGGTGCTCTTGTACATGAACCCGAGGATCACGACGAACGGCACGGCCGGCCAGAAGCCCGACAGCCAGTTCAACGGCGCCAGCATGGCCGCCGAGCAGGCCATCGCCAACAGCAGCGCGCCGCGCCGTTTGCCCAGTCGGTCGCCCAGGTGCCCCAGCACGATCGGCCCAATGGCCCCGGCCAACTCAAAGCAGCCCAGCAGCAGCCCCACCTCGCCCTTGGAGAAGCCCTTGGCCGCGAGGAACAACTGAAAATGCGGCGCCAGCACCGCGAAGGTGGTGAACAGGAAGAAGTAATACAAGCTGAAGCGGAACACTACGTCCCCCGTTCGTGCTCGCCCTTGCGGCGGATGGCGCTGGTGGGGCACGCGTCGGCGCACGCTCCGGCGGCCGGGCCGAGGGCGTCGGCCAGCCGGCCCTCGTAGGGGGCGCTGACGCGGGCGGCGAAGCCCCGCCCGACATAGGTGAGTCCGCCCGGGGAGCCGGAGTCGGCGGCGATGCGGACGCACGCCCCGCACAGGATGCACTTGTGCGACTGGTAGACGATCTCCGGATGCGAGTCGTCCCACGACCACGGGCGCCGCTCCCCCTCGAATCGCGTGGTCTTGGCGCCCAGTTCGGTGGCCACCTGCCGCAGCCGGCACACGGTGTTGTCCCGGCAGCCGCACAGCAGGCAGCGGCCCGCCTCGCCGACGGCCGATGCCTCGCCGGTTACCTCCGCCGGGACGGGGGCGTCGTTGACGGCGCGGGCTCCCAGGAGATCCTGCTCGGCCTCGCTCAGCGGCCCGTAACGGACGTTGATGGGCCGCAGGGCCCCGGCGACCGGCGCGTCGGGATCGGCGAGGTACTGGCGGATCGACTCGGCCGCGGCCATGCCGTCGGCCACCACCGCCACCGCCCGGCCGGGGCGACCGGCGCAGGCGCCGGCAGCGAAGACGCCGCCCGCGCTAGTGGCCCGGGTCCGGTCATCGGCGACGACCTTGCCATCGGCGATGGCGACGCCGGCCCCGGCGACCGCCCCGGGCGACGGGTCGGCCCCCACCGCCAGCAGCACCGCGCCGAATTCGGCGCCGAGCGCTTCCAATGTGAGCTGCTCACCCAGGCGACGGTTCGGCCGAAACTCAACACCCATCTCGGCGATGCGGTTGATCTCGACGGCGAGCACGTCGGCGGGCAACTCGGCTGGATCGATCGCCCGCAGCGATCCGCCCGGCCGATCGCCGGCGTGGAATACGGTGCACGCGTGCCCGGCCCGCCGCAGGCGATACGCCGCCGCCAGCCCGGCCGGCCCGGCCCCGACGATAGCCACGCGCCCACCGGCGTCGGGGCCCGTTCGCTCCCCCGCCGCCTCCTCGCGGGCGCCGAGGGCCTTGTGCAGATCGGCAATGGCGACCGCCGCGTCTCGCGGCGCCCGACGGCAGACCTTCTGGCACGGCGCCGGGCAGATGTGCCCCAGCACCGCCGGCAGGGCCAGGCCGTCACGGGCGATCGCGGCGGCGGCGGTGAGGTCCCCGGCCCGCAGGGCGGCCATGAAACCGGGAATGTCCCACCTCGCCGGGCAGCCCAGCTCGCAAGGCGCCAGGCACTCGCCCAGGTGGTCCGACAGCAGCAGCTCGACCGCCCCCCGCCGTGCCGCGAGCACCTCGGGGGAGTTGGTGGTCACCACCATGCCCTCGGCGGCGTGCATCGAGCACGACGGGAAGAGCTTCCGGTGCGAGGCGAGGTGCACCACGCAGACGAAGCACGACTCCAGCGGCGCCAGGCCGGCAACACGGCACAGCGCCGGGATGTGAATCCCCAGCCGTTCGGCGGCATCGAGAATCGTCGTGCCCTTGGGCACCTCCACCGGTTGGCCGTCTATGGTCAGTTTGGGCATCGCTGTACTACTAACGTTCAAGATGTCGAATTTGTTTTGCACTTTCGTGCGTCATCTGCTGAGACTTCTGTCCTTGACCTTCTCTGTGTGCTCTGTGGTGCATTCGCTGTTGACAACAACGCGGAGCAAGCTCCGCCGCTAAACGCTGCTGAGGAGGCCTTCTTTTTCCACCGTGGCTTCATCTGCGTTTATCTGCGTTCATCTGTGGCTGATTCTCTTTGGTTGCGGCCCGTGGCCGCGCTGTGGTCGACTCGGCCTCGGCCGGTCTACTCCCATCGTATCGCATCCACCGGGCAGACCGGCACGCACATGTGACAGCGCGTGCAGAGGGTCATGTCGATGTGATGCTTCTTGTACGGCTCGGAGACCACCGCGTCCACCGGGCAGGCCACCTCGCACTTGGTGCACCCGATGCACTCGTCGGTAATGTGGTACGTCAGCAGCGCCTCGCACTGCCCGGCCGGGCAACGGCCGTCCACGTGGGCCTCGTATTCGTCGCGGAAGTACTTCAGCGTGGTCAGCACCGGGTTGGGGGCGGTCTGCCCGAGCCCGCACAGGCTGGACGTGCGGATCTGCTCGGCCAGCGACTCGAGGGCCTCCAGGTCGCCGGTCCGTCCTCCCCCGTTGCACAGGCGGTTGAGAATCTCCAGCATCCGCTTGGTGCCGATCCGGCAGTAGGTGCACTTGCCGCACGACTCGTTCTGGGTGAACTGCAGGAAGTAGCGGGCGATGTCGACCATGCAGTCGGTCTCGTCCAGCACCACCAGCCCGCCCGAGCCCATCATCGCCCCGACGCGAAGCAACGCCTCGTAATCGACTCGCGTCTCGCCCAGCTCGGCCGGGATGCACCCGCCGGAGGGGCCGCCGATCTGCACCGCCTTGAAGGTGTGATCGTCCTTCACCCCGCCGCCGATGTCGTGGACGATCTCGCCGATGGTGATGCCCATCGGCACCTCGATCAGCCCGCCGCGGGCCACCTTGCCCGCCAGGGCGAACACCTTGGTGCCCGGGCTGGCGCTGGTGCCCATCCGCGTGAACGCCTTGGCCCCGTGCCGCACGATCCACGGCACGCAGGCGTACGTCTCCACGTTGCTCACCAGCGTCGGGCGGCCCCACAGCCCCTGTTCAACCGGGTACGGCGGCCGCAGGCGGGGCGTGCCGCGTTTGCCCTCCAGCGAGGCGATCAGCGCCGTCTCCTCGCCGCACACGAAGGCGCCGGCGCCCTGTTTGATCTGCACCGTCAGGTCGAAGCCCGAGTCGAGGATATTTTCCCCGAGCAGCCCGGCCCGTTCGGCGCCGACGAGGGCCTCGGCCACGTGGCTCACCGCCAGGGGGTACTCCTGGCGGATGTAGAAGAACGCCTCGTGGACCCCCGTCGCGTAGGCGGCGATGACGAGCCCCTCGAGGATGCGGTGCGGGTAGGCCTCCAGCAGCATGCGGTCCATGAAGGCGCCGGGGTCGCCCTCGTCGCCGTTGACCACGGCGTACTTCGGCCGGACGCTCTGGCGGGCGAGGAGGTCCCACTTCATCCCGGCCGAGAAGCCCGCCCCGCCGCGGCCCCGCAGGCCGGAATCGTGCACCTCGGCGATCACCTGCGCCGGGGTCATCTCTCCCAGCACCTTCGCCAGGGCCGTATACCCGCCCCGACCGCGGTAGTCGTCGATGTCGGCGGGATCCATCTGCCCGTAGTCGGCGGTGACGATGTGCACCTGCGGGCCGAGGAACTCCCGCGCCGCCCCCTCGCCCGGGTCCAGCAGGCACTCGGCGGCATCTTCCCACGCGTCGTCCCGCCGCAGCAGCCGCCAGCGGCGCCGGACGCCGTTGGCCAGCTTGCGAACCACCCCCCGCGCCCGGACGTGGCGGCGGAGGATGTTCGGCACCATCGCCGGCGTGACGTTGCCGTACACGGCCGTCGACCCGTCGGGGGCGAGTATCTCCAGCAGCGGCACCCGGTGACACATGCCCACGCATCCGCCCTCGCGAACGGCCACGCGGGCCCCCAGCGCGTGCACCTCCCGCATCAGCGCCCGGTACACCTCGGCGCTGCCGCTGGCGCGACAGCAGGAGCCCAACCCGATGCGGATCTCCAGGGATTCGCCGGCCTTGTCGATCACGGCGTCGCCCCCTTCCCGCCGGCCTCGACGGGGTCGGCGTCGAAGTCCGGATGCTTGTGAAAGTCTTCATCGTCCCGCTCGAGGTGCACCTTGCCGGCGCGGGCACTGTCGAGGGCCCTCTTCGCCGTCTCGGCCGTCAGGTGCCCGAAGGTGACCCCGTCGATCTGCATCACCGGCGCCAGGCTGCAACAGCCCAGGCAGGCCACGTATTCGACCGTGAACGTCCGGGCGCTATCGGTATCGGCGTCGCCGGTGATGCCCAGGTGCAGCCGCACCGCATCGCTGATCCGCCGGGCCCCCGCCACGTGGCAGGCCGTGCCGTGACAGACGCATACCAGGTGCTCCCCGATCGGCGCCAGGCGGAACTGGTTGTAGAACGTGCTCACGCCCAGCAACTGCGCCATCGACAGGTCGGTCAGCTCGCACAGGCGGTCCAGCGCGGGGCGCGGCAGGTACTTGTGCCGCCCCTGAACGGCCTGCAGCAGCGGCAGGGCCGCGGCCACGCCGCCACCGATCTGCTCGACCAGCGGGTCCAGATAGGCCAGGTCCAGCTCTTCGGCTTCCCCGACGATCCGCCGCAGCGGCACGGGCGCCCGCCTGGGGGCCGGCGGGGCCGGCTCGATCGGCGCGGGCGCCGGCAGCGGCACCTCGATCACCGGCACGCCCAAGCGCTGCCGCTCCAACGGGCAGGCCTTGTAGCACCGGGCGCAGGCCATGCACGTGCCGTTGACGGCGGTGCGGTTCTCGATCGCCCCGAATTCGCACGCCTTCTCGCACAGCCCGCAGTCGCAGCAGGCCTCCGGCATGACGGTGACGCCGCGTTTGACCGCCCGTGCGCAGATGCCGAGGATCGCCCCGTAGGGACACAGCCAGCGGCAATACGGCCGGCCGATGAACACCGCCAGCAACAGCAGACCCCCGGTGACGTACCACAGCCACACGTCCCCGGCGAGGGCGAAGACGGCCTCGGTCTCGCCGGCCAGGGCCGCCTGGACGTTGATCGAGCGGAACATGCCCACGAAGGGGTCATACTTGCAGATGACGAAGTCCCGTGTGACGGTGAGGTCCACCCCCCAGAGCGCCAGCCCGCCGACGGCGAAGTAGATCGCCAGGGCCAGGTAGACCCACCGAAGGTATCGCAGGGGCTTATCGAGCCACGTCGGCACGTGCAGCTTGAATTGCAGCAGCAGGTCCTGCAAGGCCCCGAAGGGGCACACCCCCCCGCAGAAGAGTCGGCCGGCGAACAGCGCCATGGCGATCGGCATCAGGAATAATAGTGTCACCAGTATCGAGATGGTGTAGCCCGGGTCCGCCAGCGAGAGGGCGACGTTCTGGAGGGATCCCACCGGGCACACGCACCCGCTGCGGTAGAAGCCGAAGTAGAGCACCGAGGCGATCATCAGCGCGATCAGCGCCCGGCGGTTTCGTCGTTTGAGGATAATCCACGTCGCCAGCGCCAGGGCGGCGGCGTAGGCGGCCACGTCGATTCCGCGATGGATCCGCCCGCGGGGTTCGGGGTAGGTGGCGGTGGGCTTGGGCCCGGTCCACTTGTCTTCGGGGGCCTTGCGGCGGAAACGGCCGGGGTCGTCGCCGGCGGCGGCGCCGGCGGGATCTTGGGCGGCGGCGACCGAAGCGTACTGCACCCAGGCGCCGACGACGACCACTAGCAGCAGGGCGAGCAGGACGGGTCGGGTCACGTGTGGGCCCTCTTGGCCCCCCCGGGGGCCGACCCGCCGTAGCCGGCCCGTTTGCCGTGGGCCGGGCTGCGGAAGAAGGCGTCGACCGGGCAGGCCGTCGCGATGGTGCAGTGGTTGCAGTCCACGCACACGCTGTGGCGCACCTCCAGCCGCAGCGACCCGTTGCCCCACGGCGGCTTGCAGTACTCCACGCATCGGCCGCAGCCATTGCAGAGCGATTCGTCGATGGTGTACTCGTAGCAGTTGTTCAGCGTGTCGTATTCATCAACCAGCCCCACCAGTTTGCGGACGATCGCGTCGACCGGGCAGATGAAGCCGGTGTAGGTCTGGTCGTCGAGCTTCTCGCTCGACGTGTCGTAATAGCCCGGGCAGATGAAGCAGTATCCGCAATCGGGGAAGTCGTTCACCGCCTTGACGGCCGAGAGTTTCAGCACGCAATCGGAGGCGCAGAACCCCCACCCGTCCGGTTCGATGCTGTGCGGATCGATCAGGCCCTTGCAGGCCGTGCAGACGGTCGGGTCAAGCTGCCAGACCTTGTCGGCGTCGGCCCGGTTGACCAGCCCGTAGGCCACGCCGCCGACGATCACCGCCCCGCCGCGGCGAGCCCAGGACTTCAGGAAGTCGCGCCTGCTGGATTGATCCTTGCTCATTGGTTTTCTTCCGGCATTCGAGTACTCGTTGGTATTCTACCACGCCGGTTCCGGCGGACAAAGGCCTTCGCCGGGAACCTGCCCGGCGTGTCCGCGGCGTATGGTATCGGCCTTGTCAAGGATGGCTGCGATTCGTTTTTGCTCTTCTAAAGGAGGGAGAGGGATTGCGAAGTTGCCTACTTTTCCTTTTGAAACCTCCTTGAACGTTGCCCCATCCCCTAATGCTGCAATTCTGATTGCGAATTTTTTCATGCAATAATACAAGTATGTTGAGTCAACATCGGCACCGGGGATAAGGCTTTTAAATCCTTGATTTGTAG
>SDBU01006147.1_pt1 | contig 14195 bp, 8 predicted proteins | sample 2277071 | NCBI WGS metagenome assembly SDBU01 (sample SAMN10397929, study PRJNA504765) | marine sediment metagenome | isolation source: marine sediment core GS08_GC12, 126 cmbsf | place: Arctic Ocean: Gakkel Ridge, Loki's castle | collected 2008
ATTTTCTCACTTATCCCTAATGTAATCTTGTTTTACAATCTCAATACAATAAAACTAATATTTAAACTTGAGTCTTTCGAAATCTCTAAACAGTACCCTCTCAGATATCCAAAAAAAGCAAAAGATAAAATTAGACTTATTCTTTTCAAAATGTTTTAAAAATTATACTGTTTTAGTGTTAAGTGAATGTTAAAATAGTAATTTAAATTGTTCAATCGTACGAATTAATACTATCCTTTTTATGTTTTATAAAAAAAAATAGGTTAATTTTTCAAATGAATGATAACTTTTAATTTCTTTAAGTATAAGAATAATATACATTTACGTTAGTACCTAAAATCTTTTTTACAACCTCAATCTCTTTACCACTAATCGGATTCATTACGAGGTTAACTTCTCGTAATTCTGTTAGATTTGGAAAATCTCGTATTTTTGAGATATTATTGCTATGAAATGTAACTTCTTTAAGGTGAGAGAGATTCTCAATGCCTTTTACTTCAGATATCCTATTAGAAGTAAGTATTAAGACCCTCAAATTCTTAAGATTGTCTAAGCCGTGAATTTCTGAAATTTGGTTTTCCCCTAGAGCTAATTGTCTCAAACCTTTAAGATTTTCAAGCCCTTCAATACTTTTGATTTTGTTGTCCCAAAGGCTTAAGACTTTTAGCTTTCCCAAACGTTCCAAACCTTCTATCTTACTGATCTTGTTACTACCAAGATTTAAAAATTCTAATTCTGTGAGATTTTCAAGTCCTTTAATTTCAGAGATGTGATTTCCGGGGAGTGAGAGTTTTCGAAGCTTCTTGAGGTTATCAAGATTCTTAATCTCGGTTATTTCATTGTAATTTAGCCCCAGTTCTCTTAAATAAGTCAATTTTTCAAGTCCTTTAATTTCAGTAATTTTATTTTGAGAAAAACCTAAAGCCGTGTAATCAGTCGATGTCTCTAGTTCGGAAATGGTCGTAATGTCGGTGATTGTATCACCGGGAGTCTTTTCGATATAAGGAGGAAGCGTAATATTAAGGTCTTCACGAGTAAACTGTCTTGAAAGTAGTTTATGTCCTATATGATATTTTTCAAGGTTATTATCAAGTTCGTGCTTATCAAAAAGAATATCATAATTCTCCGAGTAAGAAACTTTAGCAAAAAATGAGGTTGTATAAATTTTATCAAGACCTTCGTTAATTAATTGTCTTTCTTCATCTGAGAAATCATTCAAAAAACCGCCCACTAGTAAATAAAACATAACCGGTATTGAATGATTACTAAACCTCTCAATGATTTCTCTCTTGAAAATCTTTAAAGCTTTTAAGTCGCCTAAATTTGCTAATTCTTTTAATAAAGGGAATGCTAAATTACGATGAAGGATTCTGTTATATTAAGTTCAATAAATTTATAACTATCTATAAAGACTTCCTTATCTATTGATTGTCCTTTAAGAGGATTATCCGGTATAATGGATATAAAGAAATAAGCATTCCAGAATAAAACCAAAACAATAAATCCTAAAACTAATTCCTCTGTTTGCTGATTTTTCTTCACTTCCGCAAATATCTTGAGAAAAATAGCATCGACCGCTGACTTAATTTTTAACCTTGTATTTTTCTAACTTCACGAGCCAATATAAACAATGAATAATGGAGGACAAAGTAAATACTATAATGATTATAATACCCCCTACCATGCCCAATAGACCATGCACAATAGACCAGATTTCAAATATGTTGCAATAGGGAAGTGCATAAAAACGACTACCTTTTTCTTGAGCTTTATCAAACATAGTTTTAATTTGTGTTTTAATTGGTATCACCTTGAGAACTTTTTAATATCAGTTCAAAATTATGGATTACACAGATTTGTAAGTTTCTTTAATTTTTAAATATTGGGTAAGAAAAATTAACATGGCGAAGAAAGGCAGAGCTTGATTATGCTAAAAAAGGTGATGCAATGCTTGCAATCATTGGTCAAGACCCTGAATTGTTCAGTTGTTGGACTATCCAAGCTAAGAGGTTAGATCACTTCTGACAGGCTTTCAAATGGTTTTATCTCCAAATAATATTCATCCCAATCTTCATCAAATTGAGGTAAATTATCTGTATACCTATTGATACATTCTAGAGCTTTTATAATTCTTAAAAATGAAAAAATTTTTCTAAATTTCAATAAATCACATGAGATCTTTAGACTTCTACTCCCTATTTTCTTCAAAATAATCTTCCATTTCTCGTATGAATTTCAATAATTCCTCATCTTCACTTCCTACTTCCATAACATTAGCCTTAAGAGATTTAAAAGCTTCTTTTTGTTGCTCTGTCCCGTATAAGCTTAGGAAATTTTTTGCTTCTTTGACCGTTAGATTATCCCATCGATCTTGTCGGCCTAACTTCTGTTGATATTCTTCAGAGACAAGGATTCGAAGCCCTTCTTTACGTTCGGTAAATGCTTGTCTCTCACCCTCGCTTAAATTATACTTGTTTTGAAATATTTGATTTCTCTGAAAAATATAAATCAGCAGAAATTTTAATAGCTTGGATATTTTCTCCTCTTAACCTAATAAAATCTACATTAATATTTGGTAAAGCTAAGATTTCAAACTTTATTCTCATTTTTTCATAATCAGAGATTAAAATGGGAATAGAAATAATAAAGATAAAAAGAATTACATAAAAAATATATATAGTTGGAATTTCAACTAATTCAACTGGTTCAGGGGAAATAGCTAGGGGAATTATTTTAATTGGTCCAAATAATATAATTAAAATTAATAAGCTATTTGTTAATACATTTAAGACTAATACTTCAATCTGAATTTTTTTCATTATTAATCAAGCTTTATCAATATTTCTGGATTAAATATTTCTTTTAATTTGTTTTTTAATTAATTTTGGTCTTATTCTTAAATAAAAATAAGAGAAATATATATTTTTCACTCGTTTTTCAAGTTCTTCAAATGTGTTTGGGAATATTTTTCTAATTTTTGTTTTGATATCTTCCAATTTTGATATCTTCCAATTGCCTGACTTGGGAATTTTAGTGTATATCGAGAATAAAAGAGTTGCTTCTGTGCAAGAATTAAGAGAGTTTTAGGGGTTTCATTAAAAATTGATTTGGTAAATCCTTAGAAATCTAAAACTGTCCATCTGTTAAAATACCTCAAATCAAATATTTAATTATGGGTTTGTATTATGTACGTAAAATGTGTGGAAAATTAAAGCTTGTTTATTAAGATCTAGTAGTAAATTAGTATTAAAACAAATTCATAAAATTTATAAATTGAACTTTTTTAATATTAAGTAGAGTCGAAAAATCCATTCTTATGAATAATAAAAATGTAAATAGTGTAATAGAAATTCATAATCTAACCAAGGAATACAACCAGAAAGTAGTAGTTGATAATATTAATCTAGAAATTCCAGAGTCTTGTTTTGCTTTATTGGGACCAAATGGGGCTGGAAAAACTACAACATTTTTAATGTTACTGGGATTATTACACCCTTCTAAAGGTACAGCACACATTTTAGGAAAGGATGTTTTAAAAAATTTAGGAGAATTACGTAATAAGATTGGTTTTTTACCCGAGAATTTTGGATTCTCGCCAAGTTATACAGGTCGAGATTTTCTCGAATTAATTATATCTCTTAGGGGTTTTAGAAAAAAGAAAAAGGAATTATCTGAATTATTTTTAACTTGGTGTGGTTTAGATAACGAATATTGGAACAAAAAAGTTAGAACATACTCTCGAGGTATGCGTCAAAGATTAGGATTAGCCCAAGCATTTGCGGGTAATCCGAAGATTGTTTTTTTAGATGAGCCATTGTCTAGCATTGATCCATTAGGGCGAGATGATATGATTAAAAAAATTAGAGAAAAAAGAAAAGAAGGTATCACTGTGATTATTTCAAGTCATATAGTCTCAGAAATAGAACAATTAGCAGAATATATTGCAATTATAAAAATGGATCTCTATTTTGGGTAGGGATTTGGTACTTAAATTTTACTCATATACCTTTAGTTCCTAATCTGTTATCTACGATTCCATTAAATAATATTTTTCTGGTCAAGATGATTTTATTATATCATCATGATTCTAATTTAGGGAGTTCTGGAGCTTTACGAATTGAACAATTCTTAATTTTAAATTCAAATTTTCAAACTATGTGTGTTTATATTCATTTACCACTTCAAAGTACAGCTTGAATTTATCGTGGATTAGGACTTCAAAAATAAACAACTAACTTAATATTTGTCCTCATATTGACTTTTTTTTAAGATTGGAATCTACTGGAATAGAAGTAAATAAATTTCTTGTTATGTAGAATTGTCAATAGAAAAGATTTTGAAGAATGAAGTGCGCGAACTGATCCAGAGTATGTTCTAAATAGAGTAAATTATCCATATAAAAATTAAATTGAAATTAAATAATTTAGGAAAATTTAAATTAGCCTAATTTTATATATTTCTAGGAAAATATAATATTATAATTCATTTTTTATTTCTTAATATATTGTTGATAAGATTGGGGAAAGCATATAAGAATAAATCAAAGGGACGGTCAAAATTTCCTACTAAATGGGGAACATCCGAGTCGAGAGGTCGAAGTAGAAAAGTAACATATGCAGGTTCAACAAATAACCTTAAAAGAAGAAATATGAAAACTTCAAAAGGACTATCAGAAATTCCTGCTAAACCAGGAACATACAACTTGAAAAGTCGAAATGGAGGAGTGGATTATGTAATTTCAACAAATCCCCCTAAAATAAGAATCGGGAAAACCTACAAGAATACTTCAAAGGGACGATCAGAAATTCCTGCTAAACCAGGAACATACAACTTGAAAAGTCGAAATGGAGAAGTAATTTATACAGGCTCAACAAATAACCTTCAAAGAAGAATTAAGGAGCACCATTATGATCCATCAAGTCGATTTTCATATATAACACTCTCAAAAGCTAAAACAAAAAAACAAGCTAAATCAATTAAAATAAAAAGATTAAAAAGAAGTAACCCCATTTTAAATAAATAAAAAAAATTTAAGTTTAAATTACGGTGATTTAAATTCCCTTACTACAATAATTTCACCCACATTATCTCGACTGTTTATTTTATAACTTCTTTCAATCTTTTTAACTCCATTAATTGTGAAGAATTCAGATCCTCCATATTCACCAACATTATTAAAAATAATTTTTAACTCCTTATAATCGGTATAGTTAAAAATATTCAATAATTTGGAAAGAAATGGTAAAACTTTACTAGTAAGGGAGGGAATAATAATATAATCGATATCATTTTTAAATGACCAATCTGAAATAATTCTACTTAAACGCAAGAAATCTTTACATATAAAAATTGAGATATTACCGATTGAAGTCTGAAATATTTTTATTTTTGGAGTTGGTTGACATATTATATTCTCAAAATTAAATTCTCCTGTTTCTTTATTTTTTATAAATACTGGTGTTTGTTTAATCTGATATCCTAATATTCCATTATCGATAATAATAGCTATATTAATATAATGATTATCTGAAACTTTTATATGTTCTAAACCTCCAATAATTATTAATTGATTAATCTTTGAGAAATTTACTAAATCTACTACCTTCTCATAAGGGATTGTGTTTTCTGGAAAGACAATTAAATTTGGATATTTTTTCAAATTGAATTTAGTACAGATATCTAAAAACTCATCAATTTTAATGTTAACACGTGAGCTATTATTTTTATAGATTAAAGCTCTATTATTTATTTCTCTGATATCCCAAAAATGTTTAAGAAAAAAATCAAAAAATTTTCTATTGTATGATTTATCACTTTTACTTAATAATGGTTTTATTCCCTTTAGTGAATGGAGTTGAATTAAGTGGATTATAATCTTTTCAAAACTATAATCTATTTCTGATAATCTTTTCATAATTGGGTGTTTTTCAAAGAATATTTTATTCTGTTTCCAACTAATATTTCTTTTTTCTTTATAAGTTCCAATTTTAACAAACTTTGTCTTTTTTAATATCTTTAATTCTTTTTCAAAATTCTTAAGATTTTGAATATAGCTAATTTTTTCATTATAGTACTGGATAGGTTCAATTTCACCCCTCTTTTTTCTTCTACAATGATGGACAATTTGTTGAGCATCAGTAGAACTTTGACCCCAAAAATCATCAGGAGATTTTAATTTATTATTGTCAAGGTTTAAGATCTTTAACAATTTAAGAGAATAAAGCCCTTGAATTTCTTCAATAATATTCTTGGAAATATCTAAATCGTATAAATATGTTAATTTTTTTAATCCTCCAATTGTTTGAATAAAGTTTCTTGACAAATCAAGTTGCTTTAATTTTGCTAATTTTGATAATCCTTCAATTTTTTGAATATAGTTTCTTGACAAATCAAGTTGTTTTAATTTTGTTAATTCTGATAATCCTTCAATTTTAAAAAATTGGTTTTCACTTAAAAGTAATGATTCTAAATCTATTATATAGTTTAATCCTTCTACTTTTTTAATTCTATTAGAAGCTAAAGATATAGTTTCAAGTTTCGTATTACTTTCAAGTTTCTCAATCTTTTGAATTTTGTTTGAACTTAAAACCAGTGTTGTTAATTTAACAAGATTATCTAAACCTTCAATTTTTTTAATTAAATTTTCGGATAATTTCAAAATCCTTAAATTGATTAACTTCCCTAATCCATTTATTAACCCTATTTCATTCCCATTTAAATTTAAATCCTCTAAATTAGTAAGATTATCAAAATCTTTCAATTCTTTTAAAAAATTTTCTTCTAAATTTAATTTCTTTAACTCCTTAAGATTTTCAAGCCCACTTATTTCAATTATTTGATTAAATGATAAATCCAAAAGATTTAAGTTATGAAGTTCATCAATACCTTTTATAGTGGAGATTCGATTCCTTCTAAGCCACAACTCTTTTAATTTTTTGCATTTATTTAAACCTTTAATTTCTTCAAATTTGTTGTTGTATAAACTTAACTTTTCTAAATTAACCAGTGTTTCGAGACCTTCAATTTCTGAAATTTCATTTTCTGAAAGATCTAATCCTGTTAAATTTTCTAAAGGGTTTAAATTCTCTATTTTTTCTACATTATTCCCGTGTAATGATAGTACTTTTAATTTATTAAGAGCATTAAGCCCAGTAATTTTGTTGATATTATTGTGATCTAAAATTAGTTTTTGAAGATAATTAAGAGATTCAAGCCCTTTTATTTCAGATATTTGATTGTTATATAAATTTAATTCTATTAAATTTTCTAAATTTTCTAAACCCTTAATCTCCTCAATATCAGTTATATCTTTGTTAATTAATTTTAAAACACCTTTTTTAATTTGATATTCAATACCTCTAAAAAGAACGAATGTCATTTGATAAAAAAGAATCTAGAAAAACATTAAGACTTCACTATCTTATTAATAAATTAATTGAAATCAATTTTTAAAGTCTAAATTTTAAATTCATTAAAATCATCATTCATATCTACAACCTCCTTTAATAATTATATTATAATATCGAAGTTCTATCTAAAAAGAATTTAATAATTGCTTCATCAGTTGAGAAATTAAAAGTCGTTAAAATTCTGAACATTACTGATCTCGTCAATCGCGGCCTGAACCATCATTTTTCTTGCTTCAACATATTTAGGATTATTACTATTCATCAGGTAGATAGTTGTTATCAACATGATTTAAGGGGCATGGGAGTTGAAAATTTCACATTAAAAAAATTAAATAGTTAAAAGAAAGGGTGGTCCCTACTCTACAAGACGCAAACAAGCGTCAAAAATATGATAGGGAGAGCAGGGCAAAATCAGAGTGCAATCACTTACACTACCAAAAGACAAAAATCCAGGGTGTATGTAGGGACCATATTTTAGTTTGAAATTTGATTTTGTCATTATTATAGGAGAAATAATTCTTGTCAATTACAGAGATGAAAAGTCGTAATATAAATCTATCCTTTACACACAAATTAAATCACAAGAATAAATATCGAATTCCAATAACTGCTCTTTAATTGGATTCTCTCATTTTTTTATAATTTTTATCTTGTAGTTGTAGGATGCTCAAAATAATAAAGTTATATTTTTCTAGTAAAATTTGTTTTAAGGTCCACCACCATCCCATCTAAATCCCATCTCTCTCGTTTTTAGCTTATTAACAAAGTCAAACTTTATCTCGTTCTCTACTGGAAAGGAGGTTTTCAACAATTTCACCAAAGAACATTTTATTAAGTGCAACTTTTTGTTGTATAAGGTTAAGATTAATTTTGTTCACACACTTAATTAATACTTCAAAAATCAAGAACTGTTAAAAGAGAATATGAACAAGCTTATGCCTCTTTCTGAAAAAGTCTAAAGAATTTTTTATTAAATAATTTATTGAGCAAAATATTGATCAATATTTTGATCATTGGACCTATCATAAATATCTGAGGAAACTCAATTTTGCTTATTTGTCTTAGATTGGTTCATTGTAATTGTAATCAGAATAACCCATAAAAACTAAAATTTATCTCTTCGAAGACAATGATAGAACCTCCCCCGTATGTAATTTCCATTAATATCTCTTTCCTCTACCATCAATCGCAAAATTTCGACATATTGTAACCTTGAACTTTCTGATATAACCTTTTGCATGTCATTCATTAAATAATCGAAACTATATGCCCAATCTCTATTCTTATTCAAAAACACCTTCACATCTTTCATAAAACGATTGAAATCTCTGATCTTTAGTTGGTTCAGGAGGTCTCTGTCTATAAGTACGTTTTGATGTTGAATAAAATGCATGTAAAATACTTCAGTAGGAATTCTCCCTTCTAACAGGGCGGGTTCTTTTTTAATATCCTCAAATTCCATATAACATCACCTCACAGTATTTTTTAATTTATTTTTGCAGGAATAAAATTTGATTAATATATTTAAAATTAAACCTTTATAAATAAAAATTTTTAAGTTTAGATGAAATAGATTATTCTAAAATGTTCCTTCCTAATCTATATAAATATAAAACCTAAAATAAATAATCTATTCTTGGCTATTCGAAATTTAGAAAGTGAACGTTGGATTGTACCTGAAGGAAGAAGAACTAAGATTTATTTTATCCGAAGGAAGTTTCTGAACATCCTCATGTATTGACATTTCTCTCTCTCAACTAAACGGGCCACACATTTTGGACAATATTTCCCATGTTTTTTCAATTATGCATTGGATAATAAAATCCTAGAAAAATTAGGAATTACCCGGAGTCCTTATCTAAAGCGTGTAATAACATTATTACGATATAGAATTATAAGGGTGCATAAAATTGGAAAAATACTACATTTTTTTTTAGCTGAGAATTCCCCGGATCATGATGAATTGAAAGCTTTGTCATAACAAAAAATGTTAGAGGGTTATTATGTCTAAATTGTAATCAAGTACACGGAAGATGAAAATAGAATATATTTATCCTAATAAAAGAGATTAAATGTTTTTATGCTGATTTATAAAGTTCATAAAGCTAATTCAAAATTCTTAAATACGTGAAAAAATCTAATAAATATTGTCAATAGAAAAATCAGAATTCTGTAAAATTCAGACTTAATATTACCCCATGCCAAAATATAATCTTAATAAATTAGGTTCAGAAGAATTTGAGTCATTATCTCAAGCTTTGGTTCAAAAGGTTATAGGACCAGGCGCTAAAGTATATGGAATGGGAAAAGATGGATCTAGGGAAGCTACCTTCGAAGGTGAAGCATCATATCCTTCTAAATCTGAACGCTGGAATGGAAAATGGATATTTCAAGCTAAATTTCATGATATTGTTCAAATAGGGATGGAAAAAGCAAGAGAAGCAATTAAACGAGATATTGATGATGAATTAAACAAAATTATAAATAAATACAAATACACTTGTGATAATTACATTCTTATAACAAATGTCTCTCTCTCTCCTGTTCATCAAACAGGCACAAAAGACAGAATTGAGAATGATATTTTACCCAAATTCAAGAAACACATCCCACATATTCATGTCTGGGGTGCTGAGGAGGTTAAAAGGTTTCTTGATCAATTTCCAGCAATTAGGAGGACTTATTCTGATTTAATAATACCAGCTGACGTTATAACAAAATTATTAGATAACTTAGAAAAGCCCCAAGAATTAACAGGTATCAGGGAAAATAAACTCATTTCAAGGTTACTCAAACTAGATGATATTGCAGCAGAAAATTATAAAGGTGCAAAATTAACTTTTAAAAATGAGAAACATGTAAATAGAATTTCACAATCAGCAAATTCTCTCATATACATTTGTAAGATATTAAGCAAATTTAAAGATAGAATCATTAAAAATACAGAAGTACTCCCAAAACCAGCCTTTGAAAGGATATCCTCATTATTTAATAGGTTAAGAGAACTATGTGAATATTATTCTAAGTTATCCCGTCAAGATATAACCACTAATGACCTTAAATTTGAAGAGAATTTAAACGAGTTTGAATATGTTGTGTATGAAATATTAAAACCGAATAAGGAAATTTTGCAAGAATTAGATGAACTATTAGAAATTGAAGCTCCAAAACAACATCATATAGAAAAACTGCTACAACTATTAAATCATCCTACTCATTCGCAATATTTCTTTACTAGACTTTCCTCCTCTAAATGGTTTGATCTATTGGAAGAAAGGAATTTTTTTTCTGAACCTGAAGCAGAATCCATAGAAGGCTTCTTATTGATTTCTCTTTGGCCCCCTGTAAATTATTTAATAAAGATATCTCCCCTTATTCCTGAAAAAGTATTTAAAATAATCAAAAATCTTGAAGGTACTAAGAATTACAGAATATACAGACCTCTTTTCGAATGTTTATACAATATGCCTGTGAACATCTCGAAGAAAGCGCTGTCAATTATTGAGAAATGGATAAAACATTATGCTTCAATTCAAGAATATGTTGTTTTAAAGAAAATAGTTAATAAATTTATATTAGAAGGAGAATTGGATTTAGCTTATAACTTAATTAAAATTCTCTTTAATACAGAAGAACCAACAATAAAAGTAGAAAACAGAAATGTTGATTACAAATTTCATTTTTTATTCTCTGATTTCGAAGATTTCATTACCAATATCATAAAAATTGAGGTTGAAAATTCTCTAAATAGATTCATACGAATAATCTGTTCTTCATTAGATATAAAATTAAGTTCCGAATTCCATTATGAAATTGAAACATATAAAGATAAATCTGAAAGATGGAGAAGATCACTTGATTCTGTTTCTCGTTTGCATACTATAAAAGATACCAAAAATAGTTTAATAAATCTAATTCTACATTATTATGAAAAATTAGCTGAAGAAAGTAATGAACTCTTCATTTCTAATTTTACAGTTCTTTCAGAATTTAAATGGACTATGTTTAGAAGAATTGAAATATATTTGGTTAATTTATATCCTAAGCAATTGAAAAGTAATTTAAATGTCATTCTTACTAATAAGAAATTTTTTGAAGATAAAATTTATTGGACTGAATATCATGAGCTATTAAGCAATCATTTTCTCGCAATTTCTAAACAAGAAAGAAATTTAATTTTTAATTGGTTAAGAGATGGACCAGATTCTTCAAAATATCCTTATAATTTAGAGGATTTTTCAAATGAAACCGAATTCCAGAAGTGGGAGCAACGCTTCAGATCAAATTGGTTAAGAAGTACTTTAGAACCATTAAAAACACATCTTCCCTTAGATTTAAAAGAAATTTATAATGAAATAATTGTTTCAACTGAAAAGCCTAAACCTTATGAAAAGGAAAGATTAATACAGCAACCAAGATTTATTTCTGGATCACCATTAACTATCGAACAAATTGAAAAATTATCTATTCCTCAATTAATTATATACTTAAATGATTGGAATCCCCCTGATGATGAGTTTTTTACTTCTAAAGATAGTCTTGGGATCTTCATGAGTAAGGTGATTACAAAAAATCCTTTAAAGTATAAGCAACTTATAAAGAACTTTCAAGATATTCGTATAATATATATTCCATATTTGATTGAAGGGTATAGTCATGCTATTAAAAACGGAATTGATTTTAATATACCCGAAATCATCCAATTAATAATCGAAATTTTTAATAAAAACAAGTATGATGCTGTGGATTCGAGTAAATTAGATATTTGGAAAGAAATAATTACGTTTTTTAGAGAAGTTTTCAGGCTTGATGATCTTACTTTAAAGGTAAAAGATATTAACAAAGTATGGGAAATCATTTCTTATTTCTTTGAAATTGTTGTTCCAGAATTAGATTCATTTGATATTAGAGATTCAGGATATCAAGACTACGTTAATTTTTCGATTAGTACATTTAGAGGATCAGTAATAAGAATTTTTTTAGATTATGCATTGTTTTGTGCAAAACTCTTCACTTTACCTGAAAATGATAGAATGGCTCCAGAGGTAAAAGAGAAACTAGATGATCTTCTAGACCCAAATAAAGACATTGCTATTATTGACTATTCAATTATATCATACAGACTTTATGATATTTTTTATTTAAATAAAAATTGGGCAACTTCCAAAATTCCGATCATCTTTCCATTAGATAATAAAGAAATGCGGAAAATCACTTGGGAGTGTTATATTTCTTATAATAATCTAAATGGGTATATATATAACCATATGTATGATCAATACATAAATGCTATCAATGATATGTCACGTACTATATACACTGAAAGAGCTTTAGAGAATTTAGCATATCACATTGTACTTCTATTTGTTAATGCAATTGAGGATTTAGAAGAAGGTTCTATTATAAGATTGTTTTTTTCAAATGCAACTACCGAATTACGTTCAAGAGCTATGTGGTACACAATAAAAGTTTTTGATCATGCAAGTAAATTAGAAAAAAAGGATGAAATTATTGAAAGGATTATAGAATTATGGAAATTTAGGATAAGAATAGCAAAATCTGATGGAAAATTAACTACTAAAGAAAAATCCAAAGAATTTCAATGGTACGGATTTTTGTTTGAAAAATTAGATGTTGAGGATATTTATCTCCAATTATTAGATGAAGTTATAGATCTCACAAAAGGGGATTTAGATATTTTCCCTCATTCCATTTTAAAAATATTGTTACACTATATTGAACTAAATAGTTTTGGAGTTCTTAGGATTATCATTAAATTATTAAAAGCAAAATCCCAAACATGGCTATATAGTTATACTGAAAGCATTATAATAGATATCCTTAAAAAAATAAGTAGCAAACATGAGATCCAGGACTTCAAGGATCAATATGAAGAAATTTCTGATTTACTCTCTTATAAAGGTCTTTTTAATGCGCGAGAACTTGTTAATAGACTATTTCAATAATAACAAGAACTGTCCAAGATGGTCGCCCCCCTAAGGTTTTATATGAATTAAGAAAAAAAGGGTCAAGTTATTATCGAATTAACCCAATTTATTGTGCTTTATTTAACAGGGATTTGAATCTTTTCTTGAGTGAAAAATCCCTTTTTTCTCAGAATAGTTTTAACATCCTTTGATTAATATTAAAGATATTGAATTGATTAAAGACATTGAATCGGTGATTGAATAATGAGCTTGTTAGAAAAAGCATTAAAAAAATCTACCAATTATAAAATTTACTAATTTGATATAATAATAACTTCCCACAGTAAATCAACAAAATTAGTTAGGATTATATTTAATCGGAGATCGTTTCATATTCATTAAAAATTAAAGTTTCTTTTAGAAAATGGATGGGTGGATTTGAGCTACTACCTTTCCCGTCCAACTCTGAAATTAGCTTTGCTACTTTCTGATTAATTTCAAACTCATATATCGGTTGAGATGAGGGTTTGAATGGCTGGAGTTATAAGTATTTGTGTCGTTATCAAAACTCATCCAAATATTGTTTGATGAGCTAGAAATATTTATAGAAAGATCAGAAATATTTAATGGAACATCAAAAGTTTCAGCAATTACACTAATAATTATTTCTTGAGAGGTAATGATTGTTGTTCCTTGAAATAATTTTATTTCAATAGGGATAAAAGCAAACTCGGAACCAAAAATGTTATAGAATGTGGAATTATCTATTAAAGATTCCATTTTTAACGCGAGTTCCTCGTAGTTTTTACATTTATTAAATGTTGGGGTCTCGATATATACGCCGTCTTTAAATACAAAA
>SDBU01006148.1_pt1 | contig 14194 bp, 13 predicted proteins | sample 2277071 | NCBI WGS metagenome assembly SDBU01 (sample SAMN10397929, study PRJNA504765) | marine sediment metagenome | isolation source: marine sediment core GS08_GC12, 126 cmbsf | place: Arctic Ocean: Gakkel Ridge, Loki's castle | collected 2008
TATACAGATAACTTAAACGCTCCCCTATTGGGGAATGGGGTGGACTATTCAGGGCACCGCAATCAACCAGGGTTATTTCGTCTTCCCTGCTGTCTATCACCCCGTAGCCCATAGTTATTGTGCCCGGGTCGATGCCTAAAACTCTCAATTCTCTACCAAACTCAAGCTTTTATTACCTGGTCATTTATCGGGGGTAAAAGGGATGGGCTGATATAGCAATCAACCTTAAACCCGTAACTGATACTGCTCCAGTACAGAGTTGGGAAAGTCAGCATTGCTGGATACACGCTGGACTTCATCCAGTTCCTCCAGTTTATCCAGCAGCTTCAGCGTTTGCAGGACTGTCTTTTCTTCAAGCTCAACCGTAGTCTTGGGTATCATAGACAGCTCAGCCGAGGTTACGGGTAGGTTTTTCTGCTCCAGTGCTGCCCTGACCGCCTCAAGTTCCTCAAGCTTGGTGTAAATCTCCACATAATTGTTCTCTACCTTAACATCCTCAGCACCGGCATCAATAGCCTGTAGGGCTAATTCCTCAGCATTCAGCTCACTGGTCTCTACCGAAATCAATCCTTTTAAGTCAAAGAGCCAGGCTACACAGCCACTCTCCCCCAGACTACCACCGTTGCGCAAAAATATATTCCGAACATCCTGCAAGGTTCGATTGCGGTTATCACTTAGAGCCTGCACCAGGATAGCTGCCCCACCGGGTCCATAACCCTCAAGGGTCATCTCTACCAGGTCGGCTCCTTCCATTGTGCCGCTACCCCGCTTGATAGCCCGCTCTATATTATCCATAGGCATGTTGTTATCGCGAGCTCTCTGTATCGCCAGACGCAGAGCGAAATTCACCTGGGGGTTACTCCCTCCCTGACGCACCGCCACAATAATCTCCCGGGTCAACTTGGTAAAAAGTTGACCCCGTCTGGCATCAGCCACCCCCTTCTGATGCTTAATTGAAGACCACTTAGAATGCCCTGACATCTTTAGCTTCCTTTAGCCACCTATTCAATCTTATTTAATTCTATCACCTCACCTGTCTAAGGTCAAAACGAACTAAGTGGAAAGTGTTCGGAAAGGCAATCCCTGATAAAGGTAGCGATGGCAGTAGTCGCAGCTTCAAACTGAAGGTTGGCGTGGCTTATATACAAAAGAGACAATGAGCAAGACTACCCCGGCAGCCAAAAGACCAATACTAAACGTCTGCAGAGGAGCTAAGAGGTCATCAAGCAGCTGCGGTATCCATGTCTGGAGCGGAGGGGGGATACCAAGTTGTGCTATCTGTGGCCCGGCAAAACGAGTAGTGAGGAAAATTTCAATCAAACCAAAGGCACCAACAACCAAGAAGGTTGTACCTATCCCGCGGGTAGTGCTTCTTACCTGGCGATTTATGAGAGCAATCCCCAAGATTACTAGCGCAATGAAGCCAATCAGAGGCTGGTAAGCGAGTTGGAAATAGCCAAAACCCTGTCTTATCTGCTCAAGGATCGCCATAACCTCAGGGGACAATGTGCTTTCGTTAAACTCAAAGGTTGAGGGTATTTGCTTGGAAATTTCTTGCTCGTAAAATTGGTCAAAATACTCCTCTATTGTGGCTGGAGGTAATGCGGCAAGCTCCGGTGGTGGTGATTGCAGGAAAGCATCCCTCAGGCTATCTCTCAAACTTTCCTTCATTGGTTCCATAGAGATTACTATACTCAGGTTCTGGCTTCTTCCCATGAAATAGTCATAGCCAGAGTAGATACTGGCATTTACCTGTTCTTTCATCCAGGGCTCAAGGTCAGCAATAGTATCATCTATAGCCTCAGTCATGAATTGAGCCTCCGGGGGGATTTGAATTTGATCTTTTATTAATGGGGCTACATCAAGCCTATCTACTTGAGAGACAACGAAGTCCGGGTCGAGGATGGTATAATTTAGCATAAACACCAGACTGAAAGTAGTTAGCGAGAGAAAAAGGAGGGAGTTTAGAAGGCTGATAGCTAAACCCTTGAGGAACTTCATGAATAGTATTCTCCAGTCAACAGCTTAAATCAGGATTTTCCCTTCTTCGTTTCACCGACTACGAAGGCGATAGCATATTCCTTTGAATGGGAAAGGCTGATAGCAAGCCTATCTAAGTCCAAGCTATCAGCTTGATTTTGGGCTTTACCATGGAGATAAACTAAAGGCTTGCCATTAGGCTCAGCCAGTATCTCAATCTCTCTCCAACCGATACCATTGTTTCGTGTTCCAATGGCTTTTATTATTGCTTCCTTACCGGCAAAACGAGCAGCTAGCGATGCAGACTTTTCGTGACATAATTTGAGTTCTGGCTCGGTATATACTCGGTGAAGGAAACCGTCGCCTCGGCGGGTTATAGCCTTTTCAATGCGAGCTATTTCTACTATATCTACACCAATATAGCGCATGCTCAGTCACCATCTAGTTTCTCAGCTATCATATCCACTGCCAGCGGGATTGCTTCCGCAATAGCAGATATATACCCCGATTCTAGCTTTTTCCTCCATAATAGAACCCACTTAGGTGTATTAAATCGCCTCTTGAACCAATTCGGCGATGTCTTTAATTTCAATGATGTCACCCTTGTCTAATGTCAACACGCTATCCTCAAAGTTGACCATGCAATAAGGACAGGCAACGGCTAATATACTGGCTCCAGCCTCGAGCGCCTGCTCCATCCTCATGTCAGAAAACCTTTCTCCTACTTTGGTCTCCATCCAAATCCTTCCTCCTCCCCCACCACAACATAAGGCATATTCACGATTATCGTACATCTCAACCAACTCCAAACCGGGGATACCCTCTAGAACTTGCCGAGGTTCATCATATATATCCGCATAGCGTCCTAAATAACATGAATCATGATAAGTAACTCTTTTATTCAATTCTCTGGTGAACTTTAATCTCCCCTCTCTAATGAGTCCGGCCAAATATTGAGAAAAATGAACTACCTCAAAATTGCCCCCAAACTCAGGGTATTCCTCTTTGAAAGTATGATAGCAGTGGGGAGAGGTGACGAGGATTTTGGTAACACCAGCTTCAGAAAAAACATTAATATTATTTTGGGCTAGACTTTGGAACAGGCTCTCACTACCTGCCTTACGCACACCTTCACCACAGCAGGTTTGCTCAATACCTAAGATACCAAAATCTACATCAGCTTTTTTCAGGATATTAACTGTAGCCCGGGCAACTCTCTGGATGGCTGGGTCGTATACTTGATAACAGCAGGGAAAGTATAATATCTCGGTTCCTTTGGTATAGGTCTTTACGCCAAGGTCCTTTGCCCAATCAGCCCGTGCCTCCCGTGGCTCTCCCAACGGATTACCTACGCCGGATACATTTTTAACCGCAAGCCGGAGTGAGTCAGGTACCTTGCCGACGCCTACTTCCGCAATGACCCTCCGCAAAGCTCTCATAATGTCCGGGACCTCTACACCGCGGGGGCATCGCTGAACACAGAGCCTACAGGCAACACACGTCCATACCTCTTCATCTTCAAAGTCAGTTAAACCCAATTGTGCCTGATGTATCAGTCGGCGAACGATGAAACTTCTTACCTGATTCCAAGGACAAGTAGCGCTGCAAACACCACATTGATAACATGAGTTAAGGACGCCGCCACCCTCCTCCTTGATAATAGCTGCCGCTTCTTTAACTGGATTTACTACCATTGAATGACCCCGCTCTCTGTAATTAATTTCTTGGTCAACCCACCTTAAGCCCAAACGATAAGAGTAGCTATAACACTTAAAAGCTACCTAGCCACCCTTGATGGATTTCTTCTCTCCATTCTCATAGCACACAAAATGCTACCACAAACTTGCTTTATTTACAAACCTGAGTAATTCCATAGCCAGCTAAAGTTTATTTTAAGTAAATGAGTTAAGCAAGGTTGCATTACCCCAAACTATCTGATAGAATGAGGCTCAGTGTTTACCTAATATTAGCCTTCACGAGGTTAGAGTGAGACAAGAGTCAGAATGGCAGCCTAAATTAGTTGGTTTCTTGTGCAGATGGAGTAGCTATGCTGGCGCCGATTTAGCCGGAACCAGCCGTAAGAAATATCCAGCCAACATAGGGATAATAAGGGTTCCGTGCTCAGGAAGGGTAGACCCGCTCTTTATCCTCAAGGCGCTACGCTTAGGGTTTGATGGGGTGCTGGTTTCAGGCTGCCACCCCGGTGAGTGCCATTATCAAACAGGAAACTATCGTGCCCGAAGGCGAATAGCTATAACCAAGAAGTTCCTCGAATATATGGGCATTGACCCACAGCGGATTCAGGCTAGTTGGGTTTCAGCCTCAGAAGGAGTAAAATTCGCCGAGGTAGTCACTGAGGTGACGAAAGGGCTAAAGGAAATCGGCCCCAACCAATTGTTTATTAACCAAAGGCAGGGATATGGAACAGAAGCTACGGCAAGAGACTAAGACCCTGCTGGAGCAAGGCAAGATTGACTATATTATTGGCTTTGAACAAGGAAGTCTAAAATTTACTACTACCCCTTTAATAACCAAGGATAAAGACGATATTGACCGTCTGGTAATCAACCCATTCATAGTAAACAATCTCAGTGTATACCTGACTGAGATTAAGGGCCGAGTCGGTATTGTCGCCAAGGGCTGTGACAGCCGCTCCATCGTTAGCCTGATACAGGACAACAAAGTAGTCAGAGAAGACATAGTAATTCTAGGCGTCCCCTGTCCCGGAATTATTGACCTAAGCAAGGTAGAACAATTAGTAGGTAAAGATAGGGACGAATTGGATGCTATTGTCCGGGAAGGGGACAAAGTAGTGGTAACAGCTAATGGCAAGAAAAGGGAGTTTCCTGTTACCGAAGTCCTTTATGACAACTGCCCTAGCTGCGAATTTCCCACCCCTCAAGAATATGATGTTCTGCTTGGTGAACATACTCTGCCAGCCACCGATAGGTCAGCTGGACAGGAGAAGATAGCCAAACTGAAAGAGATGCCACCACAAAAGAGGTGGGAATTCTGGGAAAATGAATTCAACCGCTGCATTAGGTGCTATGCCTGCCGGAATGTCTGCCCGGCTTGTTTTTGCCAGCGGTGCTTTGTCGAGGAGTCCGAGCCACAGTGGATACTACCGGTACCGCAGTGGCAGGACAATCTTATATTTCAGGTTATAAGAAATATTCATGTAGCCGGAAGATGCACTGACTGTGGTGAATGCGAGCGCGCCTGCCCGATGAAAATCCCACTAAGAAGCCTGACTAAAGAGATGTATGACCTGGTAGACGAGCTGTTCCACTTCAAGGCAGGAATGGATAAGGATGCACCACCGCTAATGACCCACTATGAACTTGAAGAAGCGGAAGATTTCATCAGGTAGAAGAAAATTATGGCCAATAAAAAGATAAACAAAAAGGATATAGCCAAACTCCTAACCAAGTGGAGCCAGGGGTTTACTGTATTTGTCCCATCGAAAGAAAGTGGCGTGGCTATTATGAGTAAGTGGGATGGGAAAGATACCAGCTTCCTGGATTGGTATAGGAATACCGTTGAACCAGCCAAGGCTAACTTCTTCCCGTCTATGGAGGAAATGTTCAGCTTCCAAAAAGATAAGGAGGGTTACCATCTAGAATTACCGCCATCAGACAAGCAAAAGCAACTGATTTTTGGCATTCGTCCCTGCGATGCCAAAGCCCTAGCCATACTAGATATGACCTTTAAGGACACATACGAAGACCCTTACTACCTTTCCAAAAGGAACAATACGGTGTTAATTGGGCTTAGCTGCACAAATCCCTATGATAGCTGCTTCTGCACTTCTCTGGGTATCAGCCCGGTAGAATCAAAGGATGTTGACCTGATGCTTACTGATATTGGCGACGAATTCTTGATTGAAGTGGTCACCGACAAAGGTAAAGAGCTAATTGCCACAGCCAGCGGGGTAGAGGAGGCAAGCGGAGCCGATGAAGCCAGAGCCAAAGAAGCAAAAGAGACCTCCTTCAATAAGGTAACCAGAAAGATAGATAGCGACGGCATCAAGGAGAAGCTGCTACCCGCTTTTGAGAATCAAGACTACTGGGAGAAAGTAACCGCCAAGTGCATAAGTTGTGGCATCTGCACCTTCCTTTGCCCTACCTGCTATTGCTTTGACATCAATGACGAGCTGGTCAAAAACCAGGGAACCAGATTCAGAAATTGGGATAGTTGCGCTTTTCCCATCTATACCAAGATGCCGATGGAAAACCCCAGAGAGGAAAAGTGGCGACGGGTGAGACAGAAGGTATGCCATAAATACGAATTCTACCCGATGCTTTTTGATATTATCGCCTGTACTGGCTGTGGAAGGTGTATTCGCCTCTGCCCGGTGAACTGGGATATTACTCAGACACTGAATAGTGTGCCCGCCAAGACCACTGCTTAAATGGAGAACGAAAATGGCAGTTAGTGATATTAGCCATAGAAAAAGATTCCTTGCCAATGGGAATGTTTACCTCCCGCACATAGCAACAATAGAGAAAATAATTGAAGAGACCCCTACTGTCAGAACCTTCCACTTCAATTTTAAAGATGAGAAGCTGAAGAAAGAATTTACCTTTGAGGCAGGGCAATTCGGTGAATTATCTGTCTTTGGTATCGGTGAAACCACCCTTTGCGTCTCCTCCAGCCCTACCCGAAGCGACTACCTAGAGTGTGCCATAAACAGGGTAGGAAAAGTAACCAACGCCCTGCACCGGCTTGGCGTCGGTGCTGAGATAGGTTTCCGAGGACCTTACGGCAACAGCTTCCCTCTTGATTTCTTACAGGGAAAGAACCTGGTTTTTGCTGGCGGCGGCATCGGCTTAGCCCCACTACGGTCTCTAATCTGGAATGTCCTAGACAATAGAGATAAGTATGAAAAGGTAGATATTATCTATGGGGCTCGTAGTCCGGCTGACCTGTGCTTTAAGTATGACCTAGACGAATGGGAAAAGAATAAAACGGTAAACATGGTAACTACTGTGGATAAGGGTGATGAAAGTTGGACAGGAAAAGTGGGTTTTGTTCCTGCGGTATTGGGAGAGGTGGCTCCCTCAGCCAAAAACGCAGTAGCTATCGTTTGCGGACCGCCGGTTATGATAAGATTTACCTTCCCTGTGCTGGAAAAGCTGGGCTTCACCCCGGAGCAAATGATAACCACCCTGGAAAAGAGAATGAAGTGCGGTATCGGCAAGTGCGGGCGATGTAATATAGGTAATCTCTATGTATGCCGTGACGGACCGGTGTTCACCTATGCCCAGATTAAGGGTTTCGTCTCCAGCGAGTATTAAAGCGTACTGCTTATAGCCCCGGTGGCCTCTTCGTCGGTATCCTGAGCGAATCCTCTACAGCAAGACTACCCATCACAGTAAGTTCAATAGTCTCTGGATGATGTGAAAGCCAGTATTTAAATAAATCCGTTTCAGCGAGGAGACTGTACTTCTCCAGTTTCGGGTCTTCCTTTATATATTTTAGTAAATGACTGATATGGATAAAATTCGGTGAGGTAATGACCCTGTTTAAAACAAGATAGTTGATATTTTCTGGTAATTTGCAGTTTAAAACAAATAAAGCACTTAGGGATGCAAGAGCATTTTCAAGAGTTCCTTGATTGATATTACTATAGAAATCATGCTTTAAACTATTGTATGCTTTCCACCAAGTAGGAGTTTTATCATCTGGATTTTTAAATTCTTTAAAAGGCTTTATTTGGCCGTTATTTCTCCGAATAGTTAACTCAACAAGAGCCAGCTTTAGATATTCTGCGAAGATTTCAATATAATCTGTTATTGTTAGAGTTCTCCTCGTTCTACCCTCTAGGATTCTCTTACATTCTGTTACCTTTTGTTGATTCGGGTGGGATGAAAGATCTTGGTTTCGAATGATATCTTTAAACAGAGAATCTATATGGCTGCAACTTCTAATAATTATATCAGTTAATTTGAATGAGTACACGCTATATTGCCGAGTTTCTAGAGGTATATGTTCAGTAACCCTCATCATGTCTTCTTCAATAGATTTGTATGCAGACCAACTATAACCAAACTTATTTGTGTTAGTATCCATTGAACTATACCAGCATGCCCTCCATCTGAGCCAGGATTTGCTCATTAGTGAAGTGACTGAGGCTTACTGCATCACTGGTGCAAATACCAACGCAGGCACCACAGCCTTTGCACAAAACCTCATTAACCCGACACACTCTCTTCTCTTCATCAAAGGATATAGCACTATAGGGACAAACAAGCTCGCAAAACCGGCAGCCAGAGCAAATCCTTTCGTCGATAATAGCGGTAGCTGCCTCAATCTCTACCTTGCCCCTGCTAATCATAACTAGAGCCTCAGCAGCGGTGGCTGAAGCTTGAGCTACAGTATCGGGGATATCCTTGGGACCCTGGCAGCAACCAGCTACGAATATGCCATCAGTCATAGTAGCTACTGGGTCAAGCTTGGGGTGTTTCTCAAGAAAGAAACCATCGGCACTACGGCTGATATTGAATAACCGAGCTATAGTCTCGGCATCTGTTTGCGGCTCAAGGGCAACACTTAGAATAACCATATCCACCGGCACCCTTATCAAGGCACTCAGCAAGGAGTCCTCAGCTACGACCACCAATTTCCCCTGCTCCTCCTCAGTTATGGCACGGTCAGTAACTTCACTTGGCTTGCCTCGTATGAAATTAACTCCTTCGTCTGAGATACGCTTATAGAATTCCTCATACCCCTTGCCAAAGCAACGCATATCCATATAGAACTGGTATACATCAGCATCCTTAGTCTTTTCCTTTATCAGATGAGAATACTTGAGGGAATGCATACAGCAGACCCGCGAGCAATACTCATGATACTTCTCATCCCTACTGCCGACACAGTGAATAATAGCAATGCTCTCAGGTGTGGAACCATCCTTAAGCACGATATTGCCCTCGGTTGGTCCTGTTGAGCTAACCAATCTTTCGAACTCAAGGCTGGTGATAACATTATCCAGCCGCTTGTAGCCATATTGGTAAATAGGGGTAGGGTCAAAGACATTAAAACCGGTTGTCAAAATTATAGAACCAACCTCTACCTCTATGATTTCGTCTTCCTGCTCAAAGTTGATAGCATTTGGTGAGCAGAACTCCTCACAGATTTTGCACTCGCCGGTTGCAAAATGGACACATGTTTCACGGTCTATTACTGGAACATTAGGCACGGCTTGGGCAAAGGGAATGTAAACAGGCGTCCTTAATTTTAAGCCCGCATCGAATTCAGAGAGAATTGGCATTGGTTTTTTCTTAGTAATATCTTCAAGTTTAATTGCTCCCGTGGGGCAAACAAAAGCACAGGAGCCACAAGCTAGGCACACATCCAAGTTTATGTCTAATGTCCTCTGAAACGGAGTCTCTACTTTACGGTCAACCCCTCGACCAACAAAATTAATGACACTAACCCCCATCCTTTCTTCACAAACCCGGGTACATAAGCCGCAGAGAATGCACTTTTCATCACCTAATTTGAACCTCGGTTTTTCAATCCCATACTCTCGAGCTAAATCCTGGATTACCTTCACATTTGGACATCGGGCCAGCAAAAACTCGCTGAGCATTTTGCGTATTTCTATAACATCAGGAGATTTAGTATTTACTACCAGCCCTTCCTCCACAGCATAGTTACAGGAAGTAACTATCCGGCTCCTGCCTCTCTTTATTATTTCCACAGAGCATATACGGCAAGAACCAAAAGCCGAAAGGGCTGGGTGATAACAAAGTGTAGGTATATCAATACCCTCACTTTTCGCCACTTCCAAGATGGTGGTTCCTTCTTCAACCTTTAGCTCTCTGCCATCTATCTCCAAGGTGATTTCACTCATCCTGGCCTCCTATTTTCTTACCCCTGACTATAATCCGCTTTTCCTCTGGGAGTGGTTCTGGTACTGGCTCACCTGAAATCTTTATAACCGCATCAAAGCGAGCTGGACAAACATCAAGACAAGTGCCACATTTGTTGCATTTCTCTTGGTCAATCACATGGATCTGGTTTTTAGCCCCAATTATCGCCTCCACAGCGCACTGTCTAAGGCAAATCAAACAGGCTGGACATTTCTCTGGGTCAATATAGTATGAAACTAACTCCTTACACACTAGAGCCGGACATCTTTTTTCCTCAATGTGAGCTCGGTATTCATCCTTGAAATAACGAATAGTGGTTAATGCCGGATTAGCAGCAGTTGACCCCAAAGCGCAAAGAGCAGACTTAGCCATCACTCGCGCTATTTCTTCAAGCAGCTCAATATCCTCTTCCTTACCTTTACCGGAAACAATATCGTTCAATATCTCACGCATGTGCTTTAATCCCTCACGACAAGGAATGCACTTCCCACAGGATTCATCACAAAGGAAATCAACAAAATAGTGAGCCACATCAACTACACATGTACTTTCATCCATGACAATCATTCCACCTGAGCCCATCATCGAGCCCAATTTGGTCAGTTCATCAAAATCTACAAGGGTATCAAGAAATTGCTCAGGAATAATACCTCCAGAGGGGCCACCGGTTTGCACCGCCTTGAATTTCTTGCCTCCGGGAATACCTCCACCTATTTTATAGATAATGTCCCTCAGTTTTATGCCCATAGGCACTTCCACTAAGCCGGTGTTATTTACATTGCCTACCAGAGAGAAAATCATCGTCCCCTTGCTCCCCTCAGTGCCAATAGAGGTAAACCAGTCAGCGCCCCTATCGATTATCAACGGTACAGTAGCCCAGGTCTTCACATTATTGAGATTGCTTGGCTTCTCCCAGATGCCGCTTACTGCGGTGCGAATATACTTTGGCCTAGGCTCACCTACCTTACCTTCTATTGCCGTCATCAAAGCACTGGACTCACCGGAGACAAAGGCACCAGCACCACGGTGCACCTCAACATCAAAGTCAAAACCAGAACCGAGGATATTTGCTCCTAGAAGTCCATGCTCCCGCGCTTGTTCCAGAGCAACGAACAGATTTGTTACAGCTAGAGGATATTCTTGCCGCACATAGACAAACCCCTGGTGAGAACCAATGACATAAGCACCGATGATTAGACCCTCAAGGACGCTGTGAGGATTACCCTCAAGCAGGCCCCTATCCTGATAAACCCCGGGGTCACCCTCATCAGCATTAACAATGACATACTTGGGCTCTCCTGGAGCATTTCTGGTGGTTTCCCACTTTATCCCGGTAGGGAAACCACCACCTCCCATACCCCTCAGATTAGCCTTTTTGACCTCATCCAGAACTTGCTCCGGTGTCATCTCAAAAAGTGCCTTGGCTAAGGCTCGATAGCCGCCAATAGCGAGATAATCTTCAATATTTTTGGGGTCAATAAGTACATTATTCGCAAAAACGACCCGAGTTTGGTGTTTATAGAAGGGGATATCCCCTTCGTGCTCTATTTTCTGACCACTTTCATCCTCATAGAGCAGACGGTCGACTAACTTCTTTTCTATCAGGGTAGTAGACACGACCTCAGGAACATCTTCTGGCTTCATCTGAAGGTAGCATATCCTCTCTGGGAAGATAACCACCAAAGGACCCCTCTCACAGTAACCATGGCATCCTGTACGTCGAATATCTACCTCTTTTTGAAGCCCGTTTTTTTTAATTTCTCTAACGAATGCTTCAGAGACCGCCTCGCTAGCGTAAGCGTGACACGCTGTACCTTCACAGATGGTCACACATGGCTTATTTGGGTCTCTTTTGGACAATATTTCTTGCCTAAATTTCTCTAACTCAGTGGATGAGTTTATTCGTGCCATTGTCTCCCCTTAACTATAGCGCTCTAAAACCCCTTTAATCTTTGATGGGGTCAACTTGCCATGATAGTCTTTATCAACCACCACCACCGGTCCTAAGGCGCAACAGCCAAGACAATTAACCCTCTCCAAAGTAAACTTCATATCTTGTGTCGTCTCACCAGCTTTAATTTCTAAGCTCTCCTCCGCCTTATCCATAATCCTCATAGCACCTCGCACATGGCAGGCAGTGCCGAGGCAAACCCTCACTATATGTCTTCCTCTTGGTATCAGGCTCATAGCTTTATAGAAGCTAGCTACGCGATATATTCGACTTAGTGGAATGTGGAGCCTTTGGTTGATACGCATTACGGCTTCCTTAGGGATCCAATTGAATTCGCTCTGCAAATCTAAAAGTAACTGGATTAAAATACCCTGTTGAGCAGGGTATTTAGCTATAATTTCATCAACTTTCTTTAGATTCATCTCCATCCCTCCGATTTAGCTGAGGTATATATGTCACCGGGCAGTTATTACAACACTCGCCACAGCCAGTACACTTATCCATATCAACATACCTTGCCTTCTTCCTGATTTTGACCTTAAAATTGCCCACAAACCCTGAGACCTCTATAATCTCACTATAGGTCATTAGTTCAATATAGGGATGAGAGCCAACCAATGTCATCTTGGGGGTGAGAATACAGGCTGAACAATCCAGAGTGGGAAAGGTCTTATCCAGTTGCGCCATATGTCCGCCAATACTGGGCTCCTTCTCCACGAGATAGACCTTATGTTCAGAATCGGCAATCTTAAGCGCTGCCTGAATCCCAGCAATACCCCCACCCACCACCAGAGTATTAGGATTAATAGCAACTTCCCTAGTCTCCAGCGGCTGGTGATAATAAACCCGCCTTACCGCAGCGCTTACTAATGCCTTGGCTTTCTCTGTAGCCTCTTGTCTGTCCTCAGTTACCCAAGAGCAGTGCTCACGAATATTCGCCATCTCAAATAAATATGGATTTATCCCCGCCTCCTGACAGGCACGACGAAAGGTAGGTTCATGCATCGTCGGTGAGCAGGCGGCAACGACAATACGATTAAGCCCGAAGTCCTTGATGTCCTGCTTAATCAGGTTTTGTCCCGGGTCAGAACACATAAATTTATAGTCGCGAGCCACCACCACAGAATCCAAACCCTGAGCAAACTGAGTTACCGCTTTCACATCAACCGTGTCAGCAATATTGCTTCCACAATGACAGATATATACACCAGTTCTAGGTTCCACTTTTAGCCTCTCTTTCCCTTACTATATGTGCTTTAGCACATCAGCAGGTGAAACTATATTCATATTTAAGCCCAGTGATAGTTGTGACTGATGATGCCTTAACTAAGTGGTTATTAATAGACACACCGCTAGGATTATAGTCTAATTCAGAGGTGGAATCAAGTCAGGGGGTCACTTTAAGAGGGCAAAGCTTCTTTCGAAAACAATTCCTCCCATCGTTGAAGGAAAAGAGAAGTTTGATTTTTCTCCGCCCTTGATGTAAACTACCTAGGAAATTCGTGGTAAGGGGGATAAATTATGCGTATGCCTAGAGCAGTTTGTTATCTTCTTTGTTTTGTCTTAATCTTCGGGGTGCTCAGCGGCTCGGTGGGAGATAGAGCGGTGCTTGCCGTTCAAGAAAGTAGTGGTGCTTCGTTCCTATCGTCGCTAAACCAGGAGCAACCACCTGAAGAGAAGCTTGAGCTTCTTAGCAAATATCCTTCCTTTGAGGGTAACTCTGGTGACAGCTTTGACTTTGATATTAATTTGAGATGGTTGGGCAGTGAAGCCAGGACATTTGACCTTACCATTATAGACGTTCCTCCCAAGTGGAAAGCATCAATTATGGGCGGGCCTTACGAGAAAGAGATACCTGCCATTGGGCTGGAGCCGGAGATGAAATATCCTGAAAGGATTACGGTTAAATTCGCCCCATTCCCTGGTGAGCTACCTGAACCTGGCAATTATACAGTAACATTAGAGGCAAGCTCAGGCAACATAAAGGAAGCCCTTGAACTCACGGCAGTAGTGACTACCCTATACAGGTTCGCTTTTTATACCGCTACGGAACGGCTTACTGCCGAGGTAACTGCTGGAGAGGAGAATCATCTATCACTCATACTGTGGAACACAGGGCAGGCGGTTATTGACGAAATTACCTTCATATCTACTAAACCATCAGGCTGGGACATAAAATTCACTCCTAGGGAGATGGAATCCCTGGAGTCCGGACTGGCTCGGGAAGTGGATGTAGTAATAAAGCCGCCCAGCAAAACAATAGCTGGTGACTATACTGTTACTATGAGCGCTATAAGCTCAGGTATGCCGACTAGGAATATTGAACTCAGGGTAACAGCCCTAACGCCTACAGTTTGGGGATGGGTCGCCATTTTGATTGTGCTGG
>SDBU01006149.1_pt1 | contig 14194 bp, 16 predicted proteins | sample 2277071 | NCBI WGS metagenome assembly SDBU01 (sample SAMN10397929, study PRJNA504765) | marine sediment metagenome | isolation source: marine sediment core GS08_GC12, 126 cmbsf | place: Arctic Ocean: Gakkel Ridge, Loki's castle | collected 2008
CCGGAAATCCTTCACACCGCCGTGCTGATGACTATCGTGGGCGGGGAGGTGGTCTGGAATAACCGGCCGGCCTGGAAATCCATGCCCCCCACAGCAGCCGGCGAATGATACCGGGTTCCGACGGCGAATGAACTGGTCGATTTGAAGTGTCGGTGCCCCACACCAGCCAGGCGGTGGTGCTGAGGTCCATCGAATACTCCGATACCTCGCTGATCGTCCGCCTGTTCACTGAAATATACGGCAAGGTAACCGTCATGGCTCGCGGCGCCCGCCGGCCGAAGCATGCTCTGCAGGGCATGCTGTCTGTTCCCAATCGGTTGGCTGTGGAGTATCGCCATAAGGACGGCCGGGACATCCAGACACTGGTGGGAGCGGAATTGACGGGGTGGTATGCCGCCCTGGCCACCGATCTGGGCCGTAGCGCCGCCGCCATGCTGCTGGTGGAAATGCTCGACCGCGCGGTCCAGGTCGCCGATCCCCAACCTTTGCTCTTTCGGTTGATCACCGCCTCACTGGAGCAGCTCGATACGACCAAAGGGGATTGTTCCACGGTGGTGCATTTTTATCAACTGCATTTGGCCCGGCAGCTTGGCTTTGCCTTGCAGCTGGACGAGTGCCCCCGTTGTGGCCGCCAGGTGCAGGTGGCCGTCCTGGATCCCCTGGGCGGGGACCTGGTCTGCGTTCGTTGTCGTCCGTCGGGTTCCCCGCGCCTGGGCACTGCCGCCCTCGGCTATTTGCGCGACTTGGCGGCCACCCACATTAGCGAGCTAACCCGCTTGCATCCCGCTCCCGGCGCTTGGCGGGAAGCGGACCAATTCCTGCTGAAATATCTCTTTATCCACGTGGATGGTATGGACAAATTACGCTCCCTGAAATTCTGGCATCAGGTACGTAAATGAACAGCACATTGAATCACCGTTTTGCCACTGAGAACCTGGAGCTGGGTTCCGGCCCACTGGGTTGTTACCTGATTCACGGCTTTAGCGGCTCCACTTACGAATTACGGGGCCTGGCGCAATTCCTGGCGGATCAGGGTCACCGGGTGTCCGCCCGTTTGCTGCCCGGTCATGGAACAACCATGGAGGAATGCAACCTGGTCAGGGCTGAAGACTGGCTGGAGGAGGTAGAATTTCACTTCGCTGATTTCATGCTGGATTGTGAGGCCACGTTCGTGATCGGCCTGAGCATGGGCGCCGGCCTGGCTCTGCACCTGGCCGCGCTTTTCCCGGTGGCCGGCGTGGTGGCTATGTCTCCCGCTCTGATACCCCGTTCATGGAAGATGTGGCTATTGCCGTTTACCTCGCGTTTCAAACCGGTTATTCCCAAGGACCAGGTCTACGCAGGCCATAACCCGGACCAGCACCCCTATTATGGCTACCCCGGCTACCCGGGCAAAGCGCTGTGGCAGATGGTGCGGCTGAACCGCCATGTACGGACAGAGCTTGGCAGCGTAAAGGCTCCGGCATTGATAATGCACTCCCACGCAGACATCACCGCCTCTTTTACAAACGCCCGGCTGGTGCATGAGACCATCGCCTCTACTGACAAGATGTTGGTTGAATATCAGCACTCTTCCCATATGCTGCCCGACGACACCGAGAAGGAGGCCGTCTGGCGGACAATTGGTGAGTTCGTCGCGGCACACATTCCCCGGAAAACCGATGCGCTACCAGTACGATAGTCCCGCCGGCCGGGAGCTGTTCGGCTGGCGGAAACCACAGTCGACGGTTATCCGCACCCTGCTGATCCTCAACCTGGCTATCTGGATCATACTGAGCCTGACCGGCGCCGAACGATTGATCTTCCCCCTGTTGGGGTTGGTCCCCCGGTACGTAGTCTATGATTTCATGCTTTGGCAACCGCTGACCTACTTGTTCCTCCACGCCGGGTTCTGGCACGTGGGAATGAACATGTTCGTGTTGTGGATGTTCGGTTCGGAGCTGGAAAACAGTTGGGGTGGAGTTTCCTTCCTGCGCTACTACCTGGTCACCGGAGTGGGTGCGGGACTGGTCACAGTGCTGCTTAGCGTGAACTCGCCGATACCGGTGGTGGGTGCCAGCGGGGCCATCTACGGGGTGCTGCTGGCCTACGGTCTGGCTTACCCTGACCGCCTGGTATACCTGTATTTCATGTTTCCCGTCAAAGTAAAATATTTTGTGGGTTTCCTGGCGGCTGTGGCATTTTGGGCTTCCCTCCAGGCCGGCGCCTCCCCGGTGAGTCACCTGACCCATCTCTCGGGGATGGTCATCGGCTGGGTCTACCTGCGCGCTAAACGGCGGACCGCGGTGCCGCAAATCCTTGCCCGGATCAATGACTTGAAAGCAGCCCGCCGCATCGCCCGTGAGGTGCAGGAAAACCGGGAGGACGATCTTCTACGGCGTCAGGTGGATGAGATCCTGGACAAGATCAATACACGGGGCTATGACAGTCTGACTTCGAGCGAACAGGACATGCTCTACCGGGCCAGCGTGCGTTTTTCACGTAAAACCGACAAGGACTGACGATTACACCTTTTTGCCGGTTCAGCGGCCGGCACATGACACGAAAAAAAAAGGATGAGAAAATGCGTAGACTGCCGACTATTCTGCTGATCGCCCTGACCGGCGCAGTGTTGACCAGCGCCTCGGCCCAGTCGGTCTCGGTGATCATCACGGAAAAGACCATCAACGACTTCCTGGCGGCCATGGGACCGGTTAAAGGCAAAGGCAAGGGTGCCCAGAAAATTAAGTATAAATGGACCGTGACCAACCCCACCATCGATTTCGAACCGGGCACGGCCGGATTTAAGGCCAACATCAAGGTTAAGACCAAGATCATCACCCTTACCGACAAGGTGAAGGGCCGCCTGAAGGTGGACTACGACGCCCAGGCCAACAAGATAAAGATGCAGGTGGTGGAGGCCAAGTTTCCGGTCTACATCAAGGTGTTTGGGTCGAAAGTGAAGATCGCCACCCTGGACATCGGCAAGTATTACAAGCCCAAGTTCGAGTTCAACGGCCCGGAACCAGTGCAGAAGGCGGTGCAGGTTGATATCGGCGGCGATGCGCCTGTAAATATTGGTGTGACCGTCAGCGGTCGCGAAATCTTGATGGAGAAGGACCAGCTGCGGGTCTCGGTGCGCCTGACCTACGCCGCACTATAGTCGCCGGGCATCCCTGTCAGGCTGAACCTACTGCGGAATCGCGCCTGCCGCCAGCCGGTCGGCCCGCTCATTTTCCGGGTGCCCGGTATGCCCCCGCACCCATTCAAACTGCACCCGGTGTACGTCTATCAGCTCCACCAGACGCTGCCACAGGTCCACGTTGAGCACCGGTTTACCCTGGCCTTTTTTGGCGGCCCGCCGCCAGCCGCGAGCGATCCAGTTATCCAGCCAACCCTTTTCGAAAGCATCCACGATATAGCGGGAATCGGTGTGCACCGTTAACCGGCAGGGCTTATTGAGGGCCTCCAGCCCCCGGATAACGGCGGTGAGCTCCATGCGGTTGTTGGTGGTGTCCTGCTCGCCGCCGGCCAGCTCCTTTTCCCGGCCCTCGTAGCGCAGGATGACCCCCCAACCGCCCGGTCCGGGATTGCCCGAGCAGGCCCCATCGGTGAATAGATCAACGCGCGGCGGATCAGTCATTGTAGGGTTTAACCACTATCCGTTCTATTCAGGCCCGGAGCGGTTCAAATGATATAGGGTATGAATCGCTTCGTGCTGCGGGCATATGCTTCGTAGGCTTCCCCGAACTCCTCCCGGATCTGCTTTTCCTCCCAAATCGCCAGCCAGACGTAGGCCGCCGCTAGAACAGGCCACAGTATCAGTGTGATCACCGACGGCCAATGGAGGATCCAGCCCAGGGTGAACAGGAGCAGGCCGCTGTACTGGGGATGGCGTAGGAAGCGGTAAAGCCCGGCACTCACCAGCCCTTCCGCCCGGTGGATTTGCTGCCAGCCGGCGGCTATTAGCACGATGCCCAGGAAGCTGACAGCTGTTCCCAGGGTGGCGGGCCAGTGCCCTATGGCCTGAAAATAGCCCGGGGCGATGCGGGGTACATCAACCAGCGGCGATAGCAGGAACAGCACCAGGGGCCAGCCGAACATTTCGGTCATCAGGGCGATGACAAAGGCCGCAAAGGCCCCCCGTGAACGCCAGACATTTTTTGTCGGTCGCCGGTAGGGCAGCAGGGCCAGGAAGGCCAGGACGATGACGATATTAACGGCAATCAATCCCCCCCGCCCCAGGGTCTCCCGTAGCCAATGAATGGTAACAGGAGGGCCGTGGTGAGGCCACAGTTCCACGATGTAAATTGCGGTAAACAGAGCGATGGCCAGCCAACCAGCCATGGTCCAGATTTTTTCTCGCCTCATCGTCGTTACCTCCAGACTGTTGGTCCCTATCGCCAATCCCGTTAGGTAGCAAGGCGATGCTCACCCAACTGAATAAGGTTCTAAATATAGTACCGGTTACTGGACGAAGGCATGTATGATAAAGCTCGCGGTTATCACGAAATATCGGGGGCACTCGGTCTAGGATACATTTGGTTGCGGTTGACCCACCGGGCGCTTGCGTATGTTGAACCAGTAACCCAGCCAGATCAGGGTGATACCGAGCAGTTCCATAATGTACAGCACCTCGGTGTGCCCCGCCCGGCTGAAGGCCCCCCCGATACCAGGCAGGATGGCCCCGGTGGCGATGAAGAGATTGCCGAAAAAGCGGTCCCGGGCCAGGCCGGACCCCTGGCCGCCGGCCCTCGCCGCCCGGCCGAAGCGCCAGGCCGACAGCAACGCACCCCCTATCAGGAAAAACACGGCGTAGATGTTGATGAAAGGGCTGAAGGCCCGCACCCACTGCCACTCGAAAGCCCGGCCACTGGGCAGGTTGGGCGATAGTACCTCCAGGTTGACCGGACTGAGAATTACCGGGATAGCGGATAACGCCACTACGAGAACCAGGCCAATGGTCAATACCAGGGCGGTGCGGGGTTTTAGCAGTAACCAGACGGTGCCCTGGGCCAGGGGGGCGCCGCCCATCAGTGCGCCTACGATATACCAGAACTTAAAAATGAAGGGATTCAGACCGAACAGCGTGATATAGCTCTCGGAGAAAGTGCCCAGGCCGTAGGTCAGCACCCCGGCGGTCCACCACAGCAGGTGGTTGCCGCTGTAGCCCCGCAACCGGTAGCGCTTGAATATTGTAATGGCAAAGGCGACACTGATCAGGGTTGTGATTATCGGCAGATAATGGGCTAGGGAAAGGTTCAGCATGGACGCACCTGGATAATATTAGTCGGGTTATCGGTTTGTTCGGGGATTGGATTTATCTCAGCAGGGCTTACGTATATTGACTGAGAATTTATCCCTGTTGATAAGTCAAAGTACAGCCTCACCGAAACTGGTTCCGGTAGCTGGAAAGCTACGGCCTATTGATGAAGCCGGTGTGAACGCCGGGTGAATTCCCGGGGAGGCTGGCCCCATCGGCTGCTTAGTCTGGGCCGGGAGGTCCAGGTGCTTGTTAACGAGCACCAGCCGGCGGCCTATCACTCGGTAGTGTGGGACGGCCGGGATAGATCGGGCCGCCCGCTACCCAGCGGGGTCTACATCGCGCGATTACATGCCACGCCAACGGCGGGGGTGGCAGGGGATTTTGTCGCCGGGATCAAGATGGTGCTGCTGAAATAGGGGCTGGAGGCTTGAGGCTAGGGACTGAGGACAGGCTTTAATAGATTTTCCACCGCCCGTCAGTCGATACCCTCCAACCGGGCCAGCATTTCCCAGGCTAATGCGTAGACTTGTCGCACCAGCTTCCCTCTGGAGCTATTCACAAATCAATACCGGATTAAACCTCACCGCAAATCTGTTGCCAGCGCCCGTTCCACCGCCCCCAGCATCAGGTCGGCGTCATTCCTGGAAAATGGTAACGGCGGTTTGATTTTGAGTACATTATGATGAGGGCCTTCGGCGCTCAACAGGATACCGTCGGCCTTAACCAATTCAATCAGTCGGGAGGTTGCCCCGGTGGCCGGTTCCATAGTATCTCTGTCCCGCACCAGTTCAACACCCAGGAACAGCCCCAACCCCCGCACGTCCCCGATCAACCGACAGCGTTTCCCCAGGTCTCGAAATCCCCACGCCAAGTAATCACCAACCCGAGCGGCGTGCGCCTGTAGTCCTTCGGCTTCAATCACATCCAGCACAGCCAGCCCCACAGCCATGGAGACCGGGTTCCCACCGAAGGAGCTGAAAAATTCCATTCCATCATCAAAGGCCCGGGCAATTTCACGTGTGGTGACCACGGCCCCTAAAGGATGGCCATTACCCAAAGGCTTACCCAGGGTGACTATATCGGGAATCACGCCCTGGGTCTCAAAGGCCCACATATGGCTGCCTACCCGGCCCAGTCCCACCTGTATTTCGTCCACGATACAGATGCCGCCGCCGGCCCGCACGTGGTGAAAAGCCTCCAGCAAATATCCTTCAGGGAAGACTACCTGTCCGCCGCAGCCCTGGATCGATTCGCACATGAAAAGGGCCGGGGGCCGTCCTTCTGCGGCCAGGTGCTCGCAAATCTCCCGAACATGTGCTGCGTAGGCCCGCCCGGACTCCTTGCCATAGCCCTGGTACAGTCCCCGGTAGGGGTCTGGCTTGGGCACCTTATGGGCCCACTCCGGTAGGCCCTGCCCTCCTCGCCCCTCGCATTTGTAAGGACTCATGTTCACCAGCATCCCGGTGTTACCATGATAGCCGTCTTCCATTACTATCACATCCCACCGTTCGGTATAGGCCCGGGCCAGGCGCACGGCTAATTCGTTAGCCTCGCTTCCCGAATTCACGAAGTAGCACACTTTCAAGGGATCGGGGAAGGTGGCCGTTAGGCGCCGGGCGTACTCCACCCGTAAGGGATGCAGGTAACGGGTATTGGAGTTCAATCGGGCCGCCTGCCGTGACAAGGCCGCCACCACCCGGGGATGGGAGTGCCCGACGTGGCATATATTGTTGACACCATCCAGCCAGGCCCGACCATCGGGGGTGAACAGGTATTGTCCCCGGCCCCGCACAATCTCAAGGGGTGTTTCGTAGGCCAGTGTCAGACCGGATCCCAACAGCTTGCGGCGCTCCTCGAGCAGCTGAACCGTAGACGTTGCGGGACGCTCCCGGAATCGCGGTTCCAGTCCACAGACCTGGCGTAACCGGGCTTCGACAACTAGCCAATCGAGTTCCTCCAGCCGGGCCAGCATTTCCCAGGCGGCCTGCTCGCTGATGCGCCGGTGCTCGTTCTGCGGGTCCTCCTTGGCGGCCATCGCTGACCTGGTGACGCTGACGCACAGGCGCAAACAGATCAGGGGGAACAGGGCCTTGATCTCGCTGTCCGAAAGTGGACGGGCCCGGTGATAGCCGGCAGTGATCGAGGCCGCCACCGCCAGGTGATCGTCCCTGCCCAGGATGGCATACGCACAGGCCACCGCCAGTTCGTTCACCGTATAAGTGCGCAGCATATCGCCGAAGTCCAGCAGCCCGGTCATCCGCCAATCGCCTTCGCCATCCCGGTCCAGCAGCAGGTTCTCCTCATTGGCATCGTTGTGGATAACGCTCAAGGGCAAATCGTCCACGATCGGGACCACCCGTCCTCGATACTGAACCAGAAGCCGCTCCACAATCCCTCGTTGACCAGGGTCGGGGATGTGTTGCGTGGCCCCGGTGAGCCACTGGGCCTGGCGCGGGTCCCAGCGGTGCTCCCGGTCCATGGCGGGATGCTCGAACCCGAGCAGGCACAAGTCCAACTCACCCAGCGCCAAGCCTATCTGCTCCAGGGTAGATTCCGACCGCTCAGCCACCGCCGCCATCTGTGTACCAGGCAGATAGGCCAGCACCCGCGCCGCATAGGTCCGGCCGCCGTCGTCGCTTATCGTGCAGATGGATTCGCCCCCGGTGGACCTGATCACCCGGGGACTGCTGGCGGCCGACCAGTCTCGCGCCAATATTTCCAGGGCGGCATTCTGCAGGTCCAGCGCCGCCGGATCCTCGTCCCGGCTGGCTATTTTCACCACGTACCGGCTGGTACCGCCGCAATCGAGCAAGAAATTCTGGTCGGTAAACGCCGGTAGGGGAGATATTGCGCCCGCCAGGCCGTACCGCTGGCGGACAAACTCCCGGACCAGCGCCTGCGGCAGGGCCGGTCGGTCTTCAGTTGTGGGGATCATCTCAGGTCACCAAGGCGCCATTGGCCAACCGAAAGGGGTCTTGACTGGAGGGTAAAACTAAGTCGGCAGGTAGGAATGTCCACGCGGGTGTGATCTGACAAATCCTTGAAAAGATTACTCAATGCGTTGCATGTCTTGTAGGATGAAAGCCTGGAACCTATCCGGTATACTTACTTTTATTGGTAAATTTTTCAGAATTAATTTGCTGCTGTTTCGACTGAAATATCTCCTTCAATTATTATATTCTCCAAATCCAATACGCAATGGTAGAACCCATCGGGGGATGAAGTTAAATCAATTTTTATACGATGATTTCCAGCAAATTGAAAGGCATCGATAAACACAAGTGTATCTCCTTCGATATTAAATAGGTACAGATAAACTTGACTTGCCGCAGGCATTTGATAATAAAGGATTGCCGTATCACTTTGAACGGGATTTGGATAAGGAGGTAATGCTCTATATTTGTTTGGAACCATGCCGCCAGATGTACTCCATATATTAGATATTGTGTCACCTACTTCGTACAGACTTGTGTCACCTACTTCGTACAGACTATCGTAATCCCAATCATATTCATCTATTGATATAATGATCCCGACTTCATTTGTGACCGTCACAAGGCCATCTGGTTGCCAGTGATCTAGTTCGCTCTCCATATTATCACAGCCAGCTAACAATATGATAACGGCGGCAATAATCAAGGTTATGAATTTCGAGAGTAACATTATCAGAGTCCTTTTAGTTCATTAAACGAGGTAGTTAAAGTTAATCGTAGGCCATTCTCGTTTGTATTCAAATTTTGTGTTCCCCACTTCAGCATGTCCTTCGCCATATGCTGCAAAAGTATTTATGCCATTGGGCTACTTGTTTCCCTTTGTCAGGATGTCTTCAATTCGAGGAAGGAGGTTTGGGAATTCCTTCTTGGCAATCGTCCACACAATTTCATAGTTGATACCAAAGTAGTGGTGGATCATTTTATCCCTCACACCAGCCAGAGTTTTCCAGGGAACGTGCGGATTTGCCTTTTTTATCTGGGTGGATAGATTCTTCGTTGCTTCTCCGATAACCTCAAGATTGCGAACGACGGAGTCCTGCGTTCGGGTGTCATTTCTGAAGTGCTCGCTAGTCATCTCCACCGTATAGGCCCCAATTCTCTGGATAGCCTCACGGATATCGCTTAGGTAGTCTTGATCCCTTCGATCAGACATACGCGAGTGTTCTCTGAATATCGGACGCAATGTGTTTGTACCTGGGATTTTCCATGCTACTGTTCAGGGTGTCAAAGGTGACCAAGTCTACCTTCCGGCCCAGGAGTTCCTCCAGGTCGTATGCCAATCCCACAAACTCCAGTCCCAACGGTTTCATGAGTTGGACAAGCACGTCCACATCGCTTTGCGTTGTTTGGGAGTCCTTAGCAAATGAGCCGTAAATGGCGACCCTTTCCACGCCGTATTGTTCCCGCAAGCGTGGTATCTCTTTCCTTAAGATTCGCATGACAGTTTCTTTGCCCAGGGTATTTTTCATGTGCACCTCCACATACACGTCAGAAGTCTAATCCTTCCTGCAGTCAAAAGGTTCCTACGTTTGATGAGGTCGTCACCGCTTAAGCCTCGTGGCAACCTCATACCGGAATAATTTCTTCCTTCACAAAGTGGAGACGAATAATCTTTGGGCGATCCCCATCGCCGAATTGACACTCCACTACATCCTTGACCATTTTGCGCAGCTCCTCCAGAGTATCAGCTTCAGTGAAATATGGAATGCGATACTGTCTTGGCTTCGTAGCCCCCTTCGGGTGATTCTTGTACCATGAATATAATCTCACTGTTCATATTCGTGTCTTTCCTTTATCCCGGTTCGATACGAAACTTAACCTGCTTCATAATAAAAACAATGTATTAACTACGTTAACAGGCCCATCCTTCGAAACAGCAAGCCGACCAAGGCCCCTCCTAGCAGGTGGAGTGGATCAACGCCCCCACTGGCCCTTCCTCCCGCAACCGGTTGTACAGGCTCACCGCCTCCTCGGTTCGGGCGCTATGGGCCTCGACACCCCGGTCAGCCAGTAACCGCCGCGTTTGGGGGGCCACCAGGAGCCGGCCGTTCATGCCCAGCGAAAGCACCACCGTGGCAGCACCTTTAGCCAGGAGCAGTTCAACGTCGGCCGGTTGGATCCCCGGGGAATGATTGGTACCCGTCACCCGCCAATCCCACTCCTGGCAGCCGCCGGGATAGAGCATGGCGTCCTTGAAGGTCCGGCCACCCTCCACCTCCACGCGGCCCCAGGTGAGTCGGACAATGCGCGGTGATGATCCCTTCGTAATGATTTCGCTCATTGGATCAAGTATTACCAAAGCTGGGCCTTGGTTAATTTAATCCCGGGAATGCACACAAGTTCAGTGGCTGCCCGACTTAAGCTGATAACCAGCCTGTGTGAATTGTATCAGAAAAGGTTGGAGCAATGAATCCCGACTTAAGATTTTGGCCATCTTTTAGGGGCTAGGTCCAATACGACTATTCCTGGAATCTTTGAGCGGAATCCCGAATTGAGTTGCATATTCTTTTGCTGGGGACTAATATATCTTTGACCAAAGGGAGAATAGCTATGCGTCTTCCGATATTCCTTATAATTTCTATTGCAATAGCCAGCGTCTTGACCGCCCAGGATACGCGAACATTTTCCCTCAAAAGCGGCGACCGCGTCAGCGGCACTATCATTGCCGAGACCGACACGTCCTATGAAGTGCTCACAAGCCTGGGGGCATTGACTATACTCAAAAGCGATCTGCAACCGGAAATTGTTATTGTCAACCTTAAGAACGGCGACCGCCTCCAGGGTGAACTGCTGGAGCAATCGGGAGCGGGTTTGCGGGTGCGCACCGCATTCGGAGAGCTGTTCATTGAAGAGGGCCAGATCGAAAGATTTGACTTCCTCATGGAAAGGGAGCCGGTGATCGGGCGGGAGGAGCTGGCCGGCGAACGCTGGTATTTCAGCGATGAACGCTTGATGGATATCTGGTTCGACCCTACCGGCTTTCCCCTGCACAAGGGAGAGTTTTACCTCAGCGCTCTTTCATGGGCGATGGGCTTGACGGATAGGGTACAGGTATCCACCCGCTGGTTCAATTTTTTCGTGGGCGATCTCAATGTCCGCCCCAAGATCACTCTCTATGAAAGCGGCGGTATCGAATCCCAGACCGCAGTCTCTGTTGGCGGTCATCTCCATACCAGGGGATTACCGGGAAAGTACGAATTTAGCGATAGCGCCTGGTTTGAGGGACCTGGCTACGATCCGGAAACCGATACCTTTGTCGACAGTATTATATGGCAGGCGGGTTGGGCCCAGGTGGGATCAGAGCTGGATGAGGAGGGAAACCGGGGCGCCCCTGACGGCAGTAATTTGTGGGGGGAACTGTTCGGGGCCTACAGCGTCTCCCGCCTGAACCGGAGCAACCAGGGGCGCACCAACTATACTGTTGGTGGGACTGTGACATTTTACCCCGGCCTCGATCCCATGCCAAGGCTGTATATCGGTTGGGACCGGGACTTACGCCGGGACGTTAAAATGATGGCGGAGGTTTTTTATGATCCCTACTATGTACCCTTGTACATACGTTTTAATGATGAAGATGTGGCCGCTCCCATTTTCTTCGACTTCGGCTTCATGACTAACCGCCTCTTCCGGAATGATCGCCTCTGGCTGGGAGTACATTACCAACAACCGTTTCTGGCCTTCTATTTCAAGTTCTGACCAGGGTGTGGAATCAGGCAGAGGGGTCATCTGGAATCCCGGTGTTTCGTTGCCAATTATAAGTTTAGGGTAAAGTCTTAATAGAGCCACTGAGGATCGACTCCTTCATGTAGTTGAAGTAGTTGCTACAATGTCGGTGGATGAACTGCGACTTTACCCAAGCATAATCTTCCCCCTTGCCCGGCCGGCTGTATATAAGGTTGGATCGCCATCACATATGACATCCCGGGAAGCTCCAGACCAATAACAGGTTCCAGCCGGCCACTGCGCCGGAGGCTTCCTGCCGGGCGAAACCCGCGTCGCCTACAGTCTAAGAATAACCAACTGCAGTTGGCAATACAAATTGCTCAAATAGTGCTTAAATTAACACTGGGATTATTGGCTGGAATTGATGTTGCGATCGGAGGCTATGGTGGAAAATCTGCTTTCTAGACGTCCTATTTTTCTCGCTGACGGGCGGTTGCAGGCTTATGAAGTGGCTTTCAACGATGGGGCCGAGAAGTACCTGGTTTCCGAAGGGGAGCAGCAAAAACTGCCTGCCGAAGTGCTGTATTATATGTTCGGCTTCGCGGGCGACGAAAAAATCCGTAAGCGTCCGACATTCGTACAGGTTGACCCGGCGTTGCTCCACGGTGCCCCGATCCGGACCCTCACTCGTCAGAACGTGACCCTGTTCCTGCCGCAGCCATTCGAGCTGACCGACGCTCTTACAGAGGCCATGGGCGATCTGAAACATGCCGGCTTCAAGCTGGCCTTTGGTGACTACGCCGTCGATGAAGGTTTCGAGCGTCTTTTGGATTTTGCTCACTTCATAATAGTCAATTACAGCCAGCGGGACGAAAAGCGCCGCCGGATCACACCCAAGTACTGCCATTCGCAAAGAGCCATGGTGATGGCCTACGAAATGCAATCGCAGGCGGAGTACGAGGAGGCCCGGAAACTTGAGTACGACCTGTTCCACGGCCCCTACTTCTGCGATCCGGCACTGATTGAGAAGGACCAGCTGCCGCCGGTCCAGGCCAACCTCATGGAACTGCTGGTGGAAGTAAACCGCATGGACATCAACTACGATAAAGTGGCTGGGATCATCAGCAAGGTGAAGAAACTGCCCGACCTGCTCCTGGAGCATGTGAATTCACCCCAGTTCAAAGTGCCGCAGAAGGTCACCACAACCAACCAGGCTATGACCATGCTGGGGGTAATGCGTTTTCGCCGTTGGGCTACGGTGTCAGCAGCGGCGGTCCTGGGCCAGCGAGACATGTCTGAGCAGTTGCAGTTATGCCTGGCGCGGGGCCGGTTCCTGGAGACTGTGGGCGATAAGCTTGGTGGCGGCGACCTGGCGGACAATCTATTCACCGCAGGGCTGTATTCCCTGATCGCCTGCTTCTTTCACCGGCCGCTTTCAGAGCTGCTGGGCTCTATCCCCCTGGAACGCAGTGTCCGGGGTGCCCTGTCTGGCGATGAAGGCCGGCTAAAGACCGCCCTCGACCTGGCGGCGGCAACAGAAGTTGGCGATTGGGCCGCGATCGAGAAACACGCGGATGCTCTCAAGCTCCAGGGTCTGGATGTATCCAGCGCCTACTTCGACGCGCTCCAAGGGTCCCGGTCCATAATCGCTGAGTACCATTCCGAGTAACACCGGAATCGCCTCCCGGTCAGCCCTGAAGGACGATCTTTTACTTTAATTGAGGGGCTAAACATGCGCATATCCATCATCCTGGCGATCTTGGCCCTGACCGTGGGCGCGAGCGGGCAACGCGACTTCTCCCAGGTATCAATCACCATCACCCATGTGGCGGGCAATGTATATATGCTGGAGGGTGCCGGTGGGAACATCGCCCTGTCGGTGGGTGAGGACGGTATCCTGATGGTGGACGCCCAGTTCGCCGAACTGGCACCCAGGATCGAGGCCGCCGTGGCTGAGATCTCCAAAGGGGACCTCAAGTTCCTGCTCAACACCCACTACCACGGGGACCACACCAGCGGCAACCCGGCTTTCGGCGACAGGGTCCCCATTATTGCCCAGCACAATGTGCGCCGGCGCCTGGCGGATGAGGCTCCCGAGGGCTGGCCGGTGATCACCTTCGAGGAGGGGCTTTCCATCCACTTCAACGGCGAGGAGATTGTGGCCCGGCACTACCCAACGGCTCATACCGACGGCGACGTGCTGGTGCACTTCACCGGTTCCAACGTGGTGCACATCGGCGATTTGTTTAACCATATCCTCATTATGCTGAAATGAACCTTTGAATGGGTTTGC
>SDBU01006151.1_pt1 | contig 14187 bp, 11 predicted proteins | sample 2277071 | NCBI WGS metagenome assembly SDBU01 (sample SAMN10397929, study PRJNA504765) | marine sediment metagenome | isolation source: marine sediment core GS08_GC12, 126 cmbsf | place: Arctic Ocean: Gakkel Ridge, Loki's castle | collected 2008
GTTCTGAACTGAATTTTTAAAATTTAAACCCACATAACCAGCAGTTGTGCTTTGAATAATTGCTCTTGTATTTACAGCAGTTGAAATATCTAATTCTTCGTCGGGAGTATCTGTTCCGATTCCAACTCTATCATCAACACTTAGATTTCCTGGAATATCAACGTAACCACTTCCTTCAATTTTAGGATTTATTACTAAATTAGTACCATCATAAAATATTAAAGCGTCTCTATCAGTACCATATTCAGTTCCAATATTATCAGGAAATTCCCAATCAACGTCAGAGATTAATCTTCCCGCAGCCATTCTCCATAATCTTGTTGTTTCATCATTCTTATAAAAAGCAAGATAATCTGCTCCGCCCAATACTATTTTTCCTAGTGTTGGGCTTCCTGCACTAAACCTTTTTAATGATAATAGATTATTTACTCCTGAAAAGAATTTAATTCCTTCATCATTATCAGGAAATATAATGCTAGGTTCTGTTATGTTAAAACTTAAATTGCCTACAATTTCTAATGCCTCACTTGGTGTTGTTGTTCCAATACCGACATTTCCAGTATCTAATATCCTAACTTTTTCACCATTAGCATATAATTTTAAACCAGCATCAGCACCAGCAGTATCAGCATCCATACCCCAAACTCTAGCACCATCACCATATCTTACATACATACCCAACTGTGAGTGTAAGTATGCAGATTGGCAGACTAAATCATTAGCACCTACTCTTTCTAAAAAGACTTCATTATCACTTCCAAACCATACGTTGTCACCTTTGGCTCTTAAATCTAATCCACTTATTATTTCTCCATCTGTTGATATACCTAAACCACCTGTAAAATTAAACCAACCGCTTCCTACTGCAAAATTCCAAATCTTATCTAAACCACTAAAAAAAGTTTCTACATCATCAGCAGTTCCAGAATAATCTTTTTTATTATCTGCTCTATGAACATCAGCACCAAATAAAACATCATCTAAAAAACCTGTTTCTACTTTTCTACTTTCATATAGTCTTTTAATTTCTTCTGCACTTAGACTTCTATTCCAGATTGCTACTTCGTCTATTGTTCCATCAAAATAGTAATTACTATAACCCCCAATAGTAACAGGATTATCAGTAGATATATTTCCATTTTCTGAAGCACTTGTATCACTAATGCCATCTATAAATAATTCATAACCTGTTCCTTCTATATGAATTAATGTAATGTGGTGCCATAGGTTATTATTTAAGGCAGTTGAAGAATCTAAAATTATTTTATCAGTTCCATCATCAAACTCACAATATACAGCAGAATCAGAAGCTAATCTAAGTGTCCACCATTTAGTTGCTGTGCTTTCATCTGCACCAACCAAATAGCTGGTTCCACTCCCTTGATATTTTGCCCATAAGCTTATTGTAAAACCAGCATTATCACCAATTCTTAAACTAATATCATTACCAACATTAATATAATCAGTGCTTCCATTAAACTCATAAGCACCAAATCCATCATAGCCACCTGTAGTATTATAAAAAGCACCTGTTACTGTTCCATCATTCTTAAAACCTGAATGGTCTCTTGTTTGTGAACCTGCTTGAAATGGCATATTCAAGACCAATTCTCTTGATAAATCAATATCAATAATATGTTGTCCAGAAGTATATACATAAGGCACTACTAAAGGTCCAGTCATTGTATCGCCTGTTTTGTTTACTTTTGTTTTATCAGAATAATCTTTGATTGATTCATTAAACCTTTGGTCTTCCGAAAGAATCCAAGCTACAACAGTATCATTGTTGGTAGTCCAAAATGTATTGTTATTTGCTATTTGGGTTTCAATATAATTTCTTAATGAATTGTTATTATCTAAATCTTTTGCATTAATATAATCTGTTACTGTTCCATTATTAACTAACCAATAAGCATTCTGTGAATCATTGTTGGTATTGATATATGCTATTAGGACTGTGTAGTTTGTGTCATTTAAAAAACCCATACCCAATATATCCTCTTTAGTTAGATTTCTATGCGCGCCAGTAACAAAACCAAGTTCTTCAATATTAACGGTGGTATTTACTGCATCTATGTATTCAGTATCGTTGTATCTTTGGTCTGTTATATCGAGCTTTGTGTTTATTAAAGTAAGCTGGTCTGAAGCATTAGACTTCCAACTATCATTTATTCCAATAATCATATCAGTATCATTATAACGCTGGTCAGTTTTATTTAACTTTCTTGAATCTAATACTGAAAAATTTCCATCAATCCAATTAATAACATCTGTAATCCTTGCATATAAACCATCTAACCAGGATTGTTTAACCCCCAATATCCCACTTTGATTTTCTAAGCTTGTTGTATTAATAGGCCATTTTGTATCAAAATCTGACCTAGCATCTATTGTATCATTAAGCTTAGTTTCATTTAAGTACATGGTGGTTGAATCATTATATAGATAAATTCCATCACCTTTTACATGCGTATCTGTATCTGTTGATTTAGCTGTACAACTTAAAGTAGATCCATCATAAGTAAGAACTTCATTAGCTCCGCAAGTAGGGATATTTGTAATATTTTGATATTTTATTTTTACTTTATCTTCATCTCCAACATAGACAATTAAAGAACATGAACCGCTTGCAGAACAATTCCCAATATATGATGGTGTGCTACATACAAGAGTATCGCCTATCTGAGTTGTAAAATTTCCATCTCCGCATCCAGATGGATAATCATCATTAGTAGTCCAATTAGATCTACTTACAAATATACTAATGGTATTTGCTTTTGTATAATAATCTGTTTTATCAGCTATCCAAATCGGATCAACTTCTGTTGTTACAGCTCTATCATCTATTGTGTCATTCAATAAAGATTCATTAAAATCAAGATCATCTCCATTTTTATAAAACCATCTTGAAACCCATCCAGATACAGAGTTCCACCATGTTGAACTATTTACATTAAGATTACCTTCTTCTGATTGTGTAATAAATGTTTCATTTAACTGAGTCTCATTTATATAAAGACTTAAAGCTCCTGTATCCCCCCCACCATATAAATAATCTCCAGGGGTATAAACTGCTTCAATATCTCCAGAGCTTCCATTAAGAAATTCCTTAACTGAATAACAATTAGATGAATTACAGAATGCATCATCTCTTGAAATAAATTTATCCGCAGTAACATTATACTGAACATATGAATTTCCATAAGTGATATCATCTGCACTAACATTTATTGTTAAAATTATTAAAAATAAAATCAATGCAATTAAAAGTACTTTTTTATGCAAATGGATCAGCACTAACAACACCCCATTCTTTTTGTTTAATTCCTTTAACCCATAATTCTAATTTTTCTGTTGTTGAATTATATTTAAGATAAGTATCTCCACCATCCCCATTAAAATAAAAAGGGATATTTTGAGCAACATAATTAGCTGTGATATTTGTAACACTAACCAAATTCATTTCGATTGTTTTTCCGATTGTCATTGCGATTGTTTTATTTCCAACTGCAACTTCAATCGATCTAGTTAAATCAATATCAATTTCCGGGTTTGTCATTTTATACAGATGTTGAACGAGTGATTGGTTGAAGAACTTTTAATTCCCCTGACAACAACACAGTATCTTCTCCACTCGCATCTTTCATACGGATATCATAAACATATTTTGTTGTAGAGGTCGTCACAGTTAAATCATCTGTTTCTGAACTATCCAATTGTATGATGACTACTCCATTATCTGGATCTGAAGGATCAAACTCTTTTTTTATTGCTGCTGCTGTATCTATATCATCTTTATCGCTCTTAACTGTCATATAAAACTTATAACCAGTAATATCAACAGCAGAACCACTCTCTTTTACAGTTAAAGTATATTTGAACAAATCTCCCTTAAATATATTAAAATCAACCATATCCCTTTATAAAGTATGATAACTATTTAAATATTTCTAAAAGTTAAGAATTAAAATCAAAATCATATCATATTATCCCTGGCAAGGTGATTGCCATTGGTAAGGTATCTGCCTGGTCACCACGAAATTTAAATGCCATCCAACAATTATGAACTTTTATTCCATCAACAGTATAACTCTCATCATCCTCGACAGAAATATTATATACTTTTCCTTTAAAATTAATCATTCTTTTTTTAAATCCCGCAAGAAAATGATTTTTATGATACATTATTCCAGTATCATGCCTTTTTTCTATTACACCATCTAACAAAAGTTTAGTATTATATTTATTCAATGTTAATGCATAAATATCTTTAGAATTCGGAAAGGTATTAATTCCCCTTTTTCTCTGGTGCATGTTACACACAATACCATTCCTAAATAAGATATCCCTCATTTGATATATAAGTTTTCGGCTAATTGATACTCCCACTATTCCTTCTTTATCATAATTACCATCGCCTTGAAACCAACCCATAAATACCTTTAAATCAGACCAATTATCTAAAGGGGCAGGCATACACTTATAATCACTTTTTCCAAATTGTTTAAAGAATTCCTTTAATACCTTTTTTTGTGCATAAACTCTACAACAATTACCAACTATCTGAGTATTAGCATTATAACCATTACTTCTTAAAAAATTTAGGCAGAAATTGATTAGCTCTAATTCATTTTTATTAAATGCCAAAGATATCCCATGATGAGAACAACTCCCCTCTGCAAGGTAAAGACCAATAAATCTTTTCAATCCAATTCTATTAGGGAATAATCCATCACCCAAATAAGAATGTGCTTTTGGAACAATAGATAAATCTAAAAGATGTCTGCTTCTTCTTACTCTTTCTTTCAAATCTTTCGCTTTAATCCAATTAAATGATTTTTCAAAAAAATTATCTCTTGACTTATTATATTTTGAATGATGAACTGATTGATACGTTGTAGCATAAAAAGGATGTTCTAATGTGCATAATATTTTCTTTGGAACTCCGGATACATTAAGTTCAAAAATATCTTCGTCAATTGTTCGTTCCATAACCTCCCTAACTTTTTTATACCTATTTTTATGTGTTAAAACAAAATCTCCTTCTTTGATTTCACTTATGTCTTTATATCCATTTATTGTCTTAACTAAATGACCTTTTGGAAAGCAAGTATCAAATACATCATCATGGCCAGCTATCGCTTCATAAACTTCTCCACTCTTCCCTTTCTTAACACCAAAATTTAAATGTTCTCCTTTTAGGGTTTCAAATGAATCTATTGTAAAAATATCTTCATGATCACATGGGAATATTATAATTTTTGCTTTTAGTCCTTCTATATAATCTATAACATCATTAGCTTTTCCTACTTTAACTGTAGGCTTTCCTGTAGATAGAACATGAGTAAAATGTTCTATGATATCAATAGATTCATTATTTTTAGCGCACATACCCCTAACTGATTGGATGAGTGCTATGCCTGCATTATTTTTTTCTATAACTACAAGGCCTTTATTAAAATCTTTCCACTTCCTATATAACTCATGGGTTTGATCATCATCTCCACCTTCAGGATCATTTACAGGGTATCCTTTTTCATGGAATAAATTTCTAAATATCAATCTATTTTTTGCCTGATCATCTTCAAATACGGATATGGCGCAATAATCAGCAGTTGGAGCATCGGATGTTGCAGAATCGACTACTAAGATATATTTTTTACCTAATTCACCTTTTTGTATTAATTGCATAGTTTCATCACTGCATGATTTAAATAATGAAGAACTTATCAATGAATTCTTAAATGTTATACACCTGCACATCATTTCTCTTTGAAATCTTATATCTCCAATCATTCCACGTTCTTTAATCAATTCCGCATAAGTCCAAATTTCAGAAACTAATACTTTTTTTGTCTTTCCATCAAGAATTGCAGGAAATATTTCTGAATAGAATCCCGCAGAACTTATTTGCCCATTTGAAATAAGCCTGCCAATTGGCCTATTATTCTTATCTAACTTATCATTCATCAATGTATGAAAAAGATCCTCACCATGCTGTGGGGTTCCAACTATGATATATCTAGCTTTTTTTGTATAAGTTGTTGGCTTTAAAGTTCCCTGAAAATAATCAATGATGAATTCATCAGTATACTTCTTATCTTCTCTTAATGGGTCATCACCCATAGCAAGATTATAATGTCCCCCTCTTGGTGTTGTTCCAACAGTGGTACCTTCTAAAATACCCAAATTATATTCAATTTCTTCCTGCCCCCAAGGAGTGCTTTTACTTGCAACACCCTTAACATCTTTTTTTTCAAGAAGAAGCTCGTTACTATCAATAATTGATCTAAATACTCTCATCCATCTTCTTTTCTGTTTAGGAACGTTTGAACAATAACAAACATCAAAATAATCAACTAAATACATTTTAAAAATAGTATATAAAGCTAAAAAATAACTTTTACCAGATCCCCTATGGGCCATATAACATACTTGTTTATTATGTTCTGCCATTAGAAATTGTTTCCTAACAAATGGATTCCAAATAAGTCTTCCACTCCTAACATCCCTATGTACAATACATTTACAGAAAATATAAAATGCTCTTTCAGTACTTACTGTTACTTTAAATGTGCCAAATTTAAGATCATGAATAACAATTTCTTCTGTAGAATATAACTCTTTATCAATTAATTTATTCAATGCTTCAACTTCACTTGGTGAAGATAATAATTGTTTTATTTTTTCTTCAGAATAATTCCATGAACTTTCTTCGTTCAATAAACTAAGATATCTTTTAAGTATTTGTTTTTTTGTTCTCATCTGGAGTTACATCTCTCGATTCAGTATCTATAACTTGAGTAGGTTCAAATGTTTTTAATTTTCTGATAATCTCAGATTTTTCTTCATTAACCTGATTAAATACATTTACCTGCATTTTATCTATGCTTGTAGATTTCTCATCTGTTACTTTCCCTGAAAGTCTAGCTTCCCTTAATAATAATTTTCCTTTTTTATCTATTAAATTAGCAATAGCATGAGCCCGTTTATCTGGTTCCATAAGCTTACCATCCTCACCACTAAGCTTATCAAGTTCTCCATCTAATTTCCTAATATCCTTAATAAGAATTGAAACATGCTCTAAAACAAGATCACTCCTAATTTTTTTCAAAACTGTTTGTTCTAATTTAAGTTCCTCAATAATAGAACAATTTTTTTGAAAAAATCGGAATATATCACTTTTAGTCACTTCAAGCCCATATACTTCATTTATTCTTTTTGCCATACCATAATAACTTAAATCAGTATTTTTCACTAATTCAATAAGGTGTTCCATAACCTGGCTACCTGCCAATTCTATCTTTGTCTTTCTTAGTTTACGCAAATCTTGTTTAGGTTCATCAGCCATACCATCATACTAAATCATACTGATATTTAAATGTTTCTTTTAATATATATACTACTTTACCACAAAGTATATAAACAACCTCCTATTATAAGTGAATTATAAACAATAAAGGTGATAATCTATGGACGAACAAGAAAAGTGCATATGCCGTGTATCAAAAGCAGGACCTAATCTATTTGCCAGAATACCTGATGATGCGAGGGAAAAAATAACCAGGGGGGATTTGGTAAAGATAGTTGTATTAGAAAAAGCCATGCCAATTGGAAAAGATGAGATAAAAAGCATAATAAAAGAGCTTATAAAGCACAACCCAAAAGAAAAATTAAAAGGTACTATTATGGGCTACCCAATAGAAATACCATTCTCAAGAATTATAAATATTATGACACCTAAAAAAGCTGAAAAATTCTTGTATGATATGCTTATTGAAAAATGAATAAAAGAACTCTCAAAAACATGCCACCTATTCTCGGTTGGGACAGGCTAACACCACTTCCAAAAAGGTTTACTGCACACCCTGATCCTTCCTGGAAGAACAGAAAAAGAAGGCTTATGATAATTGAGCCGAAAATGGAGAAATTGATTCTTGATGGTAGGCCTATTGTTATTGATTTATTTAGCGGATGTGGAGGTTTCTCATTAGGATTTATTAAAGCAGGATTTAGGGTTATAGCTTCTGTTGAATGGGCAGATTGGGCGCATATAACTTATTGTAACAATATCCCCCATATGCAACAAGCTTCACTACACGCCTATTCCTGCGATATAAGGGGGCTTTCAGGAAGAGAAATACTTTTGAATGCTGGAGTAAAAGGAGTAGATTGCATTATTGGAAGCCCACCCTGCCAATCATTCAGCCCAATGGGAAAAAGGATCATTGGAGATGAAAAGGATAGCTTATTATGGGAATTTGGAAGATTGGTTAAAGAGATACAGCCCAAAACATATATAATGGAAAATGTGCCAGGACTTAAATCAAAGAAGCTTCCAAATGGGAAGTTAGTTTTGGATGAATTTCTGAATTATATGAAAGAGAAAACTACTTCTGATTTTCAGAGCTTGATTACAAAAGAGGTTTTAGAACAATGAAAAAAGGAGAAGAAGCACGGGAATATGGGGCGATGATTGAAGAAAGAATGAGGAAGATGTTTAAGGGGAAAATTAGCCATCTCGATGAAGTTGATTTTGAAACTTCCAAATGCCTTTATGAAATAAAAAGTTGCAGAATATTCAATAAATGCTACAATGGTAATGACAAAAGACCATATATGAAAAAGCAGCATAAAAAAATAGAAACATTACAATTAGGAAGATTTCAAATAATAACAGATAATCATATAATGCTATATTTAAGACAATTACAAACTGGGAAAATAGCCAAATATGTTTTTGCCATCCGATATGGAAAACAAATAATGTTCAGAGTATTAAAATGGAAAGAACTAACAATAAATAATACGAAAGATTATCAGTATATCTCAGTTAAAGATATTTTTGGATAAATATTTTCTAAGAAAATAAAAAGATTGGGGAATTACTTCCCCTTTTTATATCACCTATCTAATAGTCACTTCTGCTTCCAGTTTTTCTTCAGGTATATCAATGCGTAATTCGTTATCTTCCAGATTGTCTTCTGGATTAATAACTACTGCACCGTATACAGTTCTATAGTCTTCGTCTTCATTTGTAATGTCAACGCCTGCTACACTTGCTGTATTCAAAGCAAGATTAAACTGTATATCATCGATAGTTAATGTTCCGTTATCTAAAACTAACATCAAATCAGTATCATCCAATTCAACTGTAGTTCCAACAATCAACATTTCTCTATCGTACTCGTATATTCCTGTGTTGTTTATGTATAGCTTGTCATAGTCGTTAATCCCTAGTCTGAAGTCTCCCTTTGCTCTTACATACTCAACATCGCCTTTAAAGTCAATGTCAAACTCATAAGATTCTACATCCTCTTCAACTAATCCATCATATGTAACACAGATATAGTCGTTAGGCATACAAAGTTCTTCTTCCATTGCCAATGCATTAAAGTCATCATTGATATCAATGTGGTCTTCGTTTAACACTATACCAATTGAGTTAGCTGTAATGCTGTAACTCCATATACTGTCCTTAGCATATTCCTCTTCATCTTCTACCTGGATTAATACTTCTTTGCCAACTTCTAGGATAACTTCATCAGGATTTATTTCTCCTACTTCATTATCTAAAACTGCAACAGCTTTAAATTCTACACCATCAATTTCTTCAGTCTTACCTTCATAGATTTTATCAGATTCTGTCTCCCCCATAATGTAAACCCAAGGTCCATTGTCATCACTTGAAATTGTTTTAACTGTAAAATTTTTACCTTCTACTTCTATTGTTTCTCCTTGAACAGGGTTAAGTCTTACTCCTTTAGTAAAAGTCACTTCGTAAACACTCCAATCAATTACTTCAACATCTTCGCCTAAGAAGTTAAACTCAAGTGAATCGTCTGCAGTAATTAAACTAGTATTTAAAGAATTTTCAATTACTAAGTTGTATGTAAATGCGTTTTCCTTTACATGCATATATGTGTCTTCATGGTAGTCTTCTTCTACATTAGCTCTTACTGTTCCTTTCAGGTAAACTATTTCTTCTGCTTCATAATCGTCTCCGTCAAAATCTAATTCATTATCAAATAGCTTATCAACTTCTCTGTCGCTTAATGTATGATTAAACTCTGTTCCTATTTCAAGATCATCTAAGACATATCCTTCTGCTGCTGTTTCTGCATCCACTATTACTTGCACTGCTTCTGCATCTGCAATCACCTGGTTTAATCTATCTATCTCTGCTTCGTCTTCTGCTGTTACTGCTGATACTACTGCTGCATTATCACTTGTTATATCTACACTTTCAACTCCTGCTATTACTCCATCACCATAAGCAGCATCTTTTGCTTCTGCAACTGCAGTGTCAAGATTGTCTTGAGTAATCCCTGTTGAACATCCTGTTAAGGTTGCTCCAACTAATGCAATAGCTCCTCCTATTGCTAATATTTTTTTAATACTTTTTCTCATAGAAATCCCTCCATTTCTTTTAAAATTTGGTTATCTTTAGGGCGATTAATACACCTTGATATTTAAACTTTTCTATTTTAAAATGAAAAACTTTAAATATTAAAGACACTTTCCCCATTATTTATGGCAGATATAAAACTGAGTTGGACAGCGAAGTCACTTAGTTTAACCTCTAATTGTTGAGGGAATGCCAAAAATTCTATGATGTTTGATTTTTTCTGAGGGTGTTTGGTTCCATAGCTGAATGGTAAAGCATCTGGCTGTTAACCAGAAGATTCCCAGTTCGATTCTGGGTGGAGCCGTTGGTGATAAAAATGAAAAAACATTGGAATAGCTTTAAAGGAAATGGACAGAAGTTTGAAAGATATATGCGTCAATGTAGGAGATGCAATAATATATTTTATGTTTGATGGTAAAAGAATAAAAATATGTGATAATTGTAAAAAAACAACGCACCCAGAGTTAGAGTATAAAGTAATTATCAAAAGAGAATTGAGTTCATGGTGAAATCTGGTATCACATGTGACTTTTAATCACGGATTCCGGGTTCAAATCCCGCATATGTCCATTTATGCGTGTGTGGCTGATTGGCAAAAGCGCTGGACTTAGAATGGGCGAGACTTAAGAGGCGAAACTCAAATTGCCAGTAGAAATCCAGCCTTAGTGGACAAGCAGGTTCGATTCCTGCCATGCGCATTTCGGTACTGTAGCTCCAACAGTAGAGCAGGGGTTTTGTAAACCTCAGGTTGAGGGTGCGAATCCCTCCAGTGCCTTTTTTGGAATAATGGACAAATGGTAAGTCGCAAAGCTGCAACCTTTGAGAGTGTGAGTTCGAATCTCACTTATTCCTTATGGTGCAGGTGAATGATCCGGTACATTTGCTGGTCCGCTAATATCCCAGAATCGAATGGGTTAGCCCAGAGTGGAAGTCTGGCATAGCCCAGAGTTGAAAACCAGGTCGCAAGGCAATAAGGGTTCAAATCCCTTCTGCACCGTTTTAAAAATTTAAAAAAAGAAAAATTTAAATATAAGTTATAACTTACTATTAATTTGGCTAAACTACCAGCTTTTTATAAAAACTATTAAGGGTAATTAAATACGTAAATGAAATCAATTATGGAACGAGGACAGGGAATTGTGGTCGATATATTTGGCAGACCGCAATATCACTGTTAGCTTATCTCTTCCATAATAAAATTCTTTCTGAGATTTGTTATGGGAGAAAAAGCTCTATAAATGCGGCGTAGGGTAGCACGGTCCAACCCACTTGGCTCATGACCAAGAAAACCTCCGTTCAAATCGGGGCGCCGCAATTAAAATAAACTGTTCCTAGTGTAATGGCAACATGGAAGGCTGTAAACCTTTTGATTTGGGTTCGAATCCCAAGGAACAGATATGGGATGATAAAAATGTTTGGTTGTTTTGATAATAATTTTGAAAAAGAAGGTTGTGGCAAATGGGGTGTTGATTATAGACACTGGGGTTGCCATTGGTTATGTTGCAATACATTAGGAAAATGTAAATTTAGAAAGAAAATAAATTAACCTCCTGTGGTGTAGTAGCAAGCATCTCTGATTTTCGGTCAGGGGACCTGGTGCAAGTCCCAGCAGGAGGGCTTAGGGGTATTAGTGTAGCTTGGACAAAAATAGCACCCGTGATTTGGAATCACGTGACCTCGGTTCAAATCCGAGATACCCCATACCACCGTAGTGTAGCAGCCAAGCATACTGGGCTTTGGACCCAGAGACGGGAGTGCGAATCTCCCCGGTGGAATTTCCATCCATCGGAGCAAGTGCTAAGCATCACTCTAAAAGGCTCAATCAACCCCGTATAGTATAATTGGACAGAACTCTTGGCTTCTATGCTCAAGGGCATGGCTAGGGAGAAGTTCCTATCCAGTTGGAGATACCAAGGAATCCTGGTTCGAATCCGGGTACGGGGGTTTAATGCAGGTGTAGCTCAACGGTTGGAGCAATCGTCTGATATGACGGCTCATTCGTCTTATATGGCCACCGTCTGAGAGCATGATAGGATGAGGGTTCAATTCCTTCCACCTGCACTTCGGGACAATAGCAGAACGGGAGATGCGCATGACTGAAGATTGAGGTGTAACAACCAGTCCGAGTTCAACTCTCGGTTGTCCCATTTAAAATGGAAAATAACAAATGGATTGAAAGGATAATGGATGAAAAGCTGATGAGCTTGATTATAAAAGTAGTTATGCTAGAGGACAAGAAATTATTTGAGGAATTAGCAAAAAGATAAAATGGCATACGAAAAATATAAAGAATTGAGAAGCAAAGATGAGTTTTTTGCTGAGTGGACAGCTGAAGGCATTGAAAGTACTAATGAGGCTACAAAAAATAAAGCCTATAATGATTATTTTGTAAGGGTATTGATGTTTCAAAGAGATAATTTTACTTGTCAAAATAAAGACTGTACTTACTGCCATAATGTTCCCGAATACGAAAAGTTAGAAATGCATCATTATAGGGCCAGAAGAAACAAAGGTAAGACCAGCTTAAGGAATTGCGTAACTGTGTGTAGTGGAAGTCATAATGCTCACAACAGAGGAAAGAAAGCTTTTGTATTTGACAAGGAAGCAAATCTGCCTACTCACATTAGAGGTAACATCCAACAATTAGATATAACTAAAAAAGTAAATTGGAAAGCAAAAAAGCAAGAAGGGCAAGTTATTAGAAAAAATAATAAGGAATTTCACGGATTGACAATCAGTTGGGAATTAATGAGATTGCTAATAAAATTCCTGGAACTGGAAATAGAAGATTAAGGCGTACTTGATGTAACAGTAGCATAAATGGTTTCCAACCATTTCGCGCGGGTGCAAATCCTGTAGTGCGCATTTAATGTCGGATGTAGTGTAATGGTTAGCATAGGAGACTGTGACTCTCCAGGACCGTATAGTCCATTGGTAAGATAGGTGGCTTACATCCACCAGAAGGGAGTTCAATTCTCTCTACGCCTATAAGAAGATTTATAAATGATAATGCATTACATTGGTGTAATGATAAAGATAAAATTTAAAAGGGATAAAATCTTAGATGATAATTCTATTGTTAAATCAATAAACCTTTCTTTAAAACAAGCTTCGCAAGGGCAGCTAAGAAGAATTGCTTAATCCCAAATTAAGCCGCGAAATTTTTTTTAGATCCTAAATTTTTTTTAAGGCCCTCATTTCTATAAAGTATATGTCCCTGGATTTTTACTTAAATTAGTAGGTTTCGAAGTCGATATAAGCGAAACTCTCCTTACAAAGCAAAAAAAGGTTTAACCCTTTAAAATCTGTACCATTTTGGCTACTTGGACAAAATGGTTATTGACTACCTTCATTTCCTATGGAGTTAGGTTTAAAATAAGCAATAGTCCCCCCTTAGAGTTAGCTTTTTACTATGACCTTGTTTCCTATGGAGATAGCTTATGAGTATAGTATATTATACACTATGGGGATTATATAAGCCCACTAATTGAGGGGCTACAATGTAGCTACATTATAGCTGTCCAAGAACCGGGTGTCAAGTCCAGGTGATTTGACCTACTTTTGCCGCCATCCGCGCTGCTGTCCCCGATGCTTGCTCGACGACATACGAACTACTGCGCGCCTCGCGTACGCTGCCCGTTGACGCCCTGGCGACCGCTCTCATCAACGATCTGCTGTGGCGCTACTACCCTGTCACGGCAGGGCTGTTCAGTAAACTGGATCAACCTCTCACCTTGGCCTTCATCCAAGTTTATCCCACACCCCAGGCAGCTCTGCGC
>SDBU01006152.1_pt1 | contig 14186 bp, 13 predicted proteins | sample 2277071 | NCBI WGS metagenome assembly SDBU01 (sample SAMN10397929, study PRJNA504765) | marine sediment metagenome | isolation source: marine sediment core GS08_GC12, 126 cmbsf | place: Arctic Ocean: Gakkel Ridge, Loki's castle | collected 2008
CAGGGGACCTCTGTTGTTGCACACGAGCCTATGCACGCAGAGAGCCTCGCGTTGTGCTATCCTGGCTTTGCCTAGGCTCGGGTCGATACCTACGGGGCGGTTCGGGAACCGCCCCGACGAAACACCGCGCCACAGTTACTCTCATGTGCCCGGTCCCGATGCGGCACCGGGACATAAGCGTGCTCACCACGAACGGAGAAGCGAAGACTACCGTTCGCCCTGTCCGATGATGCTTTCCCGACAAGTCGAGGATCCTCCCCGACGCGTCGGGGGGACGCTCATCGAGACTCTCGATAGCTCCGACACATCGGAGCGTATCGGAGAGCTTGTCGAAGGGCAATGGATACTGCGACCTCCAGTATTCATTCATACCCCCAGGGCACCGGGTATCCCTCCACTCTTGATCGCACCCGAATCCGCCCTTGCGGTTGACAACCATCACCCCTGAGTACGAGAATACGCTGTTGCTGGAAGGAAGCGTCCCCGTTGTTGCAGCAGCAAGAGCAGGTCGCGGTCTGGGCCAATGGTTCATTGCGCCCCCTCGGGCGTTGGCGTCTCTCATTGAGGGCAACACAGGTCCGGAGATGAGTGTGTGTTCGAGATGGAGGGGGCTGCGAAAGGGTTGTGCAAATGCGAGTTACAATTGAGGTACTGGGGTCTATGCGCAGATTCCTGTCCGAGGGCGAGGGTACGATGGCAGTTGACCTACCAGCGGGAACCACGGTGAGAGACGCCCTTGACACCCTTGGGGTTCCCCCTGCGGAGCAGTGGAACGCCGCCGTTGGTGGCCAGTTGGTCTATGCCGGTACGGAGCTAACAGAAGGAGACCGCTTGCTTGTGTTCCCACCCCTGGCAGGCGGCTGATGCCGTCTAGGAAAATGCAATCACGAGAAGGAGGGTTGAAATGGTGCGTGGCGTTGCTGGGAAGATACTTAGGGTTGACCTGACGTCCGGGAAGATATCCGCGGACGAGCCTGACGAGTTCTTCTATCGCACCTACCTGGGAGGGGCAGGTTTCGTTTCCTATTACCTGCTCAAAGAGGTACCGCAGGGAGTCGATGCACTCTCTCCGGAGAACAAGCTGATATTCGCTGTCGGCCCCATGACGGGCCTACCGTTGCCTGGGGCCACGAGGAGTTGCATTGGCGCCAAGTCCCCCCTTACCGATGGTTATTCCAAGAGCGAGGCGGGTGGCTTCTGGCCCATGGCGCTGAAGAAGGCCGGCTACGATGGCATTGTCGTGGAGGGCAAGGCGGAGAAGCCCGTCTACCTTCTGGTCACCGACGAGAAGGTGGAGATACGGGACGCCTCCCACATTTGGGGGAAGACGACCCTGGAAACCCAGGATACGATAGCCGAAGAGACTGGCATCAGGAGCATCCGCACCGCCGCCATCGGGCCGGGGGGCGAGAACCTGGTGCGCTTCGCCTGTATCATGAACGACCTGAAGGATGCCGCCGGCCGGGGCGGCCTGGGCGCCGTGATGGGCGCCAAGAACCTGAAGGCTGTCGCAGTGTACGGTCGCAAGAACCCCGATGTGGCCGATCCCGTCAGGATCCGGGAGCTAGCCCTGCATATGAACAGGGACTTCTACGACCTGCCGCTGTTCAACAAGGCGCTACACGATATGGGTACCGGCATACACGCCATGATGCTCTCGGGCAACGAGATTGGCAACATACCATCCCACAACTTCGACGTAAACGACTTCGATGGCACCCCCAACATCACGGCGACCACCACGATGCAGACCTACGGAGTGGGCATGGAGGGCTGCGCCGCATGCGGAGTGCGGTGCAAGAAGGTGGTAGAGCTTGCCGAGCCCTGGAACGTGGACCGCCGCAGCGGCGGCCCCGAGTACGAGTCCCTGGCGGCTCTCGGCTCAACTTGCGGCGTCGATGACCTGGCCTCCATCTGCAAGGCCAATGAGCTTGCCAACCTGTACTCCCTGGACACCATCTCCCTGGGCGTTACCATAGCCTTTGGCATGGAGTGCTTCGAGAAAGGGATTCTGACCGTCGAAGACACCGAGGGTGTGGCGCTCAGATTCGGCAACGCCGAGGCCATGCTCCGAATGGTGGAGATGATAGCCCGCCGACAAGGGATAGGAGCGGTCCTGGCGGAGGGCACGCGGAAGGCGTGCCGGAAGATCGGCAAAGGCGCCGAGGAGTTCGCCATGCACGTAAAGGGCGTGGAGATACCCATGCACGACCCTCGTGTCAAACAGGGCCTCGGCCTCATCTACGCGGTGGAGGCTCACGGCGCAGACCACAACGCCGGCATGCACGACACCTTGTTCACCCAGGAGTCCCCCGGCTTCGAGCATCTTCGGGGTATGGGTGCAACACGTCCCCTACCCGCGGACGACCTGAGCGAAGACAAGGTGGCGAACGAGAAGGCCGTCCATCTCTGGAGCCTGTTCCGTGACTCACTGGTCTGCTGCCAGTTTGTCCCCTGGAGCATTGACCAGCAAGCAGAGATCGTGCGAGCTGTCACGGGATGGTCTTACACTACCTACGAGGCAATGAAGCTGGGCGAGCGGATCGCAACCCTGGGTCGCCTGTTCAACCTGCGTGAAGGCGTCACGGCAGCCGAGGACGCCCTTCCCAAGCGGATGTTCGGGCCTACGCGAAGCGGCGCCCTGCGCGACGGGGGGATCGACCCCGAAAAGATGCAAGACGCCATCCGGATGTTCTACGGCATGATGGGCTGGGACGAGCGGACGGGTGAACCCACTCTTGCCAAACTGAGGGAACTGGGAATAGGCTGGGCGGCCGAGGAAGCCCCCTCCGCCGTGTCCGTCTAAGGTGCCGACGACAGCGAGCTGAAAGCTGCCCTTGGTGTCAGGAGCAGCGACATGATGCTTCTCCGGATAGGTTACTGCAACGCGGGAGACATGTCCGTCCCTCATTGAGAGAGTGGGGCATCGGGCGTGCGCAAGGCCCGGCGGGGTTGACACCGGGCCTGATTGTGAATACATTCACCGTAGCGAGATCTGTTCCGAGTTGGTGACTTGAGGAACGGAGAGGGGAATGACGCACTGGCAAGATTCTTGAATCAAGGGAGGATGACATGCCCAATGGATACACCGGAAAGTTGCTCTTCGTAGACCTATCATCGGGAGAGATTCGCACAGAGACTCCCGATGATAGCTTGTATAGGGATTTCATCGGCTGCTACGGGATAGGGGCGCGGGTCCTGTACACTCATATGCGCCCCGGGGTAGACCCGTTGGGGCCCGAAAACATGCTGGGCCTGGTAACCGGCGTCCTGACCAGCACACCTGCGACTATGGGAACCCGCTTTCAGGTGGTGGGGAAATCGCCCCTCACCGGGGGATGGGGTGACGCCAACGCCGGCGGCCACTTCGGCCCGCGCCTGAAGTTCGCGGGTTACGACGGCGTGTTCTTCACGGGGATCGCCGAGAAGCCTGTCTACCTGCTAATCGACAACGGCAAAGCCGAGTTGCGGGACGCCGGCGACCTGTGGGGTGCGGATGTCTACAAGACTGAGGACACGCTGAAGGAGAGACATGGCGGGGAGACCCGCGTGGCATGTATCGGACCCGCTGGAGAGAAGCAGTCGCTCCTCGCGTGCATCATCAACGAGAGAGGGGCGTCTGCCGGCCGCTCGGGCCTGGGCGCCGTAATGGGGTCCAAGAGGCTCAAGGCCGTAGTGGCGCGAGGAAACATGCAGTTTCTGATCGCCGACGCGGAAAAGGCAGCTCGTCTTCGAAACCAACACCTCGCGGAGATGAAAGTGCCCGACGCGGCGGGTCGTTCGGACTTCGAGGCCCTGCGCAAGTACGGCACGAGCGAGACCACCGCCGAGATAGCCCTCAACGGCGATACCCCCATCAAGAACTTCGGAGGCATTGGCGTAGTCGACTACCCCGACCCTGGCACCGTGAGCGGTGACGGCGCCATCGCGAACCAGGTGCGGGACCTCACGTGCTGGGGCTGCGCGGTGGCGTGTGAGGGAATCCTGGGACCTGGCACCGGCAAGTACAAGTACGAGGCCGGCAACCGCAGGGCGGAGTACGAGACCCTCGCAGCCTTCGGGGGGTATGTTCTCAACAACGACATCGAGGTGGTCAACAAGGCTAACGACATCTGCAACAGGGCCGGCATCGACACGATCTCCGCAGGGACTGCCGTGGCCTTCGCCATCGAGTGCTTCGAGAACGGCATCCTCACGGGGCAAGACACGGACGGGCTTGAGCTTGGTTGGGGCGACGGGCCATCCATTGTCGCTCTCACCGAGAAGATCGCCAGTCGCGAAGGGTTTGGGGACATCCTCGCCGACGGCGTCAAGATAGCTGCGGAGCGCATCGGCAAGGGGTCTGAGAAGTTCGCGGTACACATCGGCGGGCAAGAGCTAGGCATGCACGATCCCAAGTTCCAGCCCGAGTTGGTGGAGGGGGCCGGCGCTCGCTACCAGGTGGACGCCACCCCAGGACGCCACACCCAGGGGTTTGGCAAGACCAATACCTCCCTCTTGTGGCACATGGCCAACGCCGCTGGCGTGTGCCTCTTCGGGTACGCCGCGGCCGAGCGCAGGACCACGATAGCTGACTTCATCAGCGCCGTGACCGGCTGGGAGCGCTCCTGGGAGGAACTGGAGGTGTGCGCCGAGAGGATCACGGCCATGCGACAGGCGTTCAACAGCAGGGAGGGCATCAACAACCGTCGCGATTGGCCGGCGCACCCGCGCATCGTGGGCATCCCCCCGCAGGACGCGGGCCCCCTCAAGGGCGTCACCATCGACATGGACGAGCAGTTGGACTTCCACATGAAGGCTTTGGGGTGGGACCCGGAGACGTGCAAGCCCACCAAGGAGCGGCTGATCGAGCTCGGTCTGGACGACGTAGCAAAGGACCTCTGGCCATAGGGTCCACGTTCCACGATTCATGATGGCAGTGAGGGCGGCATTCATGCCGCCCCATCCATGTAGGACCAGGATTCCTTTCCCCACCCACCCTCAAAAGGGGGTCTGGAGTTTCACCCCAGACCCCCCGAGGGGCTTCGCCCCTTCGGACCCTGGCGGGTGAATCGCTTGGGTGCGCATGAGACTGGGCGCGGAGAGAGCCTCGCGTTTGTGCTGCCTTGGCTTGGCCCAAGGGTAGGCAATAGATGTTCAGAGGAAGAATCGTGATTTGCACAGGTCCCGACTCGTCGGCGCCGCGATTGGGCGAACACACAGGTTCGCCCCTACCCCGATACATTACCTGAACAGCTATGGTGCCTATGGGGCGGCATGAATGCCGCCCTGACTGGCTTGCACACGCGCGTAGCCCCTGTCACCGGCCCGCTGGCAGCGGGTCTCTTGTTGGCCCATCTCTCACATTGAAGGCCATCAGCCACGGTTCTTGGTTCTTCAGAGAGCGCTTCCCAGAAACGTCCTTAGCTCCTTCTTGTCCATCCCCGCTATTCCCAGCTCTTTCGGCCCTCTGCCACACGACCACCCATCAAGCCCCATCACGATCGATCCGATCTCCACGAGCGCCCGCATTGTCGGCGTTTCCACGTTGTACTGCGCCCCCACCGAGCTCCAGGCAGCCAACCCGTAGGGGATGTCTTCTGTCAACCACCTGCTTTCGAGAGAGCCAGGCGCCTTCAACTGCGTGAGCATACGGCTGCCGTTGATGGTAGCCCACAGGTCTCCCTTTGGCCCAAATCCCGCTTGGTGGAATGCCTCGTCCACTGGCAATAGCTCGTAGCCGAGAGCCGCGCCGATCTCGCGACGCTCGCTGTCGACCTGCATGATCACCTTCGCTACCGAGGGAGAAACACCCTCTTCATAGAAGTAGAACTCTCCCCGAGAGTACTCCACACGCCCGGCGTTCATCAGGACCCCCGCAGGGTGAACAACCGGATTGACGGCTGATAGTCCACACGCCATCACGTCGGGGTAGGGGGTCAGCCCAGGGAAGAGGGGATCCAGCATCTCCCTCACAGACTCGGTGTGGGCAGCCGGCAAGACACCAAGTCCCAGACCGGTCACGACACCCCAAATGGTTGCCGTGTCCGGAGAGGTCTTTCTACAGACGTAGGGAGCGGTGTCGACCTCGGCAAGGGTGACGCCTCCTGTCCCTGCCTCTCGCAGGATCCGTGCCCATTCCAGTGTGCCGAGCGTTCCGGGCATCAGCACCACGGTCTGGCCCGCCTTCAGGAACGGTGCGCAGACCTCCGCAAATGGCCTGTGCGCATAGGCCGGCACGATCACAAGGACCAGCCTTGACGCGCTCAACGCCTCTTCGATGTCGGTGGCAACACGGTGGATCTTCGCCGGTCCCTCTTCTGCAACTCCCGCCAGATGAATCGTCCCGGTCTCCCGGATGGGCTCTAGAGACGCACCGAACTCAGGGGTTTCCCATAGCGTAATGTCGAATCCGCGCAGGGTAAGCCTGGCCGCCGTTGCGAATGCCGTATTGCCACCGCCGAGTATAGCTACAGATTGTCTGGACATCGTTTTTCGATCCCTCCAAGGTTCGCTTTCCCGTCAGGCTGCGCCTTCGCCTGTCCTCAGCGCTCTGGTCGGGGCCACGCACTGCGAACTGCGCTCCTCCACGGTATTGAACAGCCCAGTGAGCACGATTCCGGGGTATCCCAGCAAACATGGGGTCCAGCCTGCAACAAGAGGGGGCCGCCACCCTGGACCGGTTCCACGGGTGTTCGCAAGCGTGTTCGCGTTTTGCGGGGCGCCCCTGCGTGGGTACCCCGGCTTACCGGGCGAACGAGGGCGGCGACACAGCGACCGCCCTACGCCGAAACATCATCTGGGTGTCTACGCCCACCACCCTTCACCAGCTCGTAGCAAGCGGCGACGTGGTCCCCTGTGGGTGGCGGGTAGGCGCAAAGGGACCGCTCCGTGCAAACGCCGCACGCCGCCGCCGGCCGTACCTTGCGGAGCCTCCCCTTACGCACCAAGAACTCAAGCATTCCGTCCAGGGCGCTTCGCTCTATTCCGAGGCGTCGGGCCAGCTCAGGCGGCGATAGGGAACTCTGGGACTGTTCCATCTCCCTGATGATACTGGCAATCATCGGCCGACCTCCTGGTCAAATGCGACAACCCTGGCGCGACACCCGAATGAAGCCGCTCCTTCCGGAAACATGGATTCTGGGCTAGCGACGTGAGTGAGATGCGCCTTTTCTTCGGACTACGATGGGATAGAGAACGGCCACCGCTACGGTACCCGTCAGCCCCAGGGCGAACGCCAGTTGCCATATGGGCACTCCCCCTCCCTGTCCCTCACGCTCTTCATATTCGAAGAGCCCATCAGCCTCCAGCATCAAGAACTTGCGCCGCACCTCTTCGAACTGCCGGGTCCATTCGGCCTCTTCGGTATCTGAGGCCCCGCCCAGGTTCATCTTCGTCCAAAGCTCGAAGAACCCTCGCGGGAATACGCCGTCGGCAACCCGGGCCTCGAAGGAGTCGCCGGTCTTGAGATTGGTGACGGCGTACCCATAGTTTTTGGGAGTGAGCCTCAAGCTGCTGGTACCCTCTGGCACATCCCGGTGGTACCTGGCAGCCTCCCCGAGCATATACCGGAGGTTCTGCTCCCAGCGCGGGCCCGGATGTGCCCACGTGACCTCGAAATCGGCCCGATTGGGTATCTCGTCAGGCCAGAGCTGGGATATGGCGAGATGGATGCCCCTGAAGGAGGAGACCTCGCAGATAGAGAGAAACCCATCGGGGGACTTCAGGCGCTGGCCGTCTATTTCGATCTCGATCTCCTCCGGTTCCATCCCCTTGGCGTACCCCCGAACGTCGTTGTCCTCGATAACGAACTTGTGCAGCTCTTCCTTCTCATCCAAGACCCAGATGGGCAAAAGGTCAATCTCATCTTCGTCACCCGCGTCGGAGTGAACGCGAGCGGTCGAAAACGCCAGCAAGAGTCCCAGCGACAAGCCCAGGACAAGACCCCTTGCCGCGAATGCTATGTTAGACGTGTCCCCAATCATCTAGGACCTCCGGGAATCTATCAGCGAGGGAAGGTATCTCTTCGTCGTCAACAACCTCACACAATAAACAGACTGCCCACCTGGTACACCAGCACGGCTACCACCCAGGCCAGCGCCGTAGTGAACACCGCGGCAAAGATGGGCCACCTCCAAGACTTGGTCTCACCTCTTATGACACCTAGTGTGGCTACGCAGGGCACGTAGATAAGGGTGAAGAGCATGAAGCAGTAGGCGACCAGGGCCGTCCAGCCCAGCTCGAACCCAATGAGATTCCCCAGTCCGCCCAGTTCTTCGGCGCCGGTGAAGAGGGTTCCGAAAGCGCCAATCACTATCTCCTTGGCAAGAACGCCGAAAACCAGGGCGACAGCCGTCTCCCACTGGCCAAGACCGGCAGGCGACAGCAAGGGGGCAATTGCCCTTCCTATAGGCTCCAGGGCGCCGGTGTAGTCCAGGAGCCAGACAATCACCACGACGGCGAATATGATGGTACCCGCCCTGACCAGGAACGCGCGGCCCCGCTCCCACGTGTGGATGACGATCCCCCTTATTGTGGGCAGCCGGTACGGTGGAAGCTCCATGACGAAGTGTCCGCTGGGGCCGGTGACCACGAACCTACGCAGGAACCACGCGGCCATGAAGGCCATCCCCAACCCAATGATGTACATCGAAAAGACCACAAGCCCCTGGTGAGCGGTGAAGAAGGCGGCGGCGAACAGGATGTAGATTGGCAGCCGCGCGCCGCAGCTAACGAACGGGGTCACCAGTATGGTCACCAGGCGGTCCTTGGGGTTCTCGATAGTCCTGGTGGCCATAACGGCCGGCACGGTGCATCCGAAGCCTATCATCATGGGCACGAAGGACCTCCCATGCAGCTTCAGATTGTGCATCACCTTGTCCATGACAAAGGCAGCGCGGGCCATGTAGCCTGAGTCCTCCAGAATGGCAATCGCCACGAACAGGAGGAATATGGGAGGGACGAAGACGAGAACGGAGCCGACTCCCCCGATGATGCCGTCTGCCAGCAGGGAACCCAACCACCCCGGCTCGACCCCTCCCACTTGACCGGCAAGCCAGCCGTAGCCCTCTTCGATCCAGTCCATCAATGGAGCAGAGAGCACGAAGGTGAATTGGAACACCGCGTAGAGAAGGGCCAGGAACACAGGGAGCCCCAGCAACCGGTTTATGACAAGACTGTCGATCAGGTCCGTGAGCGTGAGCTTCTCGGTCGAGGGCCTGCTCAACACCTCTCTTACCAGCCCGCCGATGAATCCGTAGCGGGCATCGGCCGCCATCGTCTCGGCGTCGTCCCCGTAGATCCGCTCGATGCGGTCGATGCTCTCCTTGCCAGCACCCAGCACTTCCAACCCCTTGGGACCCCACTCCTCCAGATTCCTCGCTACCTCCTCATCCTCCTCCAGGACCTTCACCGCCAGCCACCGCGGCTCGGAAACGTTTTCCGGCTTGGCCCTGCGGATGAGCTGTTCAAGCGTCCCCAGTTCCTTCTCCAGTTCGCGATCGTACTCCAGCTTCAGCCCTCGGGCCGGCCTCCTTCCATCCGCCACATCGGTAACGGCCTGAAGGAGCTCCTCCATGCCCTCGCCACTTGTTGCTGTCATCGCCACCACGGGCACACCCAAGAGCTGAGATAGCTTGTCAACGTCGATACGGTATCCTCGAGCCTGCGCGGTGTCCATCATGTTGAGGACCAACACCAGGTTGGCGCCCATCTCCAGAAGCTGCACTGTGAGATACAGGTTGCGCTCCAGGCTGGCGGCGTCGACGATGTCCACCACCACATCAGGCGACTCCTCCACCACGAAATTCCGGGCGACAAGCTCGTCCGGAGCATAAGCAGTGAGGCTGTAGACGCCAGGCAGGTCCACAAAACGAAGGGTGCGGCCATCGTACTGCCGCACCCCTTCCTTTCTCTCTACCGTAACTCCAGGCCAGTTGCCCACATGCTGTCTGACGCCGGTCAGGCTGTTGAATACGGTGCTCTTCCCTGAGTTGGGATTGCCAGCCAGGGCTGCCACCAGGTCTCGCGACATCACACCTCCTTGACCAGGACCCTTTGAGCTACACCGCGACCCAGAGCCAAACGATACCCCTTCAGCTCCACCAGAACCGGTCCCCACATCTGGCTGTTCATGACCTTGATCTTGGCCCCCGGAACAAGTCCCATATCGGCCAGTCTTCTCGTCAGGCCCCAGCCAGCCCTGACGAAAGCCACCTCCACCTCCTCACCTGGGACAGCCATGCTCAAGGGGCTCATTCCCTCATCTCCACTTCTATCTGAATGCGGGCTGCCTCCTCTTTGCGCAAGGACAGGTGGTATCCTTTGATCTTGAGTTCGATCGGGTCTCCCAACGGGGCTACGCGCTCCACCTCCACCTCGCTCCCGGCAACCACGCCCATGTCCAGGATGCGCCGCCGAATGGCCCCCCCAGCCCCAACCTTGAGGATGGTGCCCTTCTCGTTGGGTTTCATCTCACTCAAGTACCTTATTGCGCCCGCTGCCATATGTATCCTCCTGTTACTCCCTCCTGGTGCATTCTGACCGGAGTGGAGTTAGCTTGGACTAAATTCAACTGACCGAGAATAAGGACACGCCGCCTATCTCCCCCTGGGAGACCGGTCGAGGCACTCCTTCGGATGCTCTCCCCTTTCGATGAAGTATTGGAAGTGGCCCAGCCACTCGGGTACCCCCTTTGGACTCGCAAGGACGAACTCGACGAACTTGGACAGTCTGTCCTGAGTCTGTGGACTCACGTAGTGTTCCATGTTGCAGCCGTCTTTCTCGGCTGTCTCGGAGTCCACGCCGAGTATCTCAGACAAGAACTTGACCAACGCTTCGTGGCGGCTGATGATGTCTTCGGCTATCGTCGCTCCCCTTGGGGTGAGAAAGACATGCCCATACCTCTCGTGCTCGACAAGCCCCTCATCGACCAGTTTCTTCGTGGCCGAACTCACGCTGGGCATCGTCACGCCCAGCAACTTGCCAATATGACTGACCCGGGCCACCCCCTCGTCTCTGCACAGGGAAGCTATCGCCTTCAGATAGTCCTCCATGTTGGGCGTCTGCGTCGAGATCATTGCCTTCCCCCTCACCTGCCCACCGCCGGGCCATAGTTAGACGCGTCAAACTTCCACAACCAATTGTAATCGTCTTGTCCTCCGTCGTCAAGGGCCCGTATTCACGACTCGGTTGCATCTGTTGGTGAGGTGTGAGGCGGTGTTGGTAGAAAGCGCGATGCGTCTGCGACCTCAGAGTGCCTGTGGTCTGCCTGTTGGGCAGCATCCAAGGGCTCCCCAATGGCGCGTGCCGACCTCTCTCAATGCTGGCGTGCTGCCAGTGGTCTATGGCACTGCGCCGCGCACCCCTCGTGCATACCAACTTCTACTCACCTATGGATGTTCAGAGAAGGAACCGTGATTTGCACAGGCCCCGACTCGTCGGCGCCGCGATTGGGCGAACACACAGGTTCGCCCCTACCCCGAAACATCACCTGAACGTCTATACAACCGAGTCGGGTCTGCCCTTTGCGGCCGAGTTCACGCAGCCTCTGGTACAATATCCGTATGGACACCACCGAGGCGCCTACCCGCTACTGGCGCCCGCTGAAGGATGGGCGCATCCAGTGCGACCTGTGCCCCCGGGCCTGCAAGCTGCACGAGGGGCAGCGGGGCCTGTGCTTCGTGCGAGCCCGCAAGGACGACCAGATCGTCCTCACCACCTACGGACGCTCCAGCGGCTTCTGCGTGGACCCCATTGAGAAGAAGCCCCTCCACCACTTCCTCCCTGGCACTCCCGTCCTGTCCTTTGGCACTGCGGGCTGCAACCTGACCTGTCTGTTCTGCCAGAACTGGAACATCAGCAAGTCCCGCGAGACCGACACGCTGGCAGACCATGCCTCCCCCGAGGCAATCGCCAGGGTCGCCTGCCAGCTCGGCTGTCGCAGCGTGGCCTTCACCTACAACGACCCGGTCATCTTCCATGAATACGCCATCGACGTGGCCCGCTCCTGCCGCGAGGTCGGCCTCAAGACGGTGGCCGTGACTGCCGGCTACGTCCGCGCCGAGCCTCGGGCCGAGTTCTACCGTCTCATGGACGCCGCCAACGTTGACCTCAAGGCCTTCAACGAGGACTTCTACCGGCGGTTCTGCGGAGGCCATCTGGGGGCCGTGCTGGAAACGCTCGAGTATGTCAAGCACCAGACCGACGTCATGCTCGAGATCACCACGCTGCTGATTCCTGGCCTGAACGACTCACCGCAAGAGATCGGCAGGTTGAGCCGGTGGGTTGAGGAGCGCCTGGGGCCCGAAGTGCCCCTCCACTTCAGCGCCTTCCACCCCGACTGGAAGATGACCGACCGCCCCCCTACTCCCCCGGCTGCCCTCAGAATGGCCCGCCGCATCGCCCTGGAGAACGGGCTGCGCTACGTCTACACTGGGAACGTCTACGATCCCGAGGGCGGCAGCACCTACTGCCACCACTGCGGTGAGCGCATCATCGGGCGGGACTACTACGTGCTGACGGAATGGGACCTCACCGACGACGGGCGGTGCGCCTTCTGTGGCGCCCGCTGCGCCGGCGTCTTCGAGGGTCCGCCGGGCGACTGGGGGTCACGGCGCCTGCCGGTGAGGGTTGCGGACTTCCTCGCGAAGTAGCGCATCACCCAGACCGCTCGCCGACGGCGGACGCGAGGCCGCGAGAGCCACGTCCAGCAGGCGGTGGGCAGGCATTCAGGCTCAGGCCAGTGTGGCAGCGCCATGCCAAGGATTCATCGCACTGGATATAGGGGGGGCTCGGTGGTGAATGGTGTGACTATGCCTGGCTGGTGGCGGGACAAGCTTCATCTACGGTCTCCTCGGCCTCCCGCAACTCGTCGGGGCCCGGGGGAGTTCATCCAACCTGTGGCGCCCTAGCCGGGACGGGGAAAGGCGGTTTCACGCGTGAGGCTCTTCCTCTCTTCCCAGCATCTACCCAAGCGAAGGGGCGCCGCAAACGGCAGAAGGAGGACGCGACGATGAATAGGCGACCTGCGACGATGGCGGTCTTGATAGTCACCCTTGTTGTGGGGGCTCTGGTAGTGGGATTGAGCGCCTGCGCGAACAGCGATTCGAATGCCGAGGACACCCCAGTCCAGCCTGCAGAGCAGCCCCAGGGGGAACCCACGGAGCCCCCACCGCCACCTGCCCCACGGCGTACTACCGTTGTAGAGATGCGAGTGGGTGATACCCATACGATACCCCTGGGATCGAATCCCACGACCGGCTACCAGTGGGAGATTGGCTTCGAGTTCGACGAGAGGTACATGGAGCTTGTCGAACGCCGCTACGAGCCGGGCTCCAGCGCGGTGGGCGCGGGAGGCCGGGAGCTCTTCACCTTCCGAGCGCTCGCTCACGGCACGGTAGAATTCTCGTTCAACTATAAGAGGCCATCGGAAGACGAGGTGCTCCAGTCCGAACGGTACATCTTCAATATCGGGGTCGATGCGGCCCTCGCCGAAGAGATGAGTGAGGCAGAGGCCAGAGAGATCGCCATGACCAGCGAATGCGGAAAGGAAGGCGCGTTGAAGGAGAACGCCTTCTACAACGATTGGTCAGGCGCCTGGTGGATAGACCTGGATATCAAGAAAGAGGGGTGCAGCCCCGCGTGCGTTGTCAACGCCGCGACAAAGCAAGCGGAGATAAACTGGAGATGCACGGGAGCACTGCCACCCAAGTAGCGCGACGCCAGACTCGCGAGAGGACTGGGGAGCGAGGCGATCGTCCGACAGACACAGGAGCCCAGCAGCTTCCAGTCATGAAGCTTGTCATCACCCGCGAGTCCTGCTCACCCTCGAGCCGTTGCTGTCCCTCAAAGGGGAAGTGAGCGACTCGTCGGGGTTTAGGGGGTGAAATCGTTGCGTCGAGACTATGTGGACGGGTTGCCAGGAGGAAATGATGGAACTGGGTGAGCTGTTGGCGCTGCTCGTTCCTGTGGTCCTTATCCAATTGGGACTGATAGCATTCGCACTGAAGGACCTGGCAAGTCCGGAGCGGCGCGTCAAGGGTGGCAACAAGCTCGTCTGGGCGCTGGTCATAATCTTCATCAATTACATAGGGCCGCTGCTCTACTTCTTCGTAGGACGCGAGGAGGTGTAGCAATGGATGCAGCTATTCAGTGCCGGGGGCTGGTGAAGCACTACGGCGAGGTAGTGGCGCTGGACGGCGTGGACC